>WFLX010123820.1_pt1 | contig 26238 bp, 24 predicted proteins | sample 4967041 | NCBI WGS metagenome assembly WFLX01 (sample SAMN12857096, study PRJNA449069) | gut metagenome | isolation source: stool from male and female vole | host: Microtus ochrogaster | place: USA:Florida | collected 2017
CACACTTAATGACAGCTCTCTTTATGGATATTACGGAATTTCACAGTTTTCGTCGTCTGCAAACGTTTCTGTAACAAAGCTCATGAAGCGTCTGGGACTTTATGCTTCCGAAGCTGGAAACAGATATTATTATAGAATATCAACACCGGTGGTAAATTCTATTCTTGGATTGAAATATATTATTTCCAAAAAGGGTGCGTTGCAGAGTGAGGAAATGGCACTCAGTCCGGAAAAAGAGGAAAATGGAGTTTATCTCTATAAAAATAATTATCCGCTTTCGCTTGGTTTCATGATGAATGAAGATATTCTTGATATGCCAAATAAGCCTTTGGCGAATCCCTTTGAATATCAGAATGATATTATCCGGCTTGCCACAGGTGCGGAGGGTTGTTTTACAGCACAGCCTGTTGCACTTGTCGAGTATAAGAATATGGACGTGAGAAAAAGTAGCTACGGCAATTACACGTTTTCATGTGGAAATGAAGGCGTATCATCAAGTTCTGTTTACAGTTATGACGGTATTGAAAATGCTTATCTTTATGGTTACGCAACAAACGGAAGCTGTGACAAGCTTTTTGTAAAATGTGACGAAAATACTGTTGACAATGACGTATCGATTGGGGATTATCCGATTGTATTCCCTATGGGTAACGGACAGGCAGGAAGTACGTCAACCGTTGAGATATTTGTAAAAAGCGACAATAATTCGGGTAGTTATAAGCTTATGGTCTATGCACTGAAAAAAGACGTTTTTGAAGAAGCATATAAAAAACTTGCGGACGAACAGCTTGAAATAACTTCATTCAATGATACGGAAATAACAGGTGATATAAATGTTATAAAGGACGGTGTAATGTTCCTTTCCATTCCGTATGAAAAAGGCTGGACGGTTTACGTTGACGGTGAAAAGACCGAAGCGACAGAAGTGCTTAATTCAATGCTCGGTGTAAAGCTCAGTGCAGGACAGCACAGTATAAAACTGAAATATATTCCGGAAGGTTTTGTTACAGGTGTAGCGGTATCGTGTACAGCTCTGTTATTGTGCGGTGTGGTTGTATTTTTTGATATAAANCGCAGGAAANNGAAAGAAAGTNAGCCGGATTCGNCTGAAAGTGAAATTTCTGTTGAAGATGTGGAAGCACCGGAAGATGTTCCGGAGAATATAAATGAACCGGAGGAAAAAGATGAGAAATCTCAAAGTGATGATATCATACAGGGGGACTAATTATCACGGTTTTCAGAAACAGAGAAATGCTCTGACGGTGCAGGAAGTTCTTGAAAAGCATGTTTCAAAAGTCCTTAACGAACCAGTTGGCATAACCGGCTGTTCGAGGACTGACACGGGTGTTCATGCAAATCAGTTCTGTTTCAATGTCCGTACTGAAAGCAGAATCAGCACACGGGGATTCGTAAGGGGTGTAAACGGCGAACTTCCTGACGATATATCAATTCTGAGCTGTGAGGACGTACCTCTTGATTTCCATGCAAGATTTGACTGTAAGGGAAAGGAATATATTTACAAGATTCATTGCAGTGAATCAAAAAATCCCTTTGCAACTGATTTGATGCTTCACTACAGAAGAAAATTTGACATTGATTCAGTCCGGAAAGCGTCATGTTACTTTGTGGGTACTCATGACTTTGCATCGTTTTGTGCTGACTGTACAAATGTTTCAACAACTGTGCGGACTATTTATTCTCTTGAAATAGAAAATTATGGTGATACGGTGATAATGCTTGTAAAAGGCAACGGTTTTTTGTATAATATGATTAGGATTATTGCAGGCACTCTTATTGACATAAGTGAAAAGAGGATTTCGCCTGATGATATTCCGGAAATTCTTTCTGCAAAAAACCGTCTTAAAGCCGGCAGAACCGCTATGGCTCACGGACTTTATCTTAACAGGGTTTTTTACAGCGAAGAAGAAATATTTATGTGAGAACAGAGGATTTTTATGAGGAGGGATATTAAGTGGCGGTATATGATGCAGATGATATAGTTGAAATCAAAAACCGTAAAAAGAAAAAAAAACAGCGTACTAAATTTCTTATATTCCTGCTCGTCGCTGCAATAGCTTCATGTCTTTACTTTACGAGGGATATGTGGCTTTCAAAGATGAGGGGAATAGGGAAACAGTATAAAACCATAATCAATTCCGGACTTCTTGCAGAGGGTAATTTCCCTATAGAAATAAACGGCGAATACAATTATCAGCTCAGGCAGACTCAGGATAAGATTATTGTACTTAGCGACGTTCATGTTTTCTTTTATAATTCGGACGGTACGTTAATGAGAAAGCGTCAGCACGCATATACTAATGCAGTACTTAGAGCAGACAGCGGCAGAGCCTTGATTTATGAACACGGAGGTGATGATTTCTGTATTGAGGATGAAGAAGGAATTTTGTATAAAAATCATTTTGAAAATAATATACTGTTTGCAAGAATCAGTCCTGAAGGGTATACGGCTGTTGTGACAACTTCCGATAACTATGACTGCGAAATGTTTGTGTATGACAAAAAAGGCGGTCTTATTTATGAACGCAAGTGCATGGAGCGTGTGAATGACATAAATTTCATAAACGAAAGCGGAGGCTGTGTCATAAGCTACATAATGGCTGAAAACGGTTCGCTTTCAACGGCGGTTCAGCAGATTGATTTCAGGGAAAGCATTGAGAAATGGACTTCTCCCGGCATTGATACGGTAGGTCTTGATGTTTATGGATTTGATTACGGTGCTTTCGTTCTTGGAATAGATGCGTGCGGATACGTTAATGAAAACGGTCAGATAAGTTCATATTACAGATATGACGGCGACCTTGCCGGAGGTGCAAGCGTCGGTGGACAGTCTGCCGTTATCATAAACAATAAAGACCGACGTAAATATGTTATGGTTCTTTTCAAAGGAGGGGCTACAGAACCTCTTGTGATTGACCTTGAACAGCAGGCTGTTGATGTGGCAGTACATGACCAGCTTGCATATGTGATGTGCAAAGAGGAAATACGTGCTTACGATTTCAGCGGAACACTCCGCTCAAAAGCTGTAGTAGCGGATTCGTATACCGGATTTGTAAGAAGTAGTGAGCATATTTTCCTTAAAGGCTATAATAAAATTGACAGAATTGATTATGAAAGTTGANATTTTTATGAAAGGAGNAGGTACGGCAGTTTTAATACNGTTCGTACATATCTTATGGGAACGNAGTTGAGTTGGTTTTANGACATTGGGGCTATTGCCGTATTGCTGATATGTGTGTATCTGTCAGGGAAAAAGGGATTTTTTAAAGGGGCTGTGACTGCTGTCGGGTGTATATTGGGAGCTGTGATTGCAGTATCTGTGAGCAGTTCCATTTCAGCCTCGCTGTATAAAACGACAGTAAGGGACAGCAATATAAACAAATTTGAAAAAACTGTTATTGATGCTGAAATATCGTTGAGTATGAAAAACGCTCTTGAGGGAATGGAATACGGCGTAATTGTAAACACCAAAAAGCTTGATGAGATTTTGGATTCCGACAAGGACATTGATGAACAGCTTTACAAGTATATGAACAATATAAACGGAAAAGTTGTTGATGAAGAAGAAAGTTTTCACAAAAATCTTCTTGAATGTTATTCTACGGTTATGAAGAAGCTTATTTCCAATGACGTAAGCAAGTATGCGGCTGAAACCGCATCGCAGAAAATTATTGATGGTGAAGTGGATTTCGGTATTCTTATCAGACAGATAAGAGATGATGACAACAGAAAAAAAGCGGCACAGACAATCGCTGACGATTATGTTGCAGATGCCTATAAAAATGTTATAAGACTTGTTGTATTTACGATATTGTTTATTATAATACTTATTGTTACTATTCTTACAGTAAAGGCACTGACAGCAAGTCAGAGGGGAGATGAAGACAGTACAGGTTCGCATATTGCCGGAGGAGTGTGCGGAGTGATTACGGGAGCGGTTATATTATTTGTAATTGCCGTTGCGGTAAGACTTTATGTTATTCTCGGAAGCAATGAAATGTTGTTTTTCAATAATGAAGCCGTTGATAAAACGTATATTTTTAAATATGCCTATGATTTTTTAAAACTTTGAAGAATGATTCCGGAAGAACCGGAGAGATTTACTATATTTCTGTAAGAATATTTTACGGAATTACAGTAAAAATAATTACAGGGGGAAAAGCCTGATATGATGATGTGCAGTAAATGTAAAAAAAGACCTGCGGTTGTGTTTATTACTGCCGTGCAGGGAAATGAAAAGAAGAATGAGGGACTTTGTCTTACGTGTGCGAGAGAGCAGAAAATTCCGCAGGTGTCGGAGTACATGGACAGATTAGGTATCACAAATTAGGAAATTGACCAGCTTTCAGACCAGATGATGAGTATGCTTGACGGTGACAGCTTTGAAATGGGCGGTTCGGGTCTTATGCCTGATTTTCTGTCAAATATGTTTGGTCTGAACGATATGGGCGGAAATAATGATGACAAACACGAAAGTATAGAGTCCAAAAATAATGCTGACAAGAAACCGAACAGCGAAAAGCGTGGTTTATTTGGTGGCGGAAAACGTGAAAAGAAGTCAAAGGAGCTTAAATTTCTCGGTAGCTATTGTACAAATCTTTCACAGAAAGCAGCAAACGGAGAACTTGACAATATTATAGGACGTGACAAGGAAATTGCCCGTGTAGTACAGATTCTTTCAAGAAGAACCAAGAATAATCCTTGTCTTATCGGTGAGCCGGGTGTGGGAAAGACCGCTATTGCTGAGGGAATCGCCCAGCGTATAAATGACGGAAACGTTCCTTTCAATCTTGCTGACAAGAAAGTATACCTGCTTGACCTTACCGCACTTGTTGCCGGTACACAGTTCAGAGGACAGTTTGAGAGCCGTGTGAAAGGTCTTGTGGACGAAGTGAAGCGTGAGGGAAATATTATTCTCTTTGTGGACGAAGTTCACAATCTCGTCGGTGCAGGCGATTCAGAGGGTTCAATGAACGCCGCAAATATTCTTAAACCTGCTCTTTCAAGAGGTGAAGTTCAGGTTATCGGTGCGACTACTTTCAGCGAGTACAGAAAGTATATTGAAAAGGATTCTGCACTTGAAAGACGTTTCCAGCCTGTAACGGTAAATGAACCGACTGTTGAGGAAACTGTTGACGTACTTCTCGGAATAAAGAAATATTATGAAAACTATCACAGAGTGCATATTTCGGACTATTTAATCAGAGTATGTGCAGTACTTTCGGAAAGATATATAACAGACCGTTTTCTGCCAGACAAGGCTATTGACCTGCTTGACGAGGGTTGTGCAAGAGCGTGTATACGTTCTCCCGAAATTGCCGAATACGATAAGATTAAAAAGGAAATCGCAGTTTTGGAGGGCATGGAAAAGAGCATTTCCGAACAGAATGAACCGGATTACAGGGCACTTGCGGAAGTAAAGAGCAAGCTGATTCATGTACGTGAAAAAGAAGATATCCTTAAGGAAAAGGCTGAAAGCGTTCAGGTAACTGAGGAAGATATTGCAAAGGTCGTTGAACTCTGGACGGGTATTCCTGCAAACAAGATTGCGGAAACTGAGTTCCTTAAAATCGCAAAGCTTGAAACCGCACTTAAAAAGAAAGTACTGGGACAGAATGAAGCTGTTGAAACTCTTGCAAAAGCTATCAAGCGTACAAGAGTACGTCTGAATAAACGCCGTCGTCCCGCATCGTTTATCTTTGTAGGACCTACAGGTGTCGGAAAAACAGAGCTTGTAAAGGCACTTGCGGAAGAAATGTTTGATTCTCCTGAACCTCTTATAAGACTTGATATGACTGAATATATGGAGAAACATTCCGTTGCGAGAATGATTGGCTCACCTCCCGGATATGTCGGATATGACGAAGCAGGACAGCTTACGGAAAAAGTCCGTCGTCGTCCTTATTCGGTAATACTTTTTGACGAAATCGAAAAGGCTCATCCTGATATAATGAATATTCTTATGCAGATTCTTGACGAGGGAAAAGTTGATGACGCTCACGGCAGAACGATAAACTTTGAAAATACCATTATCTGCATGACTTCAAATGCAGGTTCAACAGATAAATCACTCGGAGTAGGATTCAACAGAACCGAAAATGAAATTTCACATGATAAGGCAATGAAAGGTCTGCGTGAGTTCCTGCGTCCCGAATTTATCAGCCGTATAGATGAAATAGTTGTGTTCAGACAGCTTGACAAGAAAGATTTTGCAAGTATTGCGTCCCTTATGCTTGACGAAATGATTGAACCTCTTTCAGAAAAGAATATAAGCATAAGCTATGACAGCAAGGCTCTTTCCCTTATTGCTGAAAAAGCTTACGGAAAGCCTTACGGTGCAAGAGATATCCGCCGTGTAATCAGACAGGAAATTGAAGATAAAATAGCTGAAATCATAATTGAAAAGGTTTCTGAAATAAGCGGCATTGACGTTTCTGCTGACGGTGATAATATTACTGTCAGTGCAAAGAACAAAAAGGAGCATTAAAAAAATGAAGTTAAAATTAACAGCTCTTGCCGTGGTATTGTGTATAACTGCCGTTTCGTGTGACAGTAAGGACAATTCCTATTCAAGTCCCGAAAGTTCCGGACAGTCCTCAATAAGAGGTATTGAAAATCCTGATGACGTTGTGGAAACTCCGGACAGTTTGACAGTTATGAAAAACAAATTTAAGGACGTTCCGACGGCTGACAGTGGTCCTGTTATAAGTATAGACAACGTTACAGCCAAAGCCGGAGAAACAGCAGAAGTAACGGTTTCTGTAAAGGGTGCAGACCTTAACTGGAGTATGTGTGGTATACATCTCACTTATCCCGATGTACTGGACTGTGTTCTTCTGGACGAAGAAACCTATTCAGTTAAATTTGAAAAGGGAACAGCGTCGNAGTATAANACGGGTTTTATTTCNCTTGAANGTGCATGGNANAATAATNCTCCNGANNNGNTTTTAAGGCANAAACTCGGTGCATTATTCTTNACAGTANTNTTTAACGNAAACGNNGGACAGGACGGAGATATTGCAACTTTCTATTTTGATGTTCCGGAAGATGCGGAGTCAGGAACAGTCTATCCGATAGGTTTCTATTATATGGAAACAGATATGTTCAGAAATATTGAGGGAGACCAGTCTTTTGAAAAATATGCTTTTGAAAACTGGCAGGAAGGTTCAATCACAATACAGTAACGGCTCACCGATAAAGGATTTGTCCGGAAACAGAATTGATTTTTAAAATAAAAGGGGAACAAAAATGTTCCCCGATTTTTTTACTGCATATTCTGTAATGCCATGTCAACGGCATTTTTGTCGAAACCGATAACGGTAGTTTTGCCGATTACAGTCACAGGAAGTGAACTCTGTCCGGTCATTGCGACAACACGGCGTGAGTTGAACGGTTCATGTGCGTTGATTGTGCGGAAGTGTACACCTTTTTCGTCAAGATAGCGTTTCATACGTCTGCACCATATGCAGTTTTCAGAAAAATATACCTCAACCATTTTATTCGCTCCTTTCATATAAAACTGATTTAACGGTTATCTGTAATCATATTATGAGCGGATATAAAGGTATTTATACATTGATTCTTTATTTTTCTATTTTGCATTTGGGATAATAGTGTTCAAGAATTTCACGCCATGTTTTTCCGTCGGAAGCCATTGAATTAGCACCGTACTGACTCATACCCACACCATGTCCGAAACCTCTTGTTGTAATTATGACGGTTTCTCCCTCGTAGCTTATTTCAAAACACGCCGACCGCAGTCCGAGAGCCTCTCGTATGTCGTTTCCGCTTACTTTGAAATCTCCTGCCATAGCCGAGAGAACTGTTCCGGAGTCGGACACGGTATTTATTTTAATCCATGAAGTGAAATCATCTTCCAGTATTATTCCAGAAAACTTTTCTGCCAGTATCTGACGGAGTTCTTCTTTTTCATAGCGGACTTCTTCCAGATATTTTGGTGCAGAAGTATCATAACTGCTGTCAACTGAAATAAGATAGTCCACAGCAGTTCCCCAAGCATTTTCCGCACTTTCCGTCTTTCCGGACGACATTGAATGAAATGCCGAAATAATCGGCTCGTCCCCGTAAGTAATGATATATGGCAGGACATCACTTACAGCGTCGGCGATTTTATCATAATATACATCAAAGTTATCACCGTAATACTGCATAGCCTGACTTTTCGTAAAATATCCCTGATACTTTGAAGTGTCGTTTGAGAAATCCGCACCGCAGAGTTCGGGGGTAGGTTCTGAACGTTCACGGATACGCTGACGTTCCGCATATGTATGGGCGGCAACAGCCTGTGCTTTCAGAGCCTCGTCCTCAAATGTGGCAGGCATTTCCGCACATACAGCACCTATTACATATTCTTTTTCTTCAACTTCAATTATCTCACCCGTCGAAACGTCAAGAACCTTGTAGGGTTCTCCGGTGTATGATGACATTATCTTACTTTCAGGTTGTTTGCCGTCGGTAACATTTTCAGGGACTGTTTCCGCACCTTTTGAGAAAAATACGGGTATGGCTGGAAGAAACACAACTGAAACTGCTATAAACAGCAGTGCGGAAAAATATCTTTTCATTTTCACGTTTACCTCACACTAAAGTATTTGACATAATGTCTGATATGGTGTATAATTAGTTATGAATATATTTAAGGAGTGTTGTTATTATGTCATATTTGATTTCAGATTCCAATATTACAAATTTATGCAGTCAGCTTCGTGAAAATTCCAGAATTGAATCCAATCTCTATGATAAATACCATGTCAAAAGAGGTCTGCGTAACAGCGACGGAACAGGTGTTGTTGCAGGTATTACAAATATATGTAATGTTCACGGATATGTGCTAAATGAAGGAGAAGTAGAATCTATTATCGGACAGCTTATTTATCGTGGATATAACATAAATGACCTTGTGGCAAATGTTGAGGCTGAAAACCGTTTTGGATATGAAGAAACTGTTTTTCTTCTGCTTTTCGGTCATCTTCCTACAGAAAAGGAGCTTTCTCAGTTCAGTTTATATATTTCCCTCAAACGTGACCTGCCGAGCGGTTTCGTTGAGGACATGATTCTGAAAGCACCGTCAAAGAATATCATGAATAAACTTTCACGTTCTGTGCTTGCACTCTATTCATATGACGACGAGTGTGAAAATAAGGAACTGGAAAACGAAATGCGTACTGCGGTAAGTCTTATTGCAAAACTTCCCGTTATAATGACCGCAGCTTATCAGGTGAAAAGACGTGTGTTTGACAATCAGAGCATGATTATGCACCCTATTAACTATGAGGAAAACACCGCTCAGTGTATACTTTCACTTCTCCGTCCTGACAGACAGTATACAAACGACGAGGCACAGATGCTTGACCGTCTACTTATGCTTCAGGCAGAACACGGCGGCGGTAACAACTCAACTTTTACCTGCCGTGTGCTTACTTCTTCCGGTACAGACCCGTATTCAGCGTATTCTTCAGCTATATGCGCCCTCAAAGGTTCACGTCATGGCGGAGCTAATTTACAGGTTATAAATATGCTTGATAATTTCAAGGCTAATATAAAAAACTGGAATGACGAGGGAGAAGTTGCCGATTATATGCGTAAGGTTATCCGCAAAGAAGCAAATGACGGTTCAGGACTTATTTACGGTATGGGTCACGCTGTCTATACAATTTCAGACCCCCGTGCAGTAATTCTCAAGAAAAAGGCTTTTGAACTCGCCGCAGGAAAGGAAATTGAGGCTGAATTTCGTCTGCTTGAAACGGTTGAGCGTCTTACTCCGGAGATTTTTGCGGAAGTCAAGGGCAGTACAAAGGATATGTGTGCGAATGTCGATATGTATTCCGGACTTGTTTACAGAATGTTGGGTATTCCGGATGAACTTTTCACACCGCTTTTTGCCGTTGCACGTATGGCAGGCTGGGCTGCTCACCGTATGGAAGAAATTCTTACCGGAAACAGAATTATACGTCCTGCATATAAGGCTATAGCAAAGGAAAAGGAATATATCAGATTATCCGAAAGAAAATAAAGAAACTGTATTGTTATTTACGTATTGAATGAAAATTATAAAATTATTTTTGGTGATTTTTACGGCTGTGTTCTTTCTTACGGGGTGCGTATTCAGTTCCAGTATCGACAATCTTATGGCACCACCGAAACTCAGTGTTGAACAGGAACAGATTTACAATGCACTTACAGATGCAGCCGGAACGTCCATAAGCCTTAAATATCCCAAATCCGGAAAATATCTCTCAGCGTTCATAATTGAGGATATCGACGGCGACGGTGGAAATGAAGCTGTTGTTTTCTATGAAAAGACAAGTATTGCCATTGAGGAAAATACCCTGCGTATAAATATTCTTGACCGTTCAGATGACGGTAAATGGCGTTCGGTCTGTGACACACCGGCAAAGGGTGCGGAAATTGAAAAGGTAATGATTTCGAAATTAGGTTCTAATGACCGTGTAAACCTGATTATCGGAAGCAGTCTTATAAACCGCTCTGAAAAGAATGTATCAATATACAGTTATATTGACGGCAGTATTGAGGAAACTTTTTCTGAATCCTATTCTTTTATANACGTTACNGANNTTGACAAAGACGATGAANATNAGTTTCTCTTGCTTTCTGNTNCGTCGTTGGGCTCACTGGCTGTTGCCGAGGCGTACAAGCTTGACAGTGACGGACTATATTACAAGTACAGCCGGAAACTCAGCGGAAGTTTTACGGAGTTTGACAGTCTTAACTATGGCAGAATAGACAGCAAAAGAACCGGTCTTTATATAGATGCGGTTCTGGGTACGGGTCTTATTCAGACGGATATAATCTATATGGATGATACGGGTCTTAGAAAAGTTTTCTCCACACCAGAAGAATCAAGATTTACTGTAAGACCCGTCGGATATGCGTCATTTGATATCGACGGGGACGGTATTCTTGAAATACCTGTTCAGGTTATTTNACCNGNATATGAAGATGNTTCCGAAAGTGNACAGANGAAAATCANAAACTGGTATTTTNTCAACGAANATGANAGAANTGAAAAAAANTATTCATCATATTACAGCATAAANGACGGATATATTTTTGTATTTCCGGAAAAATGGAGAAATAAAGTTACTGTAAAGCACGATTATGTGAACGATGAAATAGTTTTCTGTACTTATGAAAACGAAACTGCCGGACGTGAACTTCTGCGGATTTATATGGCGGAAGATTCTCCCTCAAAAGAGGACAGGCTTTCAAATGGCTATATGCTTATGCGTACCAAAGGAGAATCCACATATCTTGCCTATATACCCGTTTCTGACGATGAAACCGGTGACGGTCTTTCCGTTACGGAAGGAGATGTGGCAGTGGGATTTAAGTTCAGGGAATAAGCTGTAATTTTGTAAAAAAGGAGCTGAAAAAATTGAAACGTATTCTTATTTGTGAGGACGAAGCGACTATCCGTGAATTTGTGGNTATAAATTTAAAGCGTGCAGGTTATGACGNTGTTGANGTTGACTGCGGTGAGGCAGCTCTCANAACTTTTGAAACCGAACACGGAAATTTTGACATCGTTCTTCTTGATATAATGATGCCCGGAATTGACGGTTTCACGGTCTGCAAGAAAATCCGTGAAAAGAGTTCCACTATAGGCATTATAATGCTTACCGCACGTACTCAGGAAATGGACAAGGTAAGCGGTTTGATGATTGGTGCTGACGATTATATAACAAAACCGTTCTCACCGTCGGAACTCACAGCAAGGGTTGACGCTATTTACAGACGTGTGTGCATGAGTTTCATAAAAAATGAAAAACAGTCGCTTATTGAGTCTGGACCTTTTGTTCTCAATCTTAAAAGCCGTACCGTGACAAAAAATGGTGTTCCGATTGAGCTTACACAGGTTGAGTATCAGATTCTTGAATTTTTTATGAACAACAAAAACACTGCTCTTGACCGTGCAAGTATTCTCAATCACATATGGGGAGAGAGTTATTACGGTGACGACAAGATTGTTGACGTAAATATAAGAAGAATCCGTATGAAGATAGAGGAAGAACCGTCAAGTCCGAAGTATATAATTACTATCTGGGGCTACGGCTACAAATGGAATGATACTCAGTAATGGCTAAAAAAAGTATAACAAGACGCTGGATTCTGAATAACCTTGGTGTTGTGATACTCGTCATGATTGTATTTGACCTTATATTCATTTATGCCATACAAAGTTATTTCTACAGTTNGGNNNAACAGTACCTTNTTTCAAAGATAAATGCTGTAACGAGCGTTCTGAGTATTCATTCGCAGGACAGTGCAGCCAACTTTTCGGCAGAAATGCGGAATATGCTTGAAACGTTCAACGAAAAGGACAAAATTGAACTCATGGCGATAAACTCAAAAGGCAGAGTAGTTCTGACTTCTTCGGGATTTTCTCCCGACGAAAACACTCTCATGCCCGATTATGAGCAGGCTATGGATTCGGGTGAGGGTTCATATATCGGGAAACTTCCGGGCGGTGAAAAGATTCTTGCTGTTTCCGTTCCTATTTCTTCATTCAACAGTGAATACAGTTCTGTGCGTATGGTCACTTCTCTTACTGATATTGACAATACGATAAAATCAAGTGCCATTGTTGTGACAGCCGTATGTTTTGCAATTATACTGATAATTATAATAACAGGTCTGTATTTTGCGAGTTCCATTGTCAAGCCAATCCNACAGANAAGCGGTATAGCAAGGAAATTTGCAATAGGTGATTTTTCTGNCCGTATCAGCAACAACAGAAACGACGAAATAGGTGATTTGTGTATGGCTATAAATCACATGGCGAACGAACTTTCCAACGCTGAAGCCATGAAGAACGAGTTTATTTCTTCTGTTTCACATGAACTCAGAACGCCCCTTACTGCAATAAAGGGCTGGGCGGAAACTCTTATGATTGACAGCGAATCAAATCCCGATACTGTAAGAAAAGGCGTGGGCGTTATCGTCAACGAGGCGGAACGTCTTTCGCAGATGGTCGAGGAACTGCTTGATTTTTCACGTATGCAGAGCGGACATTTTACGCTTCAGGCTGCTAATATGGATATACTCGCTGAACTCGGTGACGCAGTNCTTATCTNNAGNGANAANGCNAGACGTGAGAATATTAAANTTATATACAATGACCCCGAAATGTTACCTTTTGTNTTCGGTGACAAGAACCGTATAAGACAGGTTTTTATAAATGTCATAGACAATGCGGTGAAATATTCGTCAGCCGGTGGTACTGTTACTGTAAACGCATCGGAAGCGGACGGAAATGTTATAGTTACGGTTTCAGATACGGGTTGCGGTATAAAGGAATCAGACCTTTCAAAAGTAAAGACAAAATTTTATAAAGCCAATCATACAAGACGTGGTTCGGGAATAGGTCTTGCCGTTGCAGATGAAATCATTGCAATGCACGAGGGTACTATTGAAATCTTAAGTGCCGGAGAGGGCAAGGGTACAACTGTTAAAATCACGCTTCCGGCAAAAACACAGTAGGAGAAATAAAATGGGAAAAAATAATGAATCCGGTGAAAAATTTAAATCCAAAATTGGTGGACAGGCTCTCATTGAGGGTATAATGATGCTCGGACCAAACAAGGGAGCAATGGCGTGCAGACTTCCCGACGGTTCTGTAGACCTTGAAACATGGGACGAAAACAACGGTAAAAATGCTCCGTGGTATAAGAAAACTCCTCTTGTAAGAGGTTGCGTGAGTTTTGTTTTATCTATGGCAAAAGGCTATAAATACATGATGAAATCCGCTGAAAAACAGCTTACCGAAGAAGAAAAGGCAGAAGAAGAATCTTCCAAGATATTTGACGTTATTATGTATATCGGAATGTTACTTGGTATAGTGCTTGCAATGGGACTTTTCATGTTCCTGCCGAAAATTATTATAGGTCTTATTTCGGGAATAGAGGAACACAGGATAGTCCGTTCAATACTGGAAGGTATTGTAAAAATAGCAATTTTTGTTGCGTATATGGCTTTGGTGAGCCTTATGAAAGATATACGCAGACAATATGAATATCACGGTGCGGAACACAAGACTATTGCCTGTCATGAAGCGGAACTGCCTTTGACGGTTGAGAACGTCCGCAAACAGACACGTTTTCATAAAAGGTGCGGAACAAGCTTTATATTTATAGTTCTGATTGTCGGAATTTTCGTCATGTGCTTTGTGCCTTTTACGGTGACATGGCAAAGAATAGTTGCCTCTGTTGTACTTCTTCCACTTATTGTGGGTATCTCATACGAGTGTATAAGACTTGCCGGAAATCATGATAATCTTTTTACAAGAATACTCTCCGCTCCGGGACTTGCCATGCAGAGAATAACCACCCGTGAACCTGACGACAGCATGATTGAAATTGCCATAGCTGCTATGAAACCATGTATTCCGCAGGACAAGGAGGAGGACAAGTGGTAAGCCGTGATACGCTTTTCAGGGAATGTGTTTCGCTGATGGATAAAAACGGTATAGATTCGTCATATTTCGACACTCTTTGTATTTTTCAGGATATTCTTTGCGACAAAAATCCGCTTTTCAGACCTCTTGAAAATGTTCCCGACGACAAAAGAAAAATTATTCTTAATCTTGTGAAAAGACGAACAGAGGGTTATCCGTTGCAGTATCTTCTCGGACAGTGGGAATTTTACGGATATACTTTCAGGGTAAATGAAAACGTTCTGATACCCCGTCCCGATACGGAAACGCTTATTGAAAATATTCTTGAAATATACAGAAAAAATAATCTGAAATCTCCAAAAATAGTCGATTTGTGTTCGGGAAGCGGTTGTATTGCGGTTACGCTTAAAAAACAGATTCCCGATGCAGAAGTATACGCTGTTGAGATTTCGGAAAAGGCGGTTGAGGTAATCAGTGAAAATGCTGAACTCAATAACGTTGATATTCACATAATAAATTCAGACGTACTGAATCCGGAAACAGTGGAAATGCTTCCGGAGACTGACATAATAGTGTGCAATCCGCCGTATCTTACACAGCATGATATGGATAATCTGCAAAAAGAGGTTACTTTTGAGCCGTCACTTGCTCTTTTTGGTGGTGACGACGGTCTTGATTTTTACAGGGAAATAACTTCTTTATGGAGAAAATCCCTTAAAAATAATGGTTGGATTGCATATGAATTTGGTGATGGACAACATGATGATGTCGGAAAAATTTTAGGTAAAAATAATTTTTATAATATAACATTCAGCCGTGATACTCAGAATATTATAAGAACAGTTACGGCTCAGAAACAGGAGGATATGTAATGGCTAAAAAGGAACTTGCGAAAAAGTCTTCTGTTGTACGTGTTACGACGAGAGAGGACAGAAAAACTGCACTTGAAGGTGCATTGAAAATGATTGAAAAAAAATACGGTGCAGGTGCTGTAATGCGTCTCGGACAGACAAAAACACTCAATGTTGACGCTATTCCGACCGGTTCTATGACTCTTGATATGGCTCTGGGTATAGGTGGAGTTCCGAAGGGTCGTATTGTTGAGATTTACGGACCTGAAAGTTCAGGAAAGACTACAGTTGCACTTTCTGTAATTGCACAGGCTCAGAAAATGGGCGGTGAAGCAGCTTTTATCGATGTTGAACACGCTCTTGACCCTGTTTATGCCAAAGCTCTCGGCGTAAATACCGACGACCTTCTTGTATCACAGCCCGACAGTGGTGAGCAGGCTCTTGAAATTGCAGAGGCTCTTATACGTTCTGGTGCTATCGACGTAATTGTTATTGACTCTATAGCTGCTATGACTACCCNTGCCGNAATTGACGGNGATATGGGTGATTTGCACGTAGGACNGCTNGCACGTCTCATGTCTCAGGCAATGCGAAAACTTACGGGTGCAATTTCAAAGTCAAACTGTNTGNCAATNTTCATCAATCAGATTCGTGAGAAAATCGGTGTTATGTACGGTANTNCCGAANCGANCCCCGGCGGACGTGCGTTGAAATTCTATTCTTCCGTCCGTATTGAAGTGAGAAAGGGAGAAGTCATCAAGTCTAACGGGGAGATTATAGGTGCATCAACACGCTGTAAGGTAGTCAAGAATAAGGTTGCACCGCCTTTCAAGGAAGCTACTTTTGATATGATGTACGGTCAGGGAATTTCACGTACAGGCGAAGTACTTGACATGGCTGTTGAACTTGAAGTTATCAAGAAAGGCGGTTCATGGTTCAGCTATAAAGACCAGAAACTCGGTCAGGGACGTGACAATGTAAAAGAACTCCTTAAGAACGACGAAGCTCTTATGAAAGAAATTGAGGAGCAGATTCTTGCACGCAGAGAGGAAATTATGAACGCTTCTGCAAATAGTAAGCCGAAAAAAGCGGATACGGTTTCCGAGCCTGAAACAGATGATGATATTCTTGCCGATATCGACGAGGATTTTGAGGAGTTTACACCTGCTGAAGAATAATGAAAGTAACTTCTGTTAAAATTTACAAGGGTACTACTTATGAGACAGAGATAGATGAAGTAAGGAAAATCTATCTCCATGCCGATATTATAGCTGATTTCGATATTCATGAGGGTATGGAACTCGAACGGAGTGAACTCAGAAAAATTATATATGCGTCGAATTTCAGACGTGCCTATCAGTATGCTTTGTATTGTCTTGATTACCGTGACTATTCTGCCAAGGAAATGCGTGAAAAGCTTGTAAAGACGTACAAAAATGAAAGTTTATGCGGTGCAGTTGTGAAAAAGCTTGAAGAATCGGGTATTATCAGTGATGAACGCTATGCGGAAAAACTTGCAGTCAGGTACGTTGAGGCGAAAAAATACGGTTTCCGCCGTGCAAGGCATGAAATTATCATGAAAGGTATAGGGGAATATCTTGCGGAAGATGTTCTTCAGCCATATAAGGAAAGTTTTAAGGAAAATCTNATTTATCTTATTGAAACAAAATATGCCCGTCTGCTTACGGACGGAAGTGACAGAAAATCAGTAGAAAAGGTCAAAAACTCTCTTGTACGTTACGGTTACGGTTTTGACGAAATAAACCACACAATAAGAGAATATTTTGATTTGATGGAGGATTAATATGCCGGTTAAAGTTGGAATGGTATCGCTCGGCTGTTCAAAGAATCTTGTTGACTCCGAGNGAATGTTGTATAAATTGAAAAGTCATGGATATAAGNTTGTCACAGAGCCGGGACTTGCGGATATTGCTGTTGTCAATACCTGTGGTTTTATACAGTCTGCAAAGGAGGAGGCTATCGAGACTATTCTCGAACTGGCTAAACTCAAAGCGGACGGTACTCTTAAAAAAATTGTCGTTACAGGCTGTCTTTCGGAACGTTATAAGGAAGAAACGGCTGAACTTTTTCCCGAAGCCGACGCTGTTATAGGTATCGGAAACAACAAGGACATTGTTGACGTGCTTGACCATGTTCTCAAAGACGAAAGATACATTAATTTTGCTCCCAAGCTTGACGCTGAACTGACAGGAGAAAGAATTATTTCAACACTGCCGTTTTTCGCTTATCTTAAAGTTGCTGAGGGCTGTTCAAACTGCTGTACTTACTGTGCAATTCCGCAGATAAGAGGAAAGTTTCGCAGTGTTCCCATGGAGGACGTTATAAAAGAGGCTGAATGGCTTGCAAAGAATGGTGTTACGGAACTTATCGTTATAGCTCAGGATACCTCACGCTATGGTGAAGACCTGTACGGCGAGTCAAAACTCCCCGAACTTCTCCACCGTCTTTGTAAAATAGATGGTATACACTGGATTCGTACACTTTACTGTTATCCCGAAAGAATTACCGACGAACTTCTTGAAACTATTGCAAGTGAGAAAAAACTTGTCAAGTATCTTGAAATTCCCATACAGCACTGCAACGGTGACATTCTCGACCGTATGAACCGCTGGGGAGATACTGAAAAACTTGAAAATCTTTTTGCACATATAAGGGAAAAAGTTCCGAATGTTACTCTGCGTACAACTCTTATTACAGGTTTTCCGTCTGAAACGAAAGAACAGTTCACCGAACTTTCGGAATTTGTAAACAGAGTAAGATTTGACCGTCTGGGTTGTTTTGCCTACTCGCAGGAAGAAGGAACTAAGGCAAGTGAATTTGACGGACAGATTGACGAGGAAGTAAAACATCACCGTGCAGATATCATTATGGAACAACAGATGCTTATAAGTGCCGAAAATAATGAAAAACTGCTCGGAAAAGAGCTTGAAACAGTCGTTGAGGGCTTTGACCGTTTTGGTGAATGCTGGTTCGGACGTACTCAGCTCGACGCTCCCGATATAGACGGAAAAGTTTTCTTTACGTCCGAAAAACCGCTTTCAGTCGGTGAATACGTTAAAATAAAAATTACAGATACACTTGATTATGATTTAATCGGAGAGGTGATAGCAAAATGAACCTGCCAAATAAGCTTACTTTGCTTAGAGTTTGTCTTATTCCGTTTTTTCTGCTGTTTGTTTACTGGAAACTGCCGTTTCACTATCTTATTGCACTCGTTATTTTTGCGGCAGCTTCAATTACAGACGCTCTTGACGGAAAGATTGCAAGAAAACGTAATCTTGTCACCAATTTCGGAAAATTCCTCGACCCTCTCGCCGATAAGGTTCTTGTAATTGCGGCACTGACGGTTTTTGTGGAACTTCCGGAGATAAACATGGGTGCAGTGCCTCTTATTATAATAAGTGCAAGGGAATTTATGGTTTCCGGACTTAGACTTCTTGCCGCTGACAGTGGTATAGTAGTAGCCGCAGGAATGTGGGGAAAATTAAAAACCGCTTTTACAATGGTTTCGATAGTTGTGGCACTTGTATGGCTTAGTGTGTGCTATGATTTCAGTTTTGACATTGCCGGAAGTGTAAGAAATGCAGTGGACAATGCTGTTATTCCGGCACTTATATGGATTTCCACAGTTCTTACAATTATTTCGGGCGGTATCTATCTTAAAGGCTATTGGCATCTTATCGATTCGGACAAATAAAGGAGGGTGTTAATGAAACACTGTGCAGGACATATAAAATATCTTATTGCTATAAAGGAACTTTCTGACGTTGACGAATATGTTCGTTGTGTAAGCATTTCACGTCATTTAGGCGTANCNCGNCCGNGNGTAAGTAAANTGCNCCGCTGTCTTNCAAACTGCGGNNTTGTGTATGNGGATTTCTGCANCAGCGTTGTGCTTACTGCGGAGGGTGAACAGGCAGTCAATGAAATATTTTCAAATTTCCACGAAGTATATATGTTTTTCCATAACTTTCTTAAACTTCCACCGGACGAGGCACATGACCATGCTGTGAAATTCGTGACTGAATTTCCGCAGGACACCTGTGAACGTCTGAAAGGAATTGTGAAGCGTACAATCAAGAAAAAAAACTGATGTTATTGAAAAAAAGGACGGTTTTATTAAAGATACTCATATAGAAATAATGCCCGAAAGTAGTTTTTGAAACTGCTTTCGGGCTTATCTTAATTATTGGTTTATTCGCATAAATCAGAAGTTGTAGGGGTGANATATCAGAATTTANCTCAAANNAGNNNGCCTTANNTNATAATAAGCGAATAAANCNGATAAANCAAACCAGCNAATNAATGAGCGATCATCGGTGTTATCAGGTGATTCGTCTTATGGTATGCCATGAGCCAAACGAAACCTATAACAAAAGAAACTCCAAGATTATGCCAATCAAGAACCGCAAACAGGATATTGAACAAGATCAGTGCATTCATTTCACCAAATACCGATCCGACAAATCTCTTCGCCAATCCTCGGAAGTATATTTCCTTGAATATTCCGCTAACCAATACCAAGGCTATGACATCCATTATAACGACACCTGTGTTTAATTCACGCCCTTGCCTTGCAAGTTCTGTTGCTCCGATTCCGGGAATGAGATTAACAAGCCACCCGTAAACATCACCAATCACTTCAGAAACAACAAAAGCTATTACGCCGTAAAGTATATCTTTTCCTAATGTCTTTTTATCATAGATTTCATCTTTCAGATTTATACCATTTTCTTTATAAAGTAGCAAAGCACTGGGAAAAAGACCGACATTTGCAATAATCAACAGCAGAAGATATATATGATGCTGATTTGTTACATANGATGTAACATCACCAATTGTNATTCCCTGTTGATACTGTGTGAAAGCAAAGATNAGTTCAAAAAAAGCTACTATAAAAGTAAGTGTTGTTNCAATACNAATTGNTCTTTTTGTATTAAGATATTTCTTTTCGTCCATATGATATNCTCCTTATANTTATTTATGGTAAATTCCGATTTATTTTACTANTATTATACATCAAAAAAAACNCTTATNTCAATNNAAACGCCATAGTATTTTGGAATTATAATCAAAAATACTATGGCTAAAAATTTNTATATGAGTATCGCTCTTAAAGTCGTCCTTTTAATATTACATATCATTTCTGNTTTCAAGAGCCTTGTAAAGAGTAACTTCGTCTNCATATTCGAGGATTCCACCAACGGGAAGTCCGAACGCAAGACGTGTGACTTTTANTNCGAGTGGNTTTNAAAGTCCTGCGATGTACATGGCTGTTGCGTCGCCCTCAACAGTGGGGTTTGTAGCCATTATTACTTCCTTTATATTTCCCTGTGAAATACGTGCAAGCAGTTCTTTCACACGGATTTTATCGGGAGTAACGTTGTCCATAGGCGAAATCAGTCCGTGAAGAACGTGATAAACGCCGTTGTATTCCCTTGTCCGTTCAAACGCTGTAACGTCTTTCGGAGTTTCGACAACACATATAATGTCTTTGTCTCGCTCATCTGCTGAACATATCGGACAGATTTCTCTTTCTGTAAGGTTCTGACAACATTTACAGCTATGAACGTTTCTTTTAGCGTCTGTAAGAGCCTTTGCGAACTCCTCGACTGCGTTGTCCTCCATAGACATCACATAATAAGCGAGTCTCTGGGCGGTTTTCATGCCGATACCGGGGAGGGAAGCGAACTTTTCAGCGAGAACGATAATGGGGAGTGCGTTATGGTCTGCCATTTAGAAAAGTCCGGGGATTGAAACACCGCCGGTAATCTTGCTCATTTCGGCTTCTGTAGTGGATTCCACGTTGTTGATAGCCTCGTTTATTGCACTGATTATTAAGTCCTGAAGCATATCAATATCTTCGGGGTCAACGACTTCCGGCTTGATGTTGAGGGACTTGATGTTTTTCTTTCCGCTGATAACAACTTCAACAGCACCGCCGCCTGCTGTAGCAGAAAATTCTCTTTCCTCAATATCTTCCTGAAGCTCAGTAATCTGGTCCTGCATTNTCTGAGCCTGTTTAATCATCTGATTCATGTTCTGAGCGTTTCCACCCATATTTCTTGGGATTNTTGCTTNNATTNTTAAATCTCCTTTAGATAAATTTTATTAATTATTATCAACAGCCGTTTCAATGCTGTTGTCTTTTGCTTTCTGAATAAGCTGTTCAGCCATACTTTTCTGTTCTTCAATACTTGTTGTACAGCGTGCCTTTATAACATAACGCTGTCCGAGAATCTTGTTTATAGTGTCTCCGAGTGACACAGCATAATCCTTGTTGTTCTTGAAAATCTGTATAAAAAAGCGGTTTACAGCAGTAATGAAAATTACATTTCCGGCAGTAAGGGCATAAGAGCCGTCAAGAGCAGCCGCAAGGTCGAGTTTGACTTTTTTAAGTTCCTCAACAATTTCGTCCCATCGTGAACATTGAATCATATCATCATTTTTAATTTTTCTGATATCTATGTTCGGAACGGGTTCGGTATCACGGGCAGGATTACCGGCAGTAAGAATTTCGGGCTGTGCTGTCTGTTTCGGAGCGGAATAATTTCCAGCAGAAACAGAACTGAGTTTATTCTCCAACTGTTTTATTTTATCATAAATTTCAGAATTGTCAATAGCTTGCGGAGTATTATTTTTATTTCCGCAAAGTTTTATAAGCGTCATTTCAAATTCAACACGTCTGTTCATGACCCTTGACATATTTTCACGGCATTTCTGCAAAACAGAAAGATTGTCCATAATTTTTTCAAGAGTAGTTTTTTGTGCAAGGTCATTCAGCTTTTCAAGTTCTTCGGGCATACATACTATAAGATTACCTGCGGTCTGAGGTGAAACCTGAATAAGCATGATATTTCTGAGCTGAGTTATAAGTTCCTCGCAGAGCCTTGTAAGGTCTTTGGACATATTATAGAGACTGTCTGTTACTGAAAGAGCTTTTGCGGTATCGGAAACAGATATTGCGTCAAGAATTTCGTAGAGATAGTCACGACCTGCAATTCCTGCTGTATTTGAAACCGTTCCGGCATTTATGACATCGGCACATACGGAACACTGGTCAAGGAGTGAAACAGCGTCACGCATACCGCCGTCAGCGAGTTTTGCAATAAGGTCAGCACCATCTTTTGTGAGATTTATTTCTTCCTGTCCGGCTATATATTCAAGACGTGAAGCTATATCCTCCGGACGTATACGGCGGAAATCATATCGCTGACAGCGTGATGCAATAGTTGCAGGAACTTTGTGGATTTCCGTCGTTGCAAGAATAAACATAACATACGGGGGAGGTTCTTCCATAATTTTCAGCAGGGCATTGAATGCACTTGTTGAAAGCATATGAACCTCGTCTATAATGTATATTTTGTATGCACTGCGTTCCGGAGTATAGACCGCACCGTCACGCAGGTCACGGATATCGTCAACACCGTTGTTGGACGCAGCGTCAATTTCGACTATATCAGTAAGAGAACCGTTGTCAGCATCACGGCATATGTCACATTCAAGACACGGATTGCCATTTTTCATATTACGGCAGTTTACGGCTTTTGCAAGTATTCTTGCACAGGTTGTCTTTCCTGTTCCCCTTGAACCCGTGAAAAGATAAGCATGGGCAGTTTTTCCGCCTGTAATCTGATTTTTAAGGGTATCAGTTATATGCTGTTGTGATATGACATCATCAAAAGTCATAGGTCGCCACTTGCGGTAAAGAGCCTTATACATCAGAATGCTTCCTTTCTTCGTATTCATCGGGAAAAGTTTACAAGAAAAAATTCCGGCACATAGATGTGCAGGCTTGCTGCGGCACACAAAACAATCCGCTTAATGCTGCTCGGTCTCCCGCCTGACATGGTTCACGGGGTCTTGTTGCACAGGGCCCGCACATCTATATTCCGGAATTTCATTTCTGAAATAACAGAGCAGATGTATGCTCCGATTAATATAATAGCATAAAATTTCTGTTTTGTCAAGTGTTATTTAATAATTTGTTGTACAAAAATCAACGGTTATTTTTACGGGAATAATATAACAATGTGAGAAAAAAACAAAAATTCTTCTGAAATATTGACGTATCAGACAGTATATGGTATAATAAAGAAAAAATATAATCAATAAAAAGAAAGAAGTTAATAAAATGAGTATGCCGGAAACTTTATATATGGTTGTTCCATGCTATAATGAGCAGGAAGTTTTGCATGAAACAGCAAAGCAGTTAAAAGCAAAATATCAGACTCTTATTCAGCAAAATCTTATTTCTGCAAAAAGCAGGGTGGTATTTGTAAACGACGGTTCAAAGGACGGTACATGGCAGATTATTCAGGAACTTCACAGCGAACAGCCTCAGTTTTTTTCGGGAATAAATCTCGCTCACAACAGCGGTCATCAGAATGCAGTGCTTGCAGGACTTATGTCTGTAAAGGATATATGCGACATGGCAATAACTATGGACGCTGATTTGCAGGACGATATAAATACTATTGACACTATGGTAAAAAAGTACTATGAGGGTAATCAGGTAGTTTACGGTGTAAGAAGTGCAAGAAAAACTGATACCTTTTTCAAGAAATTCACTGCTGAAAGTTTTTACAAGTTCATGAAAGTAATGGGTGCGGACGTTGTCTATAATCATGCGGACTTTCGTCTTATGAGTTGCAGAGTGTTGCAGGAACTCGCAGGTTTCAGGGAGGTCAATCTCTTTCTGCGTGGAATGATACCGCTGATAGGGTTTCAGAGCTGTAACGTATATTATGAACGTCATGAGCGTTTTGCAGGAGAAAGCAAGTATCCGCTGAAAAAAATGCTTTCGTTCGCCATTAACGGAATAACTTCATTCAGCACAAAACCTCTCAAACTTATAACGTCGCTTGGCTTTGTTATGTCAGTAATCAGTATAATAGCTTTTATANGGGGANTNATCNTAAAAGTTGCCGGACTGNCAGTAGACGGCTGGTCAAGTACTATGTGTTCGATATGGCTTATAGGCGGATTGCAGTTGCTTTGTCTCGGAATAATCGGTGAATATATCGGAAAGATTTATGCGGAAGTAAAACAGCGACCACGCTTTATTGTTGCGGACTTTATCAACGAACTCGGTGCGGAGTTCATTAACGACAGCGAAAAACAATAATATTATAATATTATAAAGGAATGATGTTTCATGTTGCATAAAAAATTCATTTTTTCTCTTGCTTTGGCACTTCCATGCATTGCAAGTCCTATGTCAGTAAGTGCATCAAATGCAGATTTTACCTATGAAGAAGTCACTCCAGTACAGGAATATGCTATTGAGAGGGGCATATACACAGACAGATTTCTGTTTTACAACGGTCCGTCACACCCGATACATAATGAAGGGTCATCAGGCGATGATATGTGTTATGTTGACTATTTAAAAAATGCTTCAAATATTCAGATTGCATATGCACCATGGACTTACTATTATTCAAACATTGAAAGCGGACGTTGTCTCGGAATGTCGCTGACCTCTATACTTGCACATAATGGTGTTTTTTCGCCGTCCGATATACAGGAAGGCAAGGAAAGAATGATTGATATTGAGCCTGATATGTATTTTATTACTATGATAAATGACCCTGTCATAAGAAAAATAATTACATATCAGATGAGGCAGGACAGACCGGATTTCTGGCTATCTATGCACCAGCATTTTTCTGAATACGACGAGACGGAAACCGTTGACAATCTGCTTGAAACAGCACAGAAAGCACATGATGAGGGAAAATATTTTCTTATAATACTTGATGACGGCGATTCACAATTTTCTCATGCGGTAACGGCACTTGGTCTAGTGGACGGCGAATGGGAGTATGCAGGAGAAAAGTATGACAAATGTATTCCGATATATGATACAAATTTGTTGCACCGTTGTGAAGACGGCGAAACTATTTCATATGGCTGTGCCGACGACTGTAGTCTTTTTGTAAATTCAGAAACCAAAAAGATGTATCTTCCAATGTACTTTGAAGACTTCGATGTGGGAAAAGATTTCAAGATTTTTTCACTTGATGATGAGGATTTCATGAATTATAAGGGAGCAATCAATCCCTCAGAATCTTATAATACAGATGTTGAGGGAATTTCAAGTGTAACCATTAAAAATTATGATAAGGAATACAATCTGAGCGTCACCAGAGAGGACGGCACGGTTTTTGACGGTATATCGGATTGTAAGAGAATTTTTGCGAATAAAGGCAAAGAATATGTTTTTAAAGGTAAGGACTTTAAAGTACAGAATACAGCCAATGCCGAAAAATTCGGCGTGCATTTCATGGATATTAATCATGCTGTTCATACGGATTTTCAAGGTGCTGTAAATAATATTTTCTATAATTCAGATGAATTTAATTTTGACGTTTCAGCACCGACAGAGTACGATGTTTCGCTGATTTTTGAAGAGGGCAGTTATAAATTTTCACCGCACTACAAATTTAATTTTTCGGGAAATACCGACAGCGATTTTAAAGCCATACAGACCGACAGGGGTGTAATTTTAAGCAGTTCGGACGGTCTGGAGTGTCAAATAAAAATAAATGATATAATCCGTGACGAAAATGGACTTGTTTCGGTAGTCTATACGGGTGATAAGGCGGTAAATCCTGAAGAAAAAGTGCAGGACGAGGCAATTTCTACTCTGAATGACGTTCTTCTGACTTTTGATGAAAACGGCAGTTTAGACTATTATATTGGGGAAAATTACAATACAAAAGTACAGAAAGGTGACGTTAACTGCGACGGTTTTATTGATGCTGTTGATGCTACACAAATACTTATAGCTTATTCTAAAAACTCTACCGATTCAACGTCATATGTAGGAAAAACTCTCGGTGACTACAACGGTGATGGCTTTGTTGATGCGGTTGACGCCTCACAAGTTCTCATTAAATACGCTGAGCT
>WFLX010230344.1_pt1 | contig 26174 bp, 12 predicted proteins | sample 4967041 | NCBI WGS metagenome assembly WFLX01 (sample SAMN12857096, study PRJNA449069) | gut metagenome | isolation source: stool from male and female vole | host: Microtus ochrogaster | place: USA:Florida | collected 2017
GAAGAAATTTTAAACGCATATTTTAGTACTAAAGAATTAAGAGAATCTTTTTCAATAGATAAGCAATCTGATATTAAAGCATTAATAAAGTTATGTAGAATTATTAATAAAATTTGGTATTGGGATGTTTGATTAAGTTTGAGAATGCGAGGTTGCAGATGGTTTGTACGATACAAGAGAAAATGAAAGAAGTTTTTAAACTTTATGCAGAGGAAGTGGCAATAGAATACGGACAGGATAAGATAACTTACAAAGCATTAAATGAATTTTCCACTTCTTTTTCGCATAAATTGGTGACCTATGATTATAAAGAGAAAAAAATTATTGCTGTATTACTAAATAATAAGCTTGATTTTATCATTGCAGTAATAAGCATTTTAAAATCAGGAAATATCTTTATGCCTTTGGATGCCAGTCTTATGGAGCAAAGACTGGCAATAATGTTTGAGNNTGNTAAGCCCGACTANATTATNACGNATAAAATAAATAAAGGTAGGATAGAGGAATATTTTGAGGATGACCAAATATATATGTTTCATCGAGAGGTAGAAAATTGTGAAAAAGGCTCAATGCAGGGAAAGTTATTCAATCTGTTTATGGCGGACGATCCAATTTATATTTTTTTTACTTCCGGAACAACCGGACGACCAAAAGCGATTGTAGGAAAAAATAAGAGCTTGCTACATTTTGTTAATTGGGAAGCTGATTTTCTGCAATTACAGAAAAATACAAGGATTAGTCAGTTTACCTCACATGGATTTGATGCTATATTACGCGATATATTTACCACATTAGTTGTTGGTGGAACCATATGTATTCCAGAACGAAAAGAAATTATATTGGATATTGATGAATTAGGGAATTGGATTGAAAAGTATGAGATACAAGTAATTCATTGTACACCAACGTTGTTTCGCAGTATTAATAGAAATCTGGAAGAAGGGCGTTACCCAAAACTCAAATATGTGTTAATGGCGGGAGAGAAAATTGTTCCTCGAGAACTTCAAAGATGGTATGACTTAGTCGGTGAACGTGTACAGCTTATAAATTTGTATGGACCAACAGAAGCAACAATGGTCAAAACCTATTATGTTATAAAGCCATCAGATGCATTTTGTTCTAGTATTCCAATTGGAAAACCTATGGCTGGTGTAGATATTTATATCATGGACCCAGATATGCGCTGCTGTGAATGTGATGTTGAAGGCGAAATTTGTATTGCAACGGATTATATGACATTGGGGTATTATAATAACGAAGAGCTCAATAATGAAAAGTTTCCTTTGGTTACGTTAGATAATGGTGTTAAAAAACAAATATACCGAACTAATGATTATGGTAAAATTAATTCACAAGGTCTATTAGAGTTTCTAGGTAGAAAAGATAGGCAAGTAAAAATAAGGGGAAATCGCATTGAATTGACTGAAATTGAAAATGCTTTGCTTCAATATGATGGAATTACGGAATCCTATGTTCATTATTTCGATGAAGAGAAAGAATGTGAAGGGGAATGTTATTGCGTTCGATGTGGTATTACTGATAAGTACAAAGGGGTTTTTTTAGATAAAAAAGGGATTTGCAATGTTTGTAATGAATATGAAAAATATCAGTCATTAATGAACAGTTATTTTGAAACGCTTGACGTACTTAAAGAAAAATTGGAATCTAATAGGGATGACCAAGCAAAGTATGATTGCATTTTATTGTATAGTGGTGGCAAGGATAGTACCTATGTCCTGTATAAGCTAATAGAAATGGGGATACGTGTTTTAGCATTTGTTTTTGATAACGGTTATATATCAGATATGGCGTACGAAAATATTAAGAGAACCGTACATGAATGTAATGTAGACTACATGATTGCAAAGTATGAAGATATGGATGAGGTTTTTCGCGAGGGTATTCGTAAGAATGGTTCCGTTTGTGAAGGTTGTTTTAAGATTTTGAGGACATTAAGTACAATGACAGCATATGAAAAAAACATTAAATATGTTGTTAGCGGTTTGTCCAGAGGTCAGATTTGTGATACTAAATTGTACGATATCTTGAAGCAGGATGTTCTGACAGTTGAAGAAATCAAACAGAAAATGTTTGAACAAAGGTGTCTGTATTATGCAAATAGGGAGTATACTTTGGGAAAGTTATGTAATCAATATACCATAGGGGAAGAAGTATTAAAACAGGTGGAATGGGTCGACTTTTATCAATATTGCAATGTGACGAAAGACGAGATATTAGCATATTTACAGAAAAAAGCATATTCATGGAATTTGCCGACCAATACAGGAGCTTGTTCAACGAATTGTATGATTAATGATGTCGGTATATACATTCAAAGAAAAAGGGTAGGATATGACAATTATACGTTTTCGGATAGTTGGGATGTAAGATTAGGACATATAACGCTACAGCAGTCATTTGAGAAAACAGCAAACGAAATTGATGTTAACCGCGTTCATGATATTATGGATCGTTTTGGGATGGAAGAAGATATTGTGTCAGTTGAAAATTCTATTCCTAAAAAAAGTTTAGTTGCATATTATATTGCTGAAAAGACTATAGATGAGCAGTTGCTTTTTAAATATCTAAGAAGTATGCTTACAGATGCTCATCTTCCAACAGAATTCTGTCGTTTGGATCAAATACCTATGAATACGAATGGAAAAGTTGATGTTTCATTATTGCCCAAAACCGCAAGTGTAACTTCACGAAAGTATGAAGCATTTGAGGATGTGATTGAATTACAGGTTGCTCAAATATGGAGTGAAATCTTAGGTAGAGAAGCTTTTAACCGCAATGATAATTTTCTCTCTGTAGGCGGACAGTCATTACAAATTATGACGATGATATCAAAAATTAGCGATACATTTAATGTTGTTATACCACTTGAAGAGTTATTTAACAATGCTTCTATAAGTGCAATTTCCACTTATATAAAAAATAACCTATATTTAGAGGTAGATTGCATAACTAAGGCAGAAGAAAAAGAGTATTATCCATTAACCAAACAACAATTTGAAATATATATGGCTGAAGTGGCGGAGGAATGTAAAACTTCATATTTAATTTCGTCAGTAATTCATGTAAATGGTCAGATGGAACCAAAACAGCTGGAGAAAGCGCTCAATAGGTTGATTTCACGGCATGAAATCCTTCGCACCTCTTTTGATATTGTAAATGGACAAATAGTACAGCAGATTCACCAAAACATATCAATTAAGTTGGATATAATTCAAACCTCTGCTGAAGATGTGCAAAAAGACAGAAAAAAATGTATTCGGGCGTTTGATTTGAAAAAGGCACCGTTAGTACGTGCAATGATCCTGATATATCCTGATAACAAGGCTGAGCTTATGTTGGTTACCCATCATATAATAACAGATGGATTATCTGTAAGAATACTGGTGGATGAATTAAATGCTTTATATAATGAGCAGCCATTAGATAAGGTAAAGCTTCAGTATAAGGATTATTCACAGTGGAAAAATGATTTAAAGAGAGACCTATTTGAGTGTGAAAATTATTGGAATAATTTGTTTGCTACATACCATGTGAACTCTGGATTTCCAGTGGAGCATGAGATTAAAGCATCTGGTGTGTATCAAGGCAAGGATTATGACTTGGAATTAGATGATGGACTAATCAACCAGCTTAATCGGCTTGCAGTTGAAAATAGTGTGACATTGTTTTCTGTATTGTTTTCAGCTTTTCATATTTTATACGGGAAGTATGCAGCATTAGAAGATGTTACAATTGGAACACCGATTGATATGAGAAACAGTAGTTGTTTAATTAATATGATTGGTGATTATGCAAACGCAGTTCCGATAAGAAGTTTCCCAAAGTCATCAATTGAATATCATGATTATTTAAGAGGATTTCAAAAACAATTAATATACGCGATGAAATATTCAGAATATTCGGTTGTTGATATAAGCAAGAAGCTGCAATGCCTAAAAGATTTTGGGCAGCTAAACTTAATTGATACTGTATTTACTATGTTTTATCAAGAAGATAAGTTTGATGAAAAGAATAATGTTTCGTTCCAGTTATATAATGATGAAACGGATACGGAAAGGTACAAACTTAGAATTGTTATTGTCAATTCAAATGGTAGTTGTAAACTGAAAATAAAATATGCTGTAGAAATGTTTGAAAGTCATACAATAAAACGAATTGCAGATGATTATGTAAAAATTTTGGAGACAGTGGCAAGTAATAATAAAGTTCGTCTTGGTGAGATTGCATTTACAGCGAAGTTAACTTTAGATCATGAAGTCTTCCAAGTCGGAGAATATGACTTTTAAAGAGTATATTAGACGAAGGTCAAATAGCCCTCTGGTTTTGATTATGTATGTTATAGAAATGAGGTGATTTGGTGGATGCCATAAAAAAATATATATTAGAACAAGTTTCTGGTAAGGAACTGGATGTCCATAAAGCAACAGATTACTTAACAATGCTTGAAATAAATGAGGCAAACTATAGATTATGTAGTGTGGCTATTGTAGGTATGTCAGTTAGAATCCATCATATGAGAAATCTTGAGGAAGTTTGGAAGGCGTTAATTAGGAAGCAGGGTAATAAGGAGAGAAACTGTCTCAATGAAAATAATAATTTTTTAAGTTGCAATATATATGGTTTATCAAGTGATAGATATAATAATTTGAACATACGGCAAAAACTTCTGTTAGATGAGATTTATTATGCATTGGCGGATTCCGGAATCACTTTAGCAGCCNGGTAAAGAATAGTAATACTGGTGTGTTTTGTAGAACCTTTCCTGATGAACGAAGGAACATAGAACCTTATTCTGTCTATAAAACGACACATACCTCGTTTTTAATTTCAGGCATACTGGGAACGCTTGGACCCTCGATGGATTTTTTTGATAAAGATGGTTCAATATATGATCCATTGTACAGTGCTTTGAAATGTCTGGCAAATCAAGAGTGTGACCTTGCTATTGTTGGTGATATGGATATTGAAGAATTGGACAATCATAATACCCAAGTAGTAGACAGTTTAAAAAACAGAAGCGTTGGTGGTGTTCTTATTTTAAAAGCTCTAAAGAAAGCTCAAGAGGATACTAATCATATATATGCTGTAATTCGAGGCTGCACAAAGAATTTTAATGGAGGTTTCTCTGGTGTAACAATACCAAAAGCCGGTGTTCGTGCTGAGTTGATAAAGAATACATTGAAACAAGCAGAGCTGAGTTATAAATCTATTCAATATTTAGAATTTGTGGGAGGAGATTTATCTGAATACGATGATGTATTAGTGCAATTCCTTAATGATTCAAATAGTAAACAAGTATATAATATATCATCGATAGAAAGGGGAAATCACCTTACTGATTGTTTAGGCATCTTGTCACTGTTTAAAGCAATTTTAGCAGTATATAAAGCAATGATTCCACCTATATTAGTTAGTGAAGAGTGGTCATATTCTCAAATATACAATGGTAATTCGATTCGTATAAGCAAAACAGCAGCAGAATGGAATGGAGCTTCTAATATAAGAAGAGGCTGTATAAATTATTATGATCATTTTGGCTCGAACTGTAGCTTAATATTAGAAAGCTATCAAGAAAATTCAGTAGAAAGAAAGACTTATTATGGACAACGTTTTTTCTGTATATCTGCAAAAACGGAAGAAGAAATGAGTATTTTTATTCAAAATTTATATAATGATATCAAGGATGGGAACATTGAATTTGATGACTTATGTTACACCAGTACAATTGGACAAAATCATAATGAAATAAGATATGTTGTATTAGTAAATAATATGGAGGAATTGTTANGGTACTTAAAAAAAATAATAGAAAAGNAGTGTATTGATGGTACATTNGATGATTGTTTTTATGGACTGCATAGGCGAGTCGGGGCTTATTATCACAAGGATTTGTATGATATTGATGCGATTAGTAATAGTAAGTTAAAAGATTTAACAGAACAAAGTCAATCTATTACAGAGCATAAGCGTCTATATGATTTGTCATTAGAAGATAGAATAATGTTATGTAAACTATATGTTTCTGGTGCTGATATAGAATGGGAAAAACTTTATAAGGGAATGGATCGAAGATTAATTTCATTTACAAAATATCCTGCAACAATGACAGTTACAGAGCAGATAAATAATTTATGTTTAGCTGATTTAAATGAAGATATTTGCCTGATGGGTAAGATGAATAATGAATATACAGTTAGTGAGAGGATTATTGGGGGGATAGTTGCAAAAGTATTACATGTGAATCCAATATATATATATGATTCTTATGTATTAAAGGAGGAATATGAGAAAAAAGAATCCCTTTTATTGGCAATAATTAATGAGAAGTTGCAGTGCAATATAACAATACATAAACTTCGCAAATTTTCCAATGTATATACGTTAGCAAAACATATTGATTTAATGCATAAAAGGATTTCTATGAGGGTACCGGATTATTTTGATTTAAGCAACCAACAGATGAGTATTCTCATTTCACACAAATTAGAAGGCAATTGTTCATATAACATACCGCGTGTATTATTTGTTGAAGGAGCGGTGGATGTAAATAGGATTAATGAGGTGTTTTATACAATAATTAGTCGACATGATGCATTAAGGACTTCCATACAATTGTATCAGGGTAAATATGTTCAGAAGGTGAATAAGCAGGTAGATTTTCAGATAGATTATGAAAAGAAATTATATGGAGAATTTAATGTCAATCTTTTGAATGACTTTGTTAGACCTTTTGACTTATCTAAAGCTCCCTTGTTAAGGGTTAAAGTGNTTGNACTTTGCGATAAGAATTTTGCGGTTATGNTAGATATACATCATATTATTNNTGACCGGCAATCTATCATTATATTGATGAGAGAATTCGTACAGTTGTATCAGGGTAGAAGCTTAGAAAGAATTAGTAAACAGTATTATCATTATATACAATGGCAAAAAGAATTTATGAAAACCATTGCATGGCAGAAACAAGAAGAATATTGGTTAAAGCAATATTCAGAAAGCCCACCAATAATCAANATGAAGACGNATTATGAAANAAATCAATTTGATTNATTAACTNAGGAAACTATATTATATCAGTTTAGTGATAGTGTGATTGCAAAGATAGATACTTTTTGTGCCAATAACAAAATAACAGTTAATATGCTTATGTTAGCAGTATACTACACTTTACTTTATTATTGGTTAGAAATGAAGTGTTTGGTAGTTGGAATTAACACAAATGGAAGAAACCTAGAGGGTATCGGACATACCATCGGTATGTTTGTTAATACACTTGCAGTGCAAAATGAAGTAGATGTTGATAGTAAGTTTATTGATTTTCTCTATAGAACAAAAAAGAAGTTGATTCTAGCTTATGCAAACAGCGACTATTCCTATGAGGTTTTTATTGATAAGCTTAGGAAAGTGCATAAAGATCAAACCATTTCTTTGATAAAAACACTATTTGTGATGCAGAACAGTGATTTTGACGTAATCCATTTGGATTCATTAAAAGTAAAACAATATGATGATTATATAAAAACAGATGCCAGATTTGATTTGCAAATAAATGTATTTCATACGGAAAATAGGAAAAGTAATATCTGTTTTATATATTGTAAGGAATTGTTTAAAGTAAATACAATGAAAAAGTTAGTAAATGGATATATTAGCATATTGAATCAAGTGTTAGATAATTCGGATATATTAATCAATGAGTTAAAAGTGGATTTGTAGAGGATGCATATGAAAACAACTGATAAATACACAAAGAATATTATTATATTTAGTAATACGTACCAACATGAGAGAGACTATTGGTTAGAGCAATTAAAAAATCATAAGGGAGTATCTGTATTACCATATGATACCAGTNGAACGTTGAATNAATTAGGTACATTTACATATNTGGCACAGTTTCNAAAAATAATATCTGATAAAATAATAAAGTTGTGCAGGGAGNNATTGAATGGGATTNTTGTGGTTGTAATGANGGGGATTTGCTATTTATTGCAACAGTATACGGATGANAAAGATATATTGATTGGATGTCCCATTTTATTGAGTAATGCAGATAATCATACGAATGAGTTTATTCCATTTAGTTATGTTGGTAAGAAGGCTAATACGTTTAAAGAATGTGTGATGGAATTCCAAAATATTATTGTTAAAGCATACCAGTATCAGACATATCCATTAAGCGATGTCTTTGAGACTTTAAAATTTGCATTGCAGGATGCAGAGCCATTTTATTCTATCACTGTTGAGATGCAAGGCGTTCATAGAAGTTCAAGACTATATGGTAATCGAGATTTAGCTTTTATAATTGGCGCAGAGGACGCTAATATAGAGCTTAAGGTAAAGTACAATGCACAACTATATTCTGGAGAGAGTATTGAGAATATTGTTCATGACTTGATTCAATACTTTGAATATATTTGTGCGGATTACAATAAAGAGTTAACTTCTTTGTCGATTTTGTCTGAGGAAAGTCTTCGGCAATGGAAAGAAAAAAGAACTGTGATGAACGAAATTCAGGATAAATTGAATAAACAGGATGATGGAACAATAGAAGAAAGTAATGCAGAATATATTCTTCCTCAGACAGAAAAAGAGAAGGAGTTGATGGAACTTTGGAAAGAAATACTAGGGGAAGATAAGATAGGGATTCATGATAATTTTTTTAGGCGAGGAGGAGATTCATTAAAGGCGGTTAAATTGGTTGCATATCTCTATAAATATGGTGTAAAAGTGAAAGATGTTTATGACAATCCTACAATAAAGCAACTGGCTGAGCTGTTATTAGAAGAAAAAACTGTTATTAGTCAAGAAAACATAACAGGAGAAGTGCCACTGTCACCAATTCAGCAGAGATTTTTTGGAAATCGGGAATATAATATTTCTTATTATAATCAAACAATGGTTTTGTACCGTGAAAATTATTTTGATTTGAAATGTGTAGATGATGTTGTACAAGCAATTATCCGGCATCATGATATGTTACGGGCCCAATACATATTTGACAAAAACGAAGTGGTCCAAATCATACAGACAGCTGATTCTATTGAACAATTGTATATTAGTGATTATATTGATGTAACGAAAGAAAAGGATGAAAGAACGGCAATGGAGTCAATTGCTCAAAGAGAACAGGCGAGTTTAAATTTGAGTCAGGGACCGTTAATAAAGGCAATTTGTTNTCATNCAAAAAATGGTGACCATTTATTATTTATTATGCNNCATTNNCTGGNGNACGCTTATTCCTGGAGAATCATCTTNGAGTGTTTTGCAATAGGATATAAGCNAAGAATATTAGGGGAAGAAATTGTTTTGCCTGATAAAACAGATTCATATAAGAAATGGGTTAATAAGTTGATTGCAATTTCAAGGGATAGTGTAATTAATGGCGAACGTGAGTATTGGAGTAGAACAATATCTCATTTACGCACTAAAACAAAACAAGAGACCACAAAATATATTGCACCGGAAAAAAATAGACAATATATTAACTTAGTGTATTCTGTAAATGATACAAGAAAAGTGTTAGCTAGAATGATAGAGTTGAATATAAGTATTGAAGATTTTATATTAACCAACGCAATTCTCTCGTTGAGAAAGTCATATGTGGATAAGCTATATGTGGTAGATTTAGAGAATCATGGTCGAGGTGATATTGATGATGAAGTAAATGTGTCGAGAACGGTTGGGTGGTTTACGAATATTTATCCGATTGGAGTTGAGTTTAAGGGCGAAAATGTAATTAGTTGTACAAGACAATTGCATTCAATCATACAGAGTGTGCCTAGTCAAGGATTTGGGTATCAGTTGTTAAAGTTTTACGCGAATCAAAGTGGTCAACAAGCATTCGATTTGCAGCATGATTCGGAAATCCTGTTTAACTATCTTGGTGAGTTTGATAATGATATTGATACAGAAGTATTTCAAATATCTGACTTTTATCCGGGCAGCAATGTGGATCCAGAGATGCCTAATCCTTACTTGTTGGATATAAATGGTGCGATTATCAATAGACAATTAAGAATAGGTATAAGCTACATGAATGATGCTTTTACTTTAGAACAGATTACGAATTTTAAGAAGTTTTATAACGAGAGTGTATGTGATGTACTAGCAGAGGAATGCTACAATAAAGAAACGGTTCATTATAACAAATTCTTTATTGAAGGTTTGGAGCCTTTTAATGAGTTGCTATATAAGGATTGTTTTTATAATGCCTTTTTCCCTATTGTAAAGTATTATAATAAGTCAATTGATGTTTTTTTGAGCAATGATATCATTATTTACACCAATGATGGTAGTAAAGGACATATTGATGTTGATTATAAAGAATCCAAAAATATTATAGATTTGGCTAATATGTATGGTATAAAAACAAGACAGCTTATTTATAGTCAAGATATTATAAAGACAATCAAAGAAGCAATTGTTCAACAGCATCCAGTCATAGTGCGTGTTGATTGTTTTTATCTGAGAGGACGACCAGATACTTATCTGAGCAAACATTGGCCGCATACATTGTTAGTGCTAGGATTTGATGATAAGCAGGAAACAATTGCTGTATTTGAACAAAGTGACATAAATTCACTTGATTTTACATTGAAACATATTACTTATTTTGAACTAGTTGATGCATACGAAGGATTGAATTCAACATTTATTGTTGACGAAAAATCACCTTCCTTCATAGAGTTTGAATTAGAGGAATCTATTTCAATAATCAAACAAACAGATGCAAAGAAACTTTTTATAGAAAGTTATTTGCAAAATCGAAATCAGAGAGAAGCAGGACTCCTCGTATTGGAAAAATTTATTGATGAGTTTGAGATTATCATAAATGAACCGGAAATCTTTGCAAATAGTGCTTCAAGATTAGCACTATCATTTAAAAATATTTTAAAATCCAAATATGTAGAAAAGTTTAGCTTAAGTCGTCTGTTTTTAGAATGCATTAATATGAAGCAAGTTCAAGAATTGATACAGCTTTGGAGACAATGCCTGAATATTTTAGATAAATATATATATTCACAGCGTTATAAGTTAGAGTCAGTAAAAAAAATACATAGTACATTAATCACGATTTTATCTTTGGAAAAAGACTTACACCAGCAGATATTAGGGGTAATATGTGAATATACTGAGGAGGGAGATTGTGAAGTATAGTATAGATTTGTTGTATGCATATCGATATTATGAAAGAGAATATGGACCGTTATCAACTATGAGTAAGCTTAGTGTAGATGAAGTAATAGAGAGTGGGTATCGCGGATTCTCAGAGCAAGAAATCAGAGAATTATATACATATCGAATGGAGAAAGAAAGTTTGATGTATTATTTATTTAAGAAGAAAGGAGGTATAGCAAAACTTAATTATCCATATTACTTTGCGGTGTTTTCTGAGGACCAGCACAATCATCCATTAGAATTTCGACATGGAGACTCAAAGTGTGTGCGGATACCGCTTACGGAGTTTGATCCTAAAACATTAAGTTTTACTTATGGCACATCTTATTATGCATTTACTCGTAAGGATGGACATCCTACAAAAAGAAAGTTATATATGCTTTCAGAAATTGAAGATATTATCAATACATATGGAATCGTGCCATATGATGGAGATAGTCCATTATGTGTAGAGATGCAGGTTTGGGATGATAAGGTGTTAAGAAGATGCTATGAGAGTAATCAGTATTTTTGTTCTATAACAAATGATCCAATTAATATGGAAAAACTTAAGTCGGAGGTAGCGCATTTACGAGAGATTGCAGATGGATNCAATTNNGCTCAAATAGATTCTAAACTATTTGAAAATAGTATGGGAATACATGGATATAACCATTCATTAAGGGTATGGATTTTATGTATGAAATTAGCAAAGCTAATGCAACTTTCACCTGAAGATACTAAAATACTTTTAATTTGTGCAGCTTACCATGATATAGGTAGAATGAATAATTTGGCAGATGATGCTCATGGAATGAAAAGTTTTCAAAAAGTTATTCAAAACAATTTGCTGACATCAGAGATGGAGCAGGAAACCTGCGAGATTATTCGTTTTATAATTGAAATTCATCCAATGTCTGATGAAAAGGCAAAAGAGCATTTGGGAGAATATATGCTTGCTGATGTAGAACGGACATGGAAGCTGTATACAATTTTTAAAGATGCAGATGGTTTAGATCGTTGTAGGCTTAATGACTTGAATGTTAAGCTTTTAAGAACGAAAGAAGCAGAAACTATAGTTAAATTTGCATATGAGTTATTGAAGGTTATAAAAATNAACTAATATATAGGAGAAGGATTATGATTCAAGTAATAGAAACTAAAGTTTNTAATATNATAAAAGAGATATTGAATAGTAGTGTTGACATTATTGGAACGACAAAGTTTAGTGAAATCGGTATAANTTCAGTTACTTACATTAAAATAGTTATAGCACTAGAGGATGAGTTTCAGATTGANTTTGCAGNTGAAGATTNAGATTNTANCAAATATAACTATGTAACAGATGTTGTNAAATATATTGATAGTAAACTAAATACCAGNATGATATGAGATTATGAGTAGACATAAGAAAAAATTGCAAAGAATTTGTGGCATTACCTTGTTTTTTATAGTAGCTGTTGCATTCCTGCTTATAAAGGAACTTGATTTACAAGATAAATTGAATCATGTGTCTGAGGATAATGAAAAGGTAGTTGATTTAGATAAAATTAATTATGATAGCATTGATTTGATTGTAAACAATGCTCTAATAAAATCGAAAGTTCCTGGCGTAGCAATTACGATTGTTAATCAGGAACAAACAAAATATCTTTATTATGGATATCAGAATCAGGAGAAAAAGGAGAAAGTAACAGAATCAACTTTATTTGAATTGGGCTCTATGAGTAAAGCATATACGGCACNGGGGATTTTGAAGNTACAGGAGGAAGGAAAACTATCANTAGAGGATTCGNNTTACGATTATATNCNATGGTNACATTNTACCTATAAGAATAATCAGAAGATAGAAATGCNATTAGGTGNTCTACTGTATCATATGAGTGGAATTCCCTTCAGAACAATAGGTGAACTACCAGAAGGAAATGGTGATGATTCATTAGAGATTACTGTGAAGAAATTAGATGGAATCGAGTTAGACTTTAGTCCGGGAAGTGATTATCAGTATGCAACAGTTAATTATGATCTTTTAGGGTATATTATACAATTAGTATCGGGAATGTCTTATGAGGATTATATTGAAGAAAATATTTTAATGCCACTAGGGTTAGAGGACACTTATTTGTATCGCGAATCTGATGTTGTATTGAGCCGAATTGCTCAAGGCTATAAGCTACAGTTTATGGAGCCAGTTGCATATGATGCGCCTATATATCGTGGAAATACTCCGGCTGGTTACATTATTTCTGGCATAACTGATATGAATCGTTGGATGAGGATTCAGTTGGGATTAGTGGAAACGGGGGATTTTTATAGTTCATTAGTTTCCATGTCACATAAACCTAATATAACAGTGTTGGCTGAAGATGAGTATTACTATGGTGCTGGTTGGGAAATATCTATGAATAACCAATATATTAGGCATGGTGGTTCCAACCCAAACTATTCATCGATGATTATATTCAAACCGGATGCTGGATTTGGAATATGTGTGCTTGCCAATTTGAATTCAAACGCACCCCAATACATTGCAGAGAATGTGATGAATTATATCTTTAATGAACCTGTTAAAGACTTCAAACAGGATACATATCTTGTGTTAGATTTATTATTTTCGATTATTACTATTTTGGCTGTAATATTTAGCATGACGTATACTATATTGTTAGGAAAATCAATATATGAGTGGATTAAGAAAAAAAGGAAGCATATCGGAAAAGATGAAGTAAATTTAACAAATGTTGTTTTGGTAGTGTTGATTCTCTTATTTGGCGGATTTTGTATATATTATTTGCCAAATGTCCTGCTTGCAAGACTGTCATGGAATGCAGTAGGTGTATGGGGGTCTCCATTTATAAAAATTGGTAGTATTTTAAGTTATATTACGGTTGTTATTTTTATGATTTATATAACATTTGTATTTACGTATCCTAAATATCAAGAAAAAAATTATGCAATTTTGGTTCCGCTAAGTTTAATTAACGGTATATCAAGTGCAATGATGATTTTTGTTATTAATGAAACATTTAATCGTAATTTGGAATATTCGAAAGAATTGTTTGTTTACTTCCTTTTTGTTGTGATTATGTTTGTATATACAATAAAATTATTACAGGGTAGAATTATTATTATTACGAACCAATTAACATTTGAAAAGCGAAGGAAACTAGTAGATCAAGTTATTCATGCAACTTATCAAAAAATAGAGTCTATTGGTCAGGAACGAATATATACAGGACTAAATAATTATGCCAATGCGGTATCGGAGTTGCCGGATGTGGTAATCAATATTATATCTAATACACTTACTTTAGTGTTTTGTCTTGGTTATTTATATTTTAAGAATATTCATGCATTCATTGCCTCGACCGCTATTATTTTAGTCAGTGGGATAATTAGCTTTATTACATCTCAAATTGCCAATCGTTTTTGGGAGAGAAACAGGAGTATTCAAGATACTTACTTTAAACAAATGAATGACTTGGTTTATGGATTTAAAGAATTGGTCTTGAATCATTCTCGAAGGAAAGAATTCTTTCAAACAATGAATGAGAATGCGGCTTTATCAGCTAATTTTAGTCAAAAGGCATCCATGAAGCTGTTAAATTTCAATTTGTACAATGTATTAATGTATAATATGGTTTTTGGCGTTGTTGTGTTTCTATTTCCTATTTTCGTGAAGAATATTAGCATAAATGATTTAAGGGAGAACCTGTTCATCGTATTTTATATGATAGGACCATTTGGCGGACTTACAAATGCAATTGGGCGTTTAGCTCAATTAAAAGTTAATATGAAGCGAATTGACAAATTATTGCAAGAGCTGAAAGAAGACTATCGTGAGGAGAGGTGCTTACAAGGTAAGGATTTAGGAAAAGAGCCGCTCTCAATTACGTTTACTGATGTTGAATATTCATATCGATTAAAGAAGGGAGATGATGAGGAATTCCGATTAGGACCGATTAATGCTGAATTCCATACAGGTGAGATAACCTTTATTGTTGGTGGAAATGGAAGTGGCAAATCTACTTTGGCAAAATTAATTACAGGGTTGTATACACGTCAAGAGGGTGAGATATACGTTAATAATGAAAGAGTTACTGCAAGAGAATTAAATGAAATATTTTCAGCTATTTATTCTGATTTTCATTTGTTCAGTAAATTATATGGTATTGACTATAATAAGGAGAAGGAAAGATTTGACTTTTATTTAAAGCTTTTAAAGATTGAGGACAAAGTTAACTTAGATGAAAATGGTGTTTTTGAATCGCTTGGGTTATCTTCTGGACAAAAGAAACGATTAGCATTTGCAATCAGTTGTCTTGAAGATAAGCAAATGATTTTATTAGATGAATGGGCAGCAGAGCAGGATATATCATTCCGTAACTTTTTTTATTATCATCTGTTGCCGATGTTAAAGAAAGCTGGTAAGGGCGTTATTGTAATCAGCCATGACAATCATTACTTTAATGTGGCGGATCAGATTATAGAGCTTGAACGTGGAATACAGATATGGAAGGAACAAAATGGTGAAGAAAGATGCTAATGAAAAAGAAACTATATTCATTATCTGAACCTCAAAAACGAGTATGGTTGAATCAAATGCTTTATCATAACACATCTTTGTATAATATTGGAGGTTATGTGCTCTTCAATGATTATATTGATGTAGAGATTTTGAAGAAAAGTATATTTGCTTGTATAAAAAAATTTTCTGCATTAAGGATTAAAATTACCCAAGAGGGTAATGAGTATTTACAATACTTTGATGAGGTTGCCGATGTTGGAATTCGTATTTTAAATTTTGAACAGGTACAAGAAGGGATTTCTGAGTTTGTAATATGGTGTCAAAATGAGCTTCAAATACCATTTGGTCTATTTGACCAATTTTTATTTGAATTTGCAATTGCAAAGGTAAGTAATAAACAATTTGCTTATTTTATTAAGTTACATCATTTGATAGCAGATGGTTGGTCAGTACAATTGCTTACAGATGAAGTGATAAAACAATATAATTGCTTATTAAATAATATACCAGACGTTACAGAAGAAGAGGAGGAATGTGGATATGAGAGATTTCTAGAATATGAACAGGAATATTTCAAGTCGAAACGATATTTACATAATCAAGAGTTTTGGCAGAATAAACTTGAGCCATATATGAAATGTGAACCGCAGACAATCAGTAAAGTTGAGGGGAGGAGAAAGCATTTTTATTTTACTGGGAGCCAGACAAAACATATACAGGATTTGTGTGGGAAGCAAAAGATTTCTATAAATACGCTGTTTATTGCTTTATTTCTTGTTTATCGATATTTGAGATACGGAGAGAAACAAACAATTACTGGTATCCCTTTTTTTGGTCGGATGACTAGAGAAGAACAGAAGATATTTGGGATGCTGGTTAGTTCAGTTCCCTTTCCATTTACTATAAATGAGAAGGAATCTGTCTTAGATATGGCTAGTAGAGTTCAAGATGAAGTAGCAATGTGCATCTTAAATAGCAGGTATCCTTATAATAGGATTATTAAGGATTTAAAGCAAAAAAACTTTAATGCTAAAGGATTATACAATAGTTGCGTAAATTATTATAATACTAAAATAAAACGTAGATGTGGTGATATAAATATAACAAATGAGGAATTGTATTGTGGGCAGCAAGATTTTCCCTTGCAGCTTATTATTAGAGATTGGCTGGATGGATTTATACAACTGGATATTGACTATAATATAGCATTGTTTCAGGAACAAAATATAGATGATATATTTAATATATTGAATCAAGTGCTAAATAAGTTAATGAAAGATGATAAAATCACTGTATCAATGTGCTGTAAGAGCCTATTAGAAGATGAACAACATAAAATTATATGGAATTTTAACCAAACAGATCGGTATTTTCCTGATGATAAAACGGTAATTGATTTATTTATGAATCAGGTCGAAAAGAATGCAGACAAAGTAGCAATTATTGATGAGAATAGGCGAATTACATATAGAGATCTTAAATTAAAAGTTGATTCGTTAGCATCGTATATGCGCAAGAAGAATGTTACTGCTGATTCGTTTGTAGGAATTATTGCACAGCCTTCTTTAGAAGGAGTAATAGGAATTTTGGCTATACTATCTGCAGGTGCGGCTTTTTTATGTATTAATCCGAAATTACCAATTAAGAGAAAGCTGCATATGATTCAAGATGCTTCTGTCCATTTAATATTAAGCGGGGTTGATGAGATAGAAGAACAATTAAAGTCCTATGATGTGGTGGATCTGAGAGATGAAAAAATTTATCAAAATAGTATGGTTAAAACGAAGATGCCTACAATTTTAATGGAGAGTCTCGCGTATATTATATATACATCGGGAACATCTGGAACTCCAAAAGGTGTAATGATTGAACATCAGGATTTTATGAGATATATATATTGGGCTTATAAAACGTATGTTAAGGATGATAAGGGAGATTTCGCATTGTTTACTTCGTTATCTGTCGACCTTACCCTTACTTCGATTTTTGTACCTTTGATATGTGGTAGTAAAATTGTTATTTATCGTGATGATAAGAGCGGTTACATATTAGATCGTATTATCGGGGATAATCAAGTTCATTTGATTAAGGCTACACCGACTCATTTATCCTTATTAAAGGAAAGAAAGTACACAGAATCAATATTACATACAATTATTGTTGGTGGCGAACAATTAAGCTGTAAAATTGCAAGGCGCGTCTCAGATTTTTTTGATGGAGATATCGTGATATATAATGAATATGGACCGACAGAAACAACGGTAGGATGCATGATTTATAGGTATCAACCAGAGATAGATCAGAATGCTGTCGTTCCTATAGGAAAACCAGCAGACAATATTAAGGTTTACGTTTTAGATGATGAGAAAAGACCGGTTGCGCTGAACCAACCCGGACATCTATTTGTTTCTGGAAAGCATTTGTCCAGGGGGTATCATAATTTAGAAGAATTGAACAAAAAAAGCTTTTTTCAGAATCCTTTTGAAAATAATCTTGTTATGTATAAAACCGGTGATATAGCTAAGTTTATTTCACTTGATTGTATAGAATATATAAGGCGTGCTGATCAACAAGTTAAGATAAATGGTTATCGAATTGAGCTTGAAGAGATAAGAATGTGTTTATTAAAGCATTCCTCAATAAGGGATGCTATTGTAACTGTATACATGGATGATAATGATTTAAAGCATATTGTGGCGTATGTTGTTGCAATAGATAACTACTTTGAAGAAAAGCTTCGTTTCTTCCTTTTGGAATATTTGCCAGAGTATATGATCCCTGAATACTATATTAGAATAGAAGAATTGCCAATGACATTAACAGGAAAGATAGATATGCAGCAATTGCCTAAACCAGACGTGGCAAGTATTCGAGAACTGAATATCATAGACAGTGAGTGTGATAAGACTTCAATTATTGTAACTACATTAAAAGAAGTTTTAGCAGTCCAAAATATCAGTGAATCAAGTAATTATTATAATTTAGGGGGAGANTNGGTANAAGCTGNTTTGANTTCAAATAAATTAAGNAANCTNGGNTTCNATTTGAGAGNAAATGATATTTNGGCTTTCCCNATTGTAAAGGATATGGCTATAAAGATGGACACATTTGATAGAAAAGGTGATGTTAATGTATTAGGGGATATTAAACCTTCGCCTATGATGGTGTATTTTCGTTCTATGAAACTGAATAATAGTAACTATTATAATCAAAGTGTGACATTTCGTCTTAGTCCAATTATTAATATACATCAGGTAAAAAAGGTGGTGATCTGGTTACTTAAGACTCATGATATATTGCGAGCGCGCTATGATAGTATAAGTGAACGCATGTATATAATTGAGAGGCAAGAGAATGTGAATTGCGAGATACCTGTATTTGATTTAAGATACGATAAGGAATCATTAAAAGAACATGTGATTAAAAAAATATGTTGCCTCATGAAGGAAAATCGCAACATAAAGAGTGAGCAAATGATACAATTTGCACTATTTCGTAGAACAGATACAGAATCTATATTATTTATTACAGCGCATCATCTTCTTGTAGATGGGATTTCATGGAGTATAATTTGTAACGATATCAATCGGATGCTAGGACAATTATTGAACCATCAGGAGATATCCATAACAAGGGAAGCGGTATCATATAAAGAATGGTCTGAAACTATGAATCGCCATCGTAGCAAAGAAGTAACATTGCCTCAAAGTTATACAAATATGCTTCAAGGAATTAGCGAAGAAACTAAAATATGCCATGATGACTGGCGAGATATATATAGAAATTGTGGAAATATAAAGTTTAATATTAATAAAGATATTAGCAATCGTATTTTGCGCATTTCGAGGTCGGAGAGACATATAAATGAATTGCATATGTTTATATATGCGGTTGTTATGGCTTTACAATCTATAATTTCTTATGATAATTACCTGATTGATATTGAGTGGCATGGAAGAAATGAAGATATTACAAAAGCCAATCTTTCAAGAACAATTGGATGGTTTACCAGTATTACCCCATTATTTATTGGGAGGGTTTCCAGCTTGCGGAATATAGATGAATTTATAACATATATTAAAACTCAAGTTAATGAAAGTCAGCGCTTAACTAAAGATTTAAAATTTCTATACTGGTATTATGAGAAGGTCGAACGGCGTAATAGTATTATTAAGTTTAATTATTTGGGAGATTACCGGAGCGTATTTCAAGAAGGGTTCTTAAGATTTGTCACGCTGGATACAGGGTTGGACGTAAGTGAGAATAATCAAATTGAGTATCCTATTGAAATTAATGTGTGTTTATTAGAATNTAAGTTGAGTTNTAGTATNTATTATAGCCGCAAGNTNTTGGCTGATTCTNTTATGGTGAAACTGAAAGANTTTGTTNTAATTTACTTAATCAAATTAGTAAATTATTTAGAAAAAAGCAATCAGACTTATATTGTGCCATCAGATTATGAGACTGTTGATTTGACAATAGATGAATTTAATAGTCTATTTATTTAGTGCGTAAAAGGAAAGGAGAAGTAGATGTATTGTATTGTATTGTTAATACATCTCTGGGTTAGTCAAAATGAATTATAATAATGTGTTTTATGAACAAGGAAAACCGATTGAATCAATCAATGATTTGCTTAAGATGGTGGAAAAAGACTATCCTAGTCTAGTTGCAGTAAAATTTTTATTATGCAACGATGTAGTATATAAATCCTATAAGGAATTTGTCTATGATGTTAAAAAGATAGCAGGTTATTTGGAGGAAAAGTCTATTTGTGATAAAAAAATAGCTTTGATTGGAAAAACATCATATGAATATTTAGTTTCTTATTTGGCAATTGTATGCTCTGGCAATATTGTTATCCCCATAGATAGAGAGCTTCAAGATAGCGATTATGTGGCATTGTTTCATAAAGCAGGAGTAACTAATGTATTTTGTGATGGTAAGTACAAAGGTTTTATACAGAAGTATCAACAATTTATTAGTACCTTTTTTGTCCTAGACCAATTAGGGGATGAAAGTGGTATAATGAGCCAGATAATAAGTGTACCCGATATTCTTTTAAATTATCAGAAGTATTCGGAGTTAATGACGTGTAATGCAGATAAAACAGCCGTAATAATATACACTTCAGGAACAACCGGTAAAAGCAAGGGAGTTATGTTGACACAAAGAAATATTGCATCAGATGTAGCTGGCGCAAAGAGAATTTTAGGGCTTAATTCGGAGGATGAGTCATTATCTATATTACCGATATTCCATATGTACGAAATGACATGCGATATTCTTTTAATGCTTTATTTTGGAGGAACAGTTGCTCTGAATGACAGTATGAAAAATATGAGAAAGAATATAAAGCTATTGAAACCTACGATAATTTTTTGTGTACCTCTTATTTTACAGAGTTTACAGAAAATGATACAACGGGCACCGACAGATACCAATATACAGGAGGAATTAGGAGGCAGATTGAAGAGAATTGTCTGTGGTGGGGCTTTTTTAGACCAAAGTGTGATTGATTTTTTTGAACAATATGGAATTGTGGTAGTCCAAGGATATGGAATTTCTGAGTGTTCTCCGTTGGTGGCAGCTAATCCAGATAGGTATCGTAAAAAGGGGTCAATTGGAAAAGTGATATCATGCTGTGAAGTTAAGATTGCGTATGATGATAAGTATGGTAAATTGAACCATCATAAAATAGGTGAAATATTAGTCAGAGGAGCTAATGTCATGAGTGGTTATTATATGGATGAAATAGCTACTAAAGAGGCGTTTGATAATGGTTGGTTTAAAACAGGGGATATTGGATATTTAGATGAGGATGATTACCTGTATATAACAGGCAGAATTAAGAACTTAATTATATTGAGTAATGGGAAAAATGTAAGTGCAGAGCTTCTGGAAGGAAGAATAGCTGCATTTGATATTGTAGAAGAGGTGGTAGTTAAACAGAGTGAAGAAGGTGGCGTAGAACAAATATGTGCCGAAATTTATCCAAACCAAGAATACATAAGGGAACAGCAGATAGTGAATATAAGGGAAGTATTAGAACGTAAAATATGTGAACTAAATATGAGTTTACCAACGTATATGCAGATAGGCACAATTCAAATTAGAGATTATGAATTTGAGAAAACTGCAATAAACAAGATAAGGAGAGGATTATGATGAAAATAGCAGATATCAGGGAGAAAGTGGTTGATATAATTACTCATTACGTTAATATGGACAAGGAGGAAATCCATGATATAAGTAATATTAGAACAGAGTTGTATTTTAATTCAATTGAGTTTATTAACTTTATTGGTGATATTGAAACATCATTTGATATAGAAGTGCTAGAAGAAGATATAAGAAGTATGTATACTGTTGCGGATGTGGTTGAATATATTGCTAAAAGGCAAATAGGGAGTTTAGAGTAAAAGGAGGAGTGGTGAATACGAAAATACTAGGAATCATTGGTGGCATAGGACCAATGGCAACAGCATATTTTATGGAATTGATAATAAATATGACAAAGTCCAGNTGCGATCAAGAANATATGAATATGATTATTTATAATATNCCAAGCATTCCANATCGAACTCAATATANACTGAACNAATCGAATGAGAATCCAATGAATTATTTGATGGAAATAGAGCAANNATTGGAGAAAGATGGAGCTGAAATTGTAGCGATACCGTGTATAACGGCACATCATTNGTGGGCAGAATTAGAAGANANAGCTCACATACCCATTATTAATTTGGTATATGAGATTAGAGACTTTCTTATAGGCAAGGACATTCATACGATAGGAATTATGGCTACAAATGGAACCATTAAAGCAGCATTATTACAAACGATTTTACAGGATGCTGGAATAGAAATGATTATACCTTTAGAAGAAGAGCAAAAGAAAGTTACGGATATTGTATATGAACAAATAAAAGCGAATCAAAGTGTGGATTGTGTTAAATTCCATGAGGTGGTATATCATTTGCAAGAAAGGGGGGCTGAGAAAGTTTTACTTGCATGTACGGAATTATCATTGGTAAGAAAACACTTTGAATTAGAGCCGGAAATTCTCGATTCTATGGAGATATTGGCAAAAAGATGCATTGAGTTGTGTGGGCTAAGTGTGAATGATAAATATAAATAGTACCCATTAATAGCGCATAATTTATGATGAGAATGAACAACTAAATAATGTTTGTTAATAAAATAATCGTATTAAATCCCTGAGTTCACCGAAACCCATACTTTTAGTATTCAGGATATCGACCTGAAGTTCCATTTGTGCCCTCTCTTTTGGTAGAGTTCAGGAAAGGTTGGCGGATGATATCCTGAGTCTGGATGGAAAAACCAAAAGCTTCACAGCACTGTAAATCATATCAATGAATGTAGATTGAATTATAGTTGCTTTCTTGCATCAATTTTTGATATCGTATTTATCAAAGTGTAAACAGCATAAATCTATGCTAATATTTATAGCAAACAACTGCTTAGAAAATTTAGTATGTTGTTTGGCATAAATTAATGAAAATAATGAAAGGAAAAATTTAAAATGAATTTTAAAGTAGTTGAAAGAAAGAGTTTTACTGTATTTGGTGTATCGACAGAGGTTAATCCAAACAAACAAGATAACAGTATAGGCGAATTATGGAGTCAATGTTTTACTGATGGAACATCTGAAAGGATGACTGAGGTTGCAGGTTTTGCTTCAGGAAAGGGTGAGTTTGGTTCTGTTTGTTATGATTATAATCCACATACGCAAGGATTTCGTTATATGATTACTGCTGTTAAAGGGGAAAAGGATGTACCAGATGATTTTGAAGAATTAGTGTTGCCAGAACAGGTATGGGGTGTATTCTATGATGTATATGAGGATCACGAAGACATACATATTATATGGGAACAATTGTTTGATTACTTGGAGAATACAGAATATTCATGCATTGATGGTCCTCAGTTAGAACAGTATTATCCGGTAGAACAAGGANCTTTATGTGAGGTTTGGATACCAATTAAGAAAAANTGAGGTTGATTATNTTGTTGTTAGATACTTACTAACTATGGAAAAAGTGATGATAATATATTGAGTATTGTAATCTTAAACCTGTCGACTAAAAGTTNATNGGTTGNATGAACCTTGAAAAGNAAATATTANCCAGAAAAGATGGACGTGGGAAAGTTTAAGTAAAATGGCGCACTTGTACAGACTCTGCACCGGATATGATTTATAATAATGGCTCTTATTCAGTCAAGCGGCTTGTTTAAGAAAATCTTTTAGTGAGGATGCCTTTAATAAAGCACGGGTATCAAATGCTGACATATCATGCTGTTAAAGAGACGACAGTACCATGTCTTGGGGAAAGGTGTTTGATATCTTCTAAATTAACAATCTACTTTCTCACGTTTATTACAACGTTCAGCAGAAGTCCTTATATTGTGTTTTTATTCTTTATTGCTGTAGGGTGGATTGATGAAAACCCTTAGAGTATCTTTCAAAAGCAGGTTCTATATTTTTGCATTAGAACAGGGAGGTAAGCAGGTGCATGTGACATTGCCGCTGACAAATCAGATCTTAGGGCAGAGAATTTTATCCTGCCTTTGGAAGATTCTGCTTTTTCCTGCGCATGGCATGATCTTTATGGCAAACAGATCCCTTTATCATTGAGAGTAAAATTATCCTTGTAGACAACCGGGCATCTGCGTTTATCATTAAAATCAATAAAGGTTGTATGCAATGATTTTGGCAGTATTTGTGGAAATCCAACAGCAGTTTCTATGGTTCCATTTGGAAGGAACTGCTTTATGGAAAAACAGTTATTAAGGAGTGTGAGCGAATTGTGCCTGAAAGCCGGATTTCAGAGTGAGCAGAATGTTCAAGGAAAAGAATTTTGAATATTTTGTAGAACCACTTGTAGGATTCCCTATCGCAGGGAGGATTGGGTTCGAACTTTTCAAAGGGAACTTTCACGGTAACCTTTTCGGCTGGAGGAGCCTTTTCTTTCTTCTTTTTTGCTCTTAGTACTGGTCACGAAGCTGCTACGGATTATCCAAACCATTGTGGTAAAAGATGCAGCGTATGATGAAGGAAAAATGATGTCATCAATTCGGAATCCGGAAGAGTTTGTACATGCAGGCTGAAAAAGATAGCCGATTCCAAACAAAGCCTCTGATGGAATGGCAACAGCATCGTAGGAGAAAGCAATTTACTGAACAAAAGGCAAAAGTGGCGATCCCGTATAGCCTCCATTAGGGCATAGACCCGTATACGAGCATCACGGACTCCACTTATGATGATATAGGACGATGGAAGTTAGGCGCAGGACATTGGTAGAAAGAGGTCATATGCTCATGTTTTTAAGTGGAGCTAAGCTACTGCCCATACAGAAGACAAAGGTTGCCTTATTTAAGTGAGGGTATTTATTAAAACTAATACAATTTAGGACAACAAATTACGGGATAACTAAGTAAAAAATAAATGCAAGTACTGATAAAATGGTACTTGACTGAAAGAGGAGGGAAGCGTATGAAGATAGAATTGTTTTCACCTAAATACGATATTCAAGAATGTTTAAAGCAGATTCAAGAATGTCTTGAATGTGGATGGACAGGTTTGGGTTACAAAACAATTCAATTCGAGGAGGCATGGAAGGAATATACAGGTTTTGAGAATGCGCTGTTTTTAAATTCAGCAACAGCTGGTTTATGTTTAGCAGTAGATATTTTCAAAGAAAAGTATAATTGGAGTGATGGGGATGAGATAATTACCACCCCACTTACGTTTGTATCTACGAGTCATGCCATATTGTTGGCAGGACTCAAACCGGTATTCGCTGATGTGGATGATACCTTGTGTGTTGACCCTGCTGAAATTGATAAGAAAATTACAAGTAAAACAAGAGCTGTGATGTATGTAGGTCTGGGAGGGAATTCTGGTCACTATGGAGATATCGTGAAGCAATGTGAAAAATATAAATTAAAACTGATTCTTGATGCTGCACACATGGCTGGAACTCGTGTTAACTATGAGATACCCGGAAAAGAAGCTGATGCGGTCATATATTCATTTCAGGCTGTGAAAAATTTGCCTACTTCCGATAGTGGAATGGTTTGCTTTAGAGATAAGGAATTACATGAAATAGCTCGTAAGAAGTCCTGGTTAGGAATTAATAAAGATACATATTCTCGTCGAGACTGCTTGGGGCATTACAAATGGCAATATGATGTTGAGTATGTAGGATATAAATATAATGGAAATTCTATTGCTGCAGCGATTGGAATTGCACAATTAAAACATTTGGATGCAGATAATTTGTATCGGAGACAAATAGCAGATTGGTATATGAAGGGGTTTGCACCGTATTCAGAATATATTAAATTTGTGGATGTTCCTTTGGATTGCCAATCATCACAGCATTTGTTTCAAATTATTATAGATAATAGAGATGCTTTAATTGAGAGATTGAATAAA
>WFLX010108142.1_pt1 | contig 26145 bp, 21 predicted proteins | sample 4967041 | NCBI WGS metagenome assembly WFLX01 (sample SAMN12857096, study PRJNA449069) | gut metagenome | isolation source: stool from male and female vole | host: Microtus ochrogaster | place: USA:Florida | collected 2017
GGCGTTCAATATCGTTAATTAGAGTGCGAATAGTTTTACAATTCATAATATCAAACATTGATACTTCGATTTCTTTCTTTCGCAGCTCAGAAGCTATACGCATAGCGCTTATCGAATCTCCACCTAATTGGTAGAAATCATCATCTATACCGACCTTAACNCNATTCAAATATTNACTCCANCAATTTGCNATTAATNGCTCGATTTCACTTTTAGGAGCAACATATTCTGATGGTATTGAGTTATTTAAAAGTGCTATTAAAGCTTTTTTATCCGTCTTACCATTATTGTTTAATGGGAATTTTTCGACATAATAAATTATTGTGGGNACNATATAATCAGGCAGCNCGCGTTTAAGCTCACTACCTAGATTCGGTTTTCCTGCGTCAGATTCAATAAAGGCTACTAATCGACCTTCGTGAAAATATACAACAGTTTTACTCTTTGTATATTCATATATTGCACTTTCAATTTCTTCGAGCTCCACACGAAAACCGTGCACCTTTACTTGATTATCCTTGCGGCCATAAAAATGCAAATAGCCATCTTTTTCTAATGCAACCAAATCGCCTGTTCGATACATTATACCAGGGCCAAATATGTTTTTTAAGAATCTCTCTTCAGATTGCACAATATTGTTTTTGTAACCTGCGGCAACGCATTGCCCGGCTATAAACAATTCTCCTTTTTCTCCAACTTCACATAAGTTGCCATCGGCGTTAACAACATAACACAATTCATTGGCAAACGGTTGACCAATGGGTAAATTGGGTTCTACCNTTTTTACATGATAATACGTAGAAATTATTGTTGTTTCGGTAGGTCCATATGTATTATAAAGTTGAAAAGGAAATTTTGACGATAATCGAGCCGTTTCAAAATCTAAAACTTCTCCGGCTAAAACAACTAATTTTAAGTTCTTTAATGCATCCCAACAATTTTTAGATTGTAAGTACATTTTAAATTTTGAAGGCGTAGCCCATAATATTTCAATTTTATTGTTAATAATGAAATCTGCAAAATTCTCTGGGTATTGGTCTTCTTCATCTGCAAAGAATACCGTGCATCCGTTTAATAAAGATGTAGTGTTTTCTGCAACGCTCATATCGAAAGATATTGGACAAATACATGCTACTCGAGCATAGTTAGATCTTACCAATTCATGATAGTATGTTCCTTTTTTATTTAAAGAAAACGATGATAAGTTCGTTTTTGTGACCATTACCCCTTTGGGCGAACCGGTTGAGCCCGATGTATAAATTATGTAGCATATATCATTTTCTCTTTCATTAACGTTTATCGGAGACGCTATTTCATCCAAATAGTTATTACAAGTAACTTTTATTTTGATATTGCAATCAAAGAATAATTTTTCTTGATCAAATATGCCGATAGCAATATTACAATCCTGAACAATGTAATTTACTCTTTCAAGTGGCCAGCGTTTATAAATGGGGACATAAGTACACCCTACTTTCATAATTGCGAATTGCGCAATTGAAAATTCAATGCTTGGACCGATTGAAAGCAAAATAGCATCACCGATTTTTGCACCCGCCTCAAGCAAACGTTCTGCAATTACATTTGAATAAGTGTCCAATTCTTTATAGGTTATATTTCTTCCTTTAAAGGATACGGCAATACGATCCCCGTATAAATTAACGTTTCGTTTGAACATTTCCAATGGAGTATAATCTACTGTGAATGACTGCCCACACTTGTTTAAGTTACCATATTCACCTATTGTAGTATGCTTATTAAAATACCCGATCAGCTCATTAAATTCTACCTTGATTATTTCAGTATCGACTGCACCGAAACTGCTTATAGATATGATGTAATCATTGCCTTTCTTACATTTAGTTGAAATCTTCAATTTAGATTTATCTATATTGGCAGAATCATCTTTTAATTTTATTAGGCTTTCTGATATTGAAAAATCTACAACATTTTCATTATCTGGTAATATTTTTTGTATATCAGAACCTATGGCGCAATTATCTACTGAACACAGGATATATTCATCCGAGTGCGAAATGCTGAAAAATTTATTTCCGCGATTCTGCAAATAGGGCTTACCTGTTGGCCCATAATTAAAGGCTATACGAACGTAGTTATCGCCATACATTTTATTTAACGAATAGCACAGAAGCATATAAGCAGCAACTATTTGCTTTTTATGTAATGCATCATTACACTGTACAAATCGTAGCTTTCTTTCCTTTGGCATAAGAGAAGAATATATGCCTGCTATTTCATCGCTAAATTTATCTGTTATAGTGAATAAAAAGTTCATATTAATCCAACAATTGCTGCTACTTAGTTATAATACGTTAAATTACTTATACTTCCACTATTGTTTCCAACAATACCCGTATAAGTTGTATCCTCGTATAAATTCAAATTACATACAATGCCATAAGTATTCATATTTGATTCTTTAAGGCTTGTAGTTCCAACATCTTTAGTTATGTTAGATTTTTTTGCACTACAATTAAGAATAGTTTTGCTATTTGCGCCAACGAGAGCGCCTATATAAGCATTTGTTGTTGCCGTTGAAGTTCCGTGATTGTTATATTTTGCTAAAAGATGAACGGTATTAGAGTTTTGTCCTGTAACGGTACAGTCTTCTATTGTTCCGGAATTCTTGCCCGCTACCCCACCGAAGTAAATAGTTGACGTACAACTAGATGAATGTCCGCATTCAAAGTAAGGGAATGCCACACTTAACTGATATTCATTTGTATTTTTATAATCACACGAGAACGTCGAATTAAGTTCGCATTTATAGATTTTTCCTTCATTTACGGCACAAAGCCCACCAAATGTTCCAGTATATGAAACTTTTGTTCCGTCGTAGCTGGGCCAACTTTTTTTCTCATAATGAGAATTTGTATTTGATACAGTAAAACTACCCTCTGTTTTACAATTCGTTATATTTCCTTTGTTATAAGCGACCAATCCACCCATTACTCCAGTCATATTGTTAAGAGATAAGGAAAAATCTCTTATGGTAATACCATCGATTGTACCAGAATTATAAGCAAATAAACCACCTTCAGCTTTATTGCTTAATGAAAGTCCGCTTATTGAATGCCCCATACCATAAAACTTTCCAGTAAAGGGTTGAGTGGAAGTTCCTAAAGTAATCCAATCCGCACCAGAAAGTGAAATATCTGTTGACATACGATAGGCGCCATTCAAATTACTATTTATGGCTTTTAAATCGTTAACATTATTTATTTCAATAATTTCTTCAAAATGAGTTTTACAAACATTACAATAACCGTCATGATCATCGTCTTGATGATCCAATTTTGCTATTGTAGTTTGGGCAACAATAGTTTTACCGCATACAGTACAATGTGAGCCTGCAGATAACCCAGTTTGCGTACATGAAGCTTCTACAGCATTATCATCAGCGGTTTTATGTCCCAGTGCAGGAACTTCATTTTCTCTATATGAGTCGCCACATGAGCATGTAAATAACGTATAACCTTTCCCTTCGCAGGTGGGCGCTACATTGGATTGACTATATTCATGTGAATGAAATAAAAAACATCCTGTAAGTGACATGCTTAATAAAACTATACATAATATTGCTGTAATACTAACAATCAACTTTTTCATCATTTCACCTCATTTGTATATTTCTTTTATTTTCTGACTAAAAAATGACGGTTTGTGTTGTTTCATATTTTCAAAATCATTTTTAATCATAAATTCAAGTTCGATTCCAAATAATTTACTAAATCTATCCTTCCCTGCCTCAGTAACTTCACGATAAAAAACTATCACACCACCGTTGGAATTTAAATCGATGTAGACATCTGGACACGAAGATTCAGAAAACATAATTTCCTCAATATCTCTGGGAAAAATATATTTACCGTTAATGTATAAATAATCGTTTTTACGACCGCAAACATAAATCTTATCCCCTTTCTCGCCGCAAGGACACGGAGTAGATATTCTATAAGCAAAATCATCTGTCCAATAGCGAACTAATGGAGAGCCTTTCCCCCAAAGTGGGGTTATCACAAGCATGCCAATTTGTTCGTCATCTTCAATAGGTTTTAAGGTTTTTGGATCAATTATTTCAACTAAAAACAACTCATGGTCATAATGTAATCCGTGCTTTATATTGCATTCGCCCATAATCGGTCCAAAAATTTCACTAACACCAAGGAAATCATACCACTCGATATTCCATTTTCTTTCTATAATTTTTCGTTTAGCGTTAGAAAAGAAGTGTCCACCCGTAAGCAACAATTTTATTGAACTGTTTTGGGGAATTTCAAATTCGGGATTTAGACTAAAATCAAGAGCTGAAGGTAAACCAGAAACTGCTGTTGGGTGAGCGCTATCAAGTACCTCAAGGAAGTTGTCTGGAGACGGAATTGGACAGTTTACATACGCTGCATTAACCGAAGTGTATTGCCACATCATAGTATGAGCCATTACTCCATCTAAAACAGGGGCACATACAACACCAATATCACCCTCATGCACACCTGCCCTATGTAAAATTTTAGATGCAATTTTGTCGAAAACCTCTCTATCATTCATACTAAATTTGTATCGAGTCTTCTTCCCGGTTGTGCCACTACTTCCAAATATCCCAAACGCCGGTGATTTACGGTTTTCCCTACTCTCCAAACCATGACTACGTAAATCATTTTTGTATGAGAAAGGAATTTGTATAAATTCCTCTTCTGTTACCGTAGACTTATCNTTAATAAAGTCAAANCGATCACNATACATCTCACAATCATACCAGCCATTTGAAAGTAGATNTGAAAAGATTNTTAATTGTTGTTTATCCATNATTTTATCCTCTTGNATTAATTAAATTTTCTCTTTAAAATATTGGAGCNTTTTTTTTAACCCTTCCTGAACTGAANTTGAATAATCATATNCAAGTAATTNTTNTGCTTNGGTAANATCCGGTTGTCTTTCTCTAGGCTCATTTTGAATCGAATCTCCATAAACGATTTCAAGCTTGTTACCAGAAATATCCATAAAGATAGTAGCCAATGTATTTATATCAATTTCAGTATCATTTCCAAGGTTAATTGCCTCACCGACTATAGATGACTGCATATAAGAAATTAAGCCTTTAAGTAAGTCATCAATATAACAGAATGAGCGAGTCTGTTTGCCATTTCCATTAATGTGTAATGCATCATTTTTCAGATATGATTCAATGAATGAAGTAACAACCCGTCCATCTCTTAAGCGCATATAAGGTCCATATGTATTGAAAAGTCTAGCAATACTTACATTTATACCATATTGCCTAAAGTAACAATATGCGTATGTTTCAGCACATCTCTTTGCTTCGTCATAACAAGCTCTTAAACACATTGTTCTAACATTTCCGTTATAGTCCTCGTCCTGTGGATGAATTAGGCTTTCACCGTAAATTTCACTTGTTGATGCAATTATTAGTCTTGAATTGTTTGCTCGTGCACAATTTAAAGCATTAACTGTTCCATTAACTATAGTCTCAATTGTGTAAACGGTATCTTGCATATACACAGCTGGAGATGCTGGCGCAGCAAGATGATATATTTCATCAGCAACAATATCATCGAAAGACTCTCTAACATCCCTATTTACAAATAAATAGTTTGGGTTATCGGCAAATAATTCCGCATTTTCTTTATCTGCACAATACAAATTATCTAAAGCAATTACAAAATTCCCATCTTCAAGCAATTTTGCTGCTAAATTTGTTCCAATAAAACCACACCCTCCGGTTATAAGTACACGTTTCATATTAAATCACCTATATAATTGCTAATATTACGACTGCTGTTAGTGTTAATAAATATAAGAACCACTGTAGAAACATTGTGTATCTAGAAAATTTTAAAGTTGAACATGCTTGTCCGTATGAGTAAATTAATTGCTTATTCAAATAACTAAACTTTCCAGACAAAATACACTGTCTCATATAAGCTCGTTCATTAATATGGATAAGATGCTGCACTGCGAGTTCTTTTAATAATGATATTTTACCAAAGCGCTTGTATTCATGCTTAGCAATTAATGCTACGCCGATATTTTCAATAGCATAATATCCTACAGGCGCTAATAATAACCACCAACACTGCTGTAATGCTGCAAATAAGACGGATAACAAAAAGATACTCCAATACATGGCTACACGCCTAAACATCCCGCTATTTACGACTTGCTCAGGATGCTTTTTTACTAGCAAGACATCAGCCTTACCATAAACGGAGACTCGCTTTCTCATATCACGATAATGTCTCCATGTCTCATTGCTGTGGTACACAACAGCTTTAGGTGCGGAATAGATTTTTATATGCCTGTCAGATATTCTTAAACCGAAATCAACGTCTTCTCCTGCGGGATATTTAAAGTCCTCGCAAAATCCGCCAACTTCATTAAACAGCTTTTTCTCAACTGAAATATTGCAGGAACATCCCCACTTTAAATCGGGCTCTCCCTTGGGCATATAAAAACACTTTGTAAATGGCGAAGCGTTTACTACGTCCCAATACCAATATTTTTTACCTTCGAATTCAAGGGCTCCGACAGCTGCTCGAGCTTTCTTTTCCTCGTAAACCTTGTCATACTCAATTAAAAGATTTGGAGGCACCCGCACATCTGAATCGAGAAATAATAAAGTATCGTAGGTCGCCAATGATGCTCCATAATTTCTTTTCTGGGCAACTGAGCATGCTTTCGTAATGACTTTACAATCATATTTTTGTGCGCTCTCCGCGATCTTTTTTGCATTTTCTTCGTTGCTGTCATCTATTACTATCACTTCAGTAGACGATTGTATATTTTTTCTTGCTACAAATAGAGTTTCAAGCAACTTTGAAATTAAATCGGCTCTATTTTTGTTGGGAATTATAATACTGTAATTCATAATACACCTCTATATACTTGAAAAATATCAAAAGATACAAATAAGCTTACGACAACTAATGCAATTATGAGCACAATAAAAAGACATAGCGCAATAGTTAATTTTCTACTTCTTTCTACAAACTCAGCCTTTGCGTGTCCTTCATTAAAAATCATAATCTTGTTCCAGACACTAAAATCTTTTTGCCGACAACATTCTCGAAACTTGTAGAATGAATACTTAAAGGCAATAAGCTTAGCTAGTGAATAGAAAAACAAATTATACTTACCGCTCTTCTTTGCGTCACAGAAAAATGCAATCAGCCATACTCCAACAAGAAATGCGCCTTGAGCCACTAAAGGAATCATGTTCCCAGTAATTAATGCTGCAAACAGCATAAATAACGTAGTTAAAATTGCCGGGGAAACCAGTGATGGCAGTGTTTTCTGAACGATTTCTGGATGCCTTTTAGCATTATAGTACTCCATTGTCCCCCAACGTCTCGTTCTGTCGTTTAATGCTTTTTTCGAGTTCCATGTGTCGCGTGAATGATGCGTAATCGCGTTAGGAGTGCATTTAATCGGATGTCCGCTTTTAACAACTCGATAACTTAGATCCATATCATCTCCACCAAGCTTAAAGGGCAGGTTTTCCTCAAACATTCCGATGTCAAGCAAAACTTGTTTAACAAATGAAACATTGTTCCCTATCGTCCAACTTGCATACGGATATTTTTTTGCCTGCTCAAAAGCAAATGTATAATTGCTATAATCAATTACTTTCCAACGAAATGACTTTTTGCCATAGAATTCCGTAACACCAAATACACCGCCGAGATTTTCTCTTTGAGAATTCAAATATACCTTTGCATGCTCATTCAGCATTCCTTTTTCAATAAAGACATCTGAATCAATAAAGAATATGTAATCATATTGTGCTTCCATAATTCCTTTATTTCGTTTCTTTCGCACTGAATCGACGCCATCAATATAGCGTGCATCATACTTTTCGCAAGCGTCTTTTATTGCACGTTGCTCTTCGCCTACACTACTGTCAACGATAAGAACTTCAGTGTTACCATATTCGTAGATTTGCCTATCATCATACAAAGTACGAAGCATTTCGGTAACGCATTCTTTTCTATTCCAAGTAGGAATAATAATTGAAAAATCAATATTCATATGTAATCTCCTTAATTTGCAATTCCGTAATATTTGAAACCGTTTGACTCAATGAAAGAACGATTTAGAACATTACGTAAATCAAATATANCGTTNCCTTTCATNTTTTGTTTTACTTTTATGATATCAAGTTCTGAAAACTCTTTCCAATCAGTACNGATAACTATCATATCAATCCTATCAAGNACAGAANNGAAATCTGATGTATAACTCGCACAACTACCTAGAACGTTTTGAGTATTGTTTAATGCTTTTGGATCAGCTATCGTAATGTTTAGTCCAGATGCAAGTAAACCTTTAATAAGTTTGACAGCAGATGATTCTCTGATATCGTCCGTATCTGCCTTAAATGCAGTACCAAGAACAAGTATGTTTTTTGCATTGTATAAAGTCGCAACTTCAGTAATTCTTCCTTTCTGTCTAATTATGTGACTCTCATTTGAATTTGATATTGACTGCACTAATGGCAGGTCTAAACCACTCGATTTTGAAAAATAAGAAAACGCTTTTACATCTTTAGGGAGACAGCTACCACCAAAACCTAAGGACGCTTTTAAGTATCGGTTTCCAATACGACCATCCAGTCCTACGGCCTTAGAAATATCAGTAATATTGCCTCCAACAATTTCAGCATAATCAGCAATTTCATTGATTAAGGCAACTCTAGCTGCAAGCATAATATTGGATGTATATTTAATTATTTCTGCTGACACACAGTTTGTGTAGACAAACGGTATGTTTTTCTTTGCAAAAGTGTCAAATATGCTGCCTATATGCCTTGCCGTGTCGCCATCTTCTGCTCCGATAACGATTCGCTCTGGATTCATAAAGTCATTNAGTGCGGTGCCTTCTCTTAAGAATTCCGGGCAGAAACCNAATTTAATTATTAAATTTACTCGNGTNGCAATTTTTTCCTGCAGAAAAACATTCATTTCGTTTGTAAATCCAACAGGAACTGTGCTCTTTATTACAATCGTCTTTTTACAGGGTTCTTCAACTCTACATAAAGCTTGAGCAATCGCAAGAACAACTGCTTTAACATATTCAGTATTAGNGCTTNCGTCTTCGCTACTTGGCGTTNCTACANCNNTAAAAATCACATCCGATAGAGTTACTAGCTTAGNTATTTCTTCTTCCATCTTTATTTTGTTAAATATGGAATCNTNATTAAGTTTTTCTTGTAAACCATCTTCATATATCGGTGGCTTACGCTGTGACAACATTGCCATCTTTGTCTTGTCGATATCGTGACAGTAAACGTTATGTCCAAGTTCTGCAAGCCCGACAGCTGTTACAAGTCCAACATAACCAAGACCGACCATTCCTATTTGCATATCCTCTTTATCTCCTTAGTTAAAATTATTGATGTAATTCAAAAAGATATTTTTATTTTGTATTTTTATAGAACCCTTCCCCTATATCAACTTTTAGATGCTTCAATCCACCATTAAGTATGAAAAGACAGTTCCTGCAAAATTCGGGAAGAATTTTTTTATTGAAAAACATATCACGCAAAGATATCAANCTATCNCTATTCCNAATTTGCCAANAATTCCTATCAACAATATCAATGTGATGAACGACGTCAATGCAACAAACAATTACTTGCCCTTTTGCTGTAATCATAAGATCATTCCAAACTAAATCGCATAAGCCGGAACAAGAATATTGTGAAGGCTTAAGATCGTTGATATCCCAGTATAGTTCTCCACGCTTACTTGTTGAGGCGACCGTGTGTCTAAGCTCAACAAGCTGCTCTTCGCTTATTGTCGTGGGATAAGATTCAATTATTTTACGTTCTTCCTCTTCATCTCCATCTTCACCCTCAAGAAATACATCGGGATAAACAATTTCAATTCCTTGCGATTTTGCATAGTCAATTGCTTCACGCATATATCTTCTAAGTGTTGCGGNGTNNCTCATAACGTCGTCATAATAGTNTTTTATGTAACANATCGNAAGANTCCCAATCTGGAAAACATAATTCTATTAAAGCCATGTTCAACTGCATATTCAACAAGTTTCTTAGTATCATAAATATTTTGCCGCATAGACACTACAGCGAGTGTCATAAATGTATTGGGAGCATAGGCCCTGAATTTATCTATGTTAGCGGTTACTTTGTCAAAATCCAGATTACGTCTTATCTGCTCATAAATATCTTTGCGAGGTGAATCAAACGAAACTGAAACAGTGTGGAACACATCAATATTTTCGAGTACGCTTTGCGGTAATACTGACATATTTGTATTCGTTGATACTTTAATTAGGTATTTCTTATACTTAGCGAGTATATCACCCAATCCCGGCATCATAAAAGGTTCGCCATTCCCATGCAGAACTATTTCCTCCAAGTAAGGAAAAATTGGCTCAATTTTTTTAAATAACTCGGGGCTCAAATGATTTGCATCGTTATTTTGCTTATAATAATGCAAACACATAATGCATTCAGCATTACAATAAGATGTATGCTCAAGCTGAAGAACCATTGGGTAATGCCTATATGCACTCCGCTTTTCAAATAAATCGTAATGAGCAACTATTCGATTATAATGCTTGGCAAGTATATAATCTCCTTTTAGTGCTGCCATATCTCTTAACTGAATTGCCTTATCTGCACAATCAATTTCAACTTTGCGACCATCATTCAAAATAAAATTAAATGTTGTCACTCCGCTCTTAAGCATATCGATTAGGTTGTCGATTTCTTTAAAACTAATTGTTTCCATAGCCACCTTTTTCCTAGTAGTGTTTTAATTTTTCTTGATTTTGTTAATTTGCCTGCAAGGATTAGTCCCGATATTATTGCTTGCCTAATTCCTTCACCCTCTAGTTCATCTGAACTCATATTTACATCACCGATATAATAGATTCCATTTACTCTTGGCTTAAAGATTGGATTACGCTTTATCCCATCTTTTTTTATTGCCATAATTGCTCCTTTCGGTGAACATTGCATCTGATAATCTACACCCAAATATGTAGGTAACTTATTATTTATAAAATCATAGAAATATTCTTTTATTTTATTTTTATCGTGTCTCAGCCACAACCCGACATTCCAATTATCGTCGTCCGTCTTAAATATCCATGCGTACTGTCCTTTATACATAGCATCATAATCAAACAGAAAGCATGGTTCTGCTTTACACTTGCATTTGATAGTTGTAGAAATACCTACAGCCATATTTTTTGTGCAATACTTTAGATTTGTTCCCAGTATAGTTAGTCTGCTAAAAGAGCCACAAGCAACAATAACACGTTTTGCAAAGAAATTGTCAATTGAAAAATATCCTTTCGTTTTACTGATTTTACTTACAGTGGTCTGATAGATTATGTCTACACCTTTTTCTGCCGCATAACAACGAAAAATTAAATCAGTTTTGTTTCTTGGAATACCGAAACTTACAGTGCCATCATCTAATCCAAAATGAGTAACTTCACGTTTCCCATTTCTTATGATTATTCTCTTATGTATTTGTGTGGCGCCTGATTCTACAAATCGATCCAAAGGAAAATCAAGTTTTTTCAGCAAATTGACGCACTTCATTGAAATACCGTCACCGCATACTTTTCCATCATCGATACTATTTTTTTCGAGAATTAAAACACTTTTTCCAGCTTCCTTAAGTTGCACTGCACAGAAGCATCCAGCAGGGCCTGCTCCTATTATGATATAGTCATAGATTTTCTCTTTGTAACTTTGAGATTTATCTTTTAGCAATTTATCTATTCCTCAGCTTATTTAATGGCTTTTTCTACAAACCAATCACTTATATCTGGTTTGCTATCCGTAAGAGTCCAGTCAAGAATTTCAGGCTCACCGCAATGCGCACAACAGGCATGAGGACGTTGTATAAATTTTAGTAAACTATCGCCTGTCCATTTTTTGTCGTATATATCAGCGATTGCATCACCTATCTCAAAATGATAACTGAACTTTTTATTCGCCATTTCAGCTAATTGCGGAGCGTAACAAAAACTTATCTTGCCTTCACACAGCACAAAACAATTTTTGGTTCTACAGTCATCCCAAGCTTTTTCAATGTCAGAAACTGGGTTTAAAAGCAGACGCTTTTGAAATTTGCTAATTGGCTCGGAAATATAAAATCTTATACCGAATTCGTATAACCTCGAACGAATTATCTGCTCGATTCTTTGTGTGGGTGGGTATAATGATATATCAAAACAAACATCATAGTTTGCAATTGTATCTAAGATATAGTTTCTAATTGAAGGAATAAGCAAACCGTTTGTTGCAATTTTTAAATCAGTCTTAGGAAAGACTTTTTTTGTAATCTTTATAAATTCATTAATCTGTGGATGAAGAAGCGGCTCACCACCCAGCAACCGCATTTCGTTGATATTAGAAAATAATTGGGATAACCTTAATAAATCTAGCTCAAATTTATCTATTGGCATCAAATACTTATCTTCAATATTTGCAAAATGAGAGCAATATCTACAATTAAGATTGCAATGCTTTACAATCGGTAATTCAAGATACGGTAATACTGGCATATTCTGCATTTAAACAAGTCCTGCCTTTTGCTGCGTAATTTTATCAAGTAGCTTGTCCAAGGAAACATTAACATCATTTCTTTTAAGCGCCTCAAAGCTTTGATTACAAAATAATTCCTCAAAAGCCATTACGAACAGTACTTTAAGACAGTTATCGAGTTCAACTTCAGTTCCTGAATCACGATCTGGTTGTTTGGGGAGCAAATGATAGTATTCAGAGAGCTTAACAACACCTAAAAGATTATGATTGTTCTTGTTAAATAACGTCGAGAGATTTGTTGAACCAGGTCTCTTGATTAGTAATTCCCCTACTTCATTCCTAGTTTTATTTACAATGTAGGCTTTATAATGTTCTTTACTTGTACCGTTAAGTTTCCGGAATTCGGATACGCCCCTTATAAAGTTAGCTTTTATGAATGGATAGTGAGCTCTTATATTCCTATTTCGTAAAAAGATACCATTCTTTTTTAAAATTATGTAAGTCAGCATTTCGTACGGGTAATAAACCCACGGATAATGCTCTTCTATTCCAACAAAGTAATACGGTTCAGCCGATGTGTTAAATTCAGATGAAAGAATCTGATCCGCCCCTTCTCCCAACACAAGAGAACTGATTTTACTTTTAAATAGAAGATTACTCATTATGTATTGCAAGAAGATGCCTCGTTCAAATATACTGTCTTCAAGCTCATAGACAATTTGCGGTAAAGATTGAAGTGCATCGGGTGTTACTTGCTCAATTGTAAGGGTGACTTCAGGATGATATGAACATATTTTTATTACATTCTGGGTTTCGTCGTTGCCGTTTTCTGCGCCTATTGTATAAGCATTTATCTTGCTTTCAGGTTTTACTCGATTGATAGAGTTCAGTATAAAATTAGAGTCAAAACCCGATGAAAGCGCCATATTTATTTGAGAGTTTTCTCCTATGGCTTCGTATAGATTTTTCTCCAAGATTTTAGAATAATCGGATTCGTCTTTCGGCTTTCTGTGAATAGAATATGTTCTTTTAACATATCTAACATTCTTGGAATCAAGATCATATATCATTACATGCATCGCCGGCACCTTTTTTATTCTACTTATCAGGCACCTATCGTCCGTTAAAAATCCATTATACAAAAACTCAGCAATATTATCTTTTTCCAATTTTGCATGAATTCCGGTTTCAACTATAACTTGTCTAAGATATAAGGCTACGCATATTCCTTCATCTACTACTGCATAGTACAATGGATGAATGTACGAAAAGATATCCTGTATAGCAACAAGCTTGCCGGTATTCTTATTGAAAATAATCATAGAATATAAGCCATCAATATCGGCAATATCTTTCTTCGCTCTCAAATGTTCAACTACTTGAAGTAAAGAAATACTAATATTTGATAAGCAAATATCTCCCTCGGCGACAATAATGTACTCGTCATCTTCATATTTCAAATGACCGTCGTAACTAATAACGCCATTGACAATTTTAAAAAATAGGTTTTCCATTTTATTCGTTTCTTTTGCACCTATACCTTTTGGGCGAGAGTTATTAAAAAATTATTGCCGTCATCTTTAATATCAAAGTCACTATAGGAATCGCAGAATTGCTTTATCTTGTAGTAACAGAATATATGTTTGAGCTTTTCTTCAGTATCCCCCCAAGTGATATTTAAGGGAAAATCAATCTTTTTAATGAAAAGCACAGAAGAAACACGTAATAGTTCTTGTATTATTCTTGTTGCTAACCCTATAGGGTAGCTAAAAATTCTTGTATCAGATGTACTTATATCAAAATAATGATCTTTAAATGGTAATGCTAATCCTAAAAAGGATTCCTCTACTAATTCATTATCAGCTATATACGAAATGTTTCCTTGTGGGTGCAAAGAAGACGCGATAGACAAGCACAGTTCATTCTTCTGTTCTGCCTTAAAGTCAAATGGATCGGGTACTTTTCTCATTTCGCATAGCACATTATTTAGCGCTTCATGTGCTCTATTCAAACATGCAAAACTTAATAGTTCTTCCATGTCTTGATTGCGATACTTTTCTAGCATAGCGTACATATTATTGCGACTGGTTATTTCGTTTTTATATTGATTTCTTGAATGTGGGATATGAATACCGCGTATCTTGCTGTCAAAAATTAAACGGCCCATAGAAGATAATCTGTATCCTAAATCAATATCCTCTCCCCCCCATTCATTCAAGCTTTCATCAAATAAGCCTGCAACATAGAATTTGTCTCTAGGTACCGCACAGATGGCTGAATAAAATCGGTTCCAAGGTAATGTTTGTGTCCCCATACGGCTATCTGGGAAAATGCTGTGAAAATTATCAAAGTTTTGCTCAGCATACCAATCATGCGTATGATTATAGTCCTTTAATATAATGCTCGCTTCTTCCGGGACAATCTGCATGGCTGCTACATTTCCGCATATACCAGCTGCGTCTTGAAAATCCTGAGCTCTTATTTCGTCTAATGCACCAAATTCAAGTAAAACGTCTCCATCAACAAAAACAAGAATATCTCCCACGGAATGAGCCGCTGCAAAATTGCGGTTATGTGCTCTATTACCTACCTTTTTTGCTTGCAGAACCGTAATATTCTTGCTGCTTTTTTCTATCAACTCCTTGACTTGATTTGATGAAGCGTCATCGACCACTATTATTTCGTCAGTGGCTTGAGTTTGCTTTTTTACTGAATTAATTACGCAATCTATGTAATTGTTGTTGTGACAAAGGATAATAATGCTTAAGCTTCTCATTTCTATTTTACTTCAGTCCCATCAGGTAATTTTACTGCATAGTCTTCAATTTTAATTTTTCCACCAACACTCCATTCAATGAAATCAGGCTGACCACAATAGGCGCAATAATTATGTGGTCTATTGATAAAGTTGTTAATGTCATCAAATGTTAATGTTTCGTCGTATATATCGATTACTTCATTATCGAAATTATAATTATAGTCAAAAAGTCTATTGAACTCTTTTATTACTATCGGCAAAGGACACATCATAAACTTGCCATTACGTAGCCCATTACATTTTTTCCAAGAACAACTACGCCACATTTCATTAGGATCAGAATCCCCGGACATATTGAACCGTTTCCAAAATTTATCAACATAGTTTAATGTATGTCCCAATTTGTATTTTTCCAATATGCTCATTATTGCGGGCATTTTTTCTTCTGTTGGTTTGTAAACTGATATTTCAAGTTTTACATAGCAGCTTTTAATTGCTTCAATTAGATGTTCTGGCATTTTATCTATGAGCAATCCATTAGTTACAATATCTATTTCGCTATTTGGGTAAATTTCTCTAGCAATGTAAATGAACTTATCGAGTTCAGGATGTAGAAGTGGTTCGCCGCCAAATAGCCTAAACATCTCAATATCTTCAACAAGTTCTTTAAAGCGCCGTAGATCTTTTTCAAAAACCTTGATATCGGCAAAGTTTTTTTTCTGGGATTGGTTACAAAACCTACAGCAACCACGACAATTAAGATTGCAATGATCTACTACAGGATAGGCAACATTATTTATGGATTTCATAGTTTTTTATCCTCTATTTCCCAATCTGATGCCGGAGGATTGTTCACACCTATTGACCAAGGGAAAAGCTCCGTTTCCCCGCAATATTTACAGCAATCGTGATATCTATTAGCAAATGCAACTAAATCTTCATACTTGACATTTTGATCGTGGATATTGAGAATATCGCAGCTCATATCGTAATTCGTACCAAACAGCTCATTATAACGTCTTATAAATATTGGTAAAGGACACATTGTAAATTCGCCCTCTTGCAAATAGTGGCAAATTTTCATTTCGCAGTTTTTGTAAATCTCTTGAGGGTTGGAATCTCCCTTTTTATTAAAGCGTCTACCAAACTCAGAAATATGATTCACGTTTGTTCTGATACCATATTGATGAAGAAAATTAATTATGTCCGGTAGCTTTTTTTCTAAGACTGGGTAAGCAGTAATATCCATTTTGACATTGGAATCTTTTAAAACCCTTAATGTATCCCTGTCCAAAGATTTTATAAGTAAGCCATTAGTCATTAAACAAATTTCTGAATATGGATATATTTCTCTTAATGAAGATACACATTCTTTTAATTGCGGATGCAATAGCGGTTCTCCACCATATAATTTAATCCAATTTACATGATCAACAAGTTCTTTAAACCTTTTTACATCTTTAAGAAAAACATCTAAAGTTCGAAAGCTTGGTTTCTGACCTTGTGTACAAAAATGATAACATCCTCTGCAGTTTAAATTGCAATGGTCTACGATCGGCAAGCCTAACACATCAAATTTAGTAATACTTTTCATTATAAAACCTTAGTCACAAATGTATTGGCAGTTTCTACAATATGGATCTTTAGACTGCGCTTTAATAAATTCAGAAAGCTGTGAACCATTAAGAATTTCATATAAAGACTGCTCTTTGAGATTTCCAAGAATGTATGGATTGAACATTCCACAAGGGGTAACAGTTCCATCATAATAAATACAGATATCCTTACCAACATTCGGGCAATGAGATAAATCGGCGCATGTTGGCTTAGCTATAGACGTACTAAGCGTGACGCCAGATATTTGGCTAGGCAGATGTACTGTAAGGCGGCTTCCTTCGAATAATTTGTTTATCTCAATATATGAATCTTTCAAAAAGTTCGTATTAGCATTAACTAACTTTGAGAACTCTTCTTCCATCCACATGTTCCTTACGGCATTACAGAAAAAATGGCAGTTATGTTCGTAGGAAAAACGCGCAACCTCAAATAACTCATAAAAATTGCTAGGTTGCAATGTAAAAACAATAGCGGTTAATTTAGAACCAGCACACAACTGTTCGATATTATGTATTACTGTTTCATAGTTTGTGCCCTCACGAATACACTCAAGATTCTTCTTGTTAACACTATCGAAAGATATCATTGTTTCGCACAAACATTCTGAGAGTGCTCTTGTAATTTCATCGTTTCGATAATTCATATTGCTAAATAGTCGTATTCGTCCAACCGGATAGAGTTCGTGTGCATGTCTAATGAATTTTACGAATTCCGGATGAATAGTACTTTCGCCACGTCCATTCAATCTAAGAACTTCAAAATCGCCATTTAATTCTTTCAATACAGAATCAAATAGAGAATAATTCATAAACTTATCAGCTCTATTGAATCTAGCCCCGTAACCGCACATAATGCAGTTAAGGTTGCAATTTTTACTTAATTCGAGAATGACTTCTTTATACTTTTTCATTTGTTGGAAACTGCTATTCTATTTAGCGCATTAATCACATCGGAATCATCTACATATAGCCCATTTATAATTATATCTTTACCAACGAATTCTTTAAGAAGAGCGTGCTTTACTATACAGTAAATAGCGGAATAAGCTTCCATGCCTGTATCTTTCATAATTTGTTGTACATTTTGACGTAGATGATCATCCGCATAGTGATATTCATACTCGAAATAATACAATTGCTTATTCCAAAGAGTTGTGTTATCCGAGTATTCAAAGTGCGCATGAATTATTGGTTCGCTTTTGTCGGTAGTATCCACTGTATTCAATAATGGCTTACCTAAACCAACAAGATTAAAATCGTTTTCAATCTTTAATATACCTTCAAACATGGAATGTATTAAATCTTCGGTATCATCCCAATAGTATTTGTGCGTGCAGACAATATTATCTTGTAAAGCCTGCTGCTTTTGCCTATGTATTTCAGACTGCTTTTTCCAATAGCCACCCCATGTTCGATGTTTCTTTTGCACTAACGCAACTATTGGTTTCCCAATTTCTGCCGCATACTCACATTCTAACTCCGTAAAACTATAATCATCATGACTTGTTGAGCCGTAACGATCTCCAAGTATTGTTACATAAATGTCACATTCACTAATTGTTCGTTTTATGTTTTTCCATTGCTCTAATGGCGGTAAAACAAAGAATGTTTCCATTCCGGAAAATATATAATGGTTCTTAATGATTGACTTAATTGTCGCAGGTCTTTCTTTCTGTAAGTCATAGTATGTTGAACTTAGAAAGACTACTATTTTCTTATCCATTCCCTTTACTCTCCCCTACTTGCTTTAACAAATATTTTTCAATCTTACGAAAGGCTTCTGCGACCATTGCAATACCTTTTTTATTCGCAAGCAGCATTTCTCCCGATATGAGTATTACATGATTACACATCGAATGGGAAACTGATAAATCATCGGCAACCAAACCAAATGAGTTTTTGTATGCCTCCTGCATATCACAAGTTTTTTCATATGATGGAATAACTGGAATCCCTTCGCTGCGGATGTATTTTACAGCATCATCTGCAGAGCCATAAGCAGGCTCAAAATATATCGGTAAAAAATGATATACACGTCTTCTATTAGTTTTGCTCGTTTGCAATACTGTAAATAGCTTGCTTTCTTTCAGTTCATTAATAATAAACGTTGCATTTTTACTTCTCAATTCGGACTGTTTTTCAAAGCTCATCAATTGAGAAACGGTAAGACAAGCACAGAGCTCGCTCATTCGATTGTTAGAACCATTATACTTATGCTCATACCACTTACTGTTAAGTTCACGTCCGCAATTATGTAAGGAATAAGCATAACTATAAACTTTCTCATCATCCGTAACAAGAGCCCCGCCTTCACCGCAAGTAAGATTTTTGCTTTTTTGAAATGAGTAAACTCCAATGTCGCCGTAATCGGTTCCGCGTGGGCCAATACTACCGAATGATTGAGCGCTATCGACAATTATCTTAACATCATTCTGACCAATCAAAGATCTAATAATTGAAATATCAGGGCTGAATCCACCAAGATCAACAACTATGACTGCGCGAGTACGTGGAGTAATACTTTTAACAAAATTCTTTGAAATCGTAAGAGTTTCAGCATCGATATCACATATTACAGGTGTTGCGCCGACTGAAAAAATACATGACACGCTTGAATAAAAAGTGTATCCGGGAACAATCACCTCATCTCCTGGACCGATATGAAGAGCTTTAAGCGCTAATTCCAAAGCGGTAGTTGCGCTAGTTACTGTTATCGCGTACTTCCTTCCATTTCTTTTAGCGCACTCAGTCTCCAGTTGCTTGTTGTATATTCCATCGGCTTTAGATATTTTGCCGCTTTTTAAAAGCTTAGCTAATNAAGAATAGTCTCTTCTTTTAAATTGCGGNNACTTTNCACGCCAATTNTCACAAACTTTTTTCCCACCAAGGAATNCGGGTAAGTCATTTTCTCTCATAAACTTTCAATCTCTCTAGTGTACCGTTTTGAACGAATTGNCAATGNNNACAATNCTTTNGCATATCATTTTCGTAAAAACTTTTTCGCCATGCNANATATGTGGGANCATTGATTATATCACGTATTGATGACTGAAATACATTTCCAACAATCACCTTTTTATTGAAACAACATAAAGCAACATTGCCATCAAGGTCTACATAAGGTTTTTCTGCAAGCCAATCGCATATACCGTCACAATTATATAGGATTGAATCTTTTTCGTAGACGCTTGGTATCTCAGTAAGCTCCATCTCACTGTTCTTGACCGATAATTCTTTCTGTCTGTTAGGTGTTACCCTCTTTTCAACTTCAAGCATTTTCTTACGTTCTTCGTTGATTTTTTCACTATCCTCTTTCTCAAGCAGAAAATCTTCCGGGACAAGAACTTCGATACCCAACTCTTTACCAAGTTTTAAACATTCGTGAAAAGAGCGCGAAGCTGTATGCGGATAATTAATAAGCTCATCATCGAAGTTACCAATTTCCTTATATGCTTTCAGACAATTAAATGCGATGCTCTTAAATCCATATTTCTTAGCGAACCTGACAAGATCCGGAAGAGTTAGAATATTCTGTCTCATCGCTACACTTGCCATACAAAGTCGAATTTTATTGCTAAGAGCTGCAAGTTTTGAAAGATTTNTTNCAAANNTTTNAAAATTTANGTTCNTACGTANTGATTCAAATATGTCCTTTGTAGCACCANCGCANGAAACANTCAATTGTTTAAATATCCGGGATACNTAGCCAAATAATTCATCAGACAAATATGACAAATTCGTATTCGTAACAATTTGAACTCCATATTTTTCGGCAAGTGCCAATGTTTTTAAAATGTTTTTATCCATAAATGGCTCACCGGTGCCATGCAAAGTTAAAATCTCTGCATACGGTAAAAACTCGTCAAACTTATCCAGCATCCTCTCATCCAAATGCCGCGCATGTTTATTCCCCAAGAAATAATGGGTANACNTTATGCATTGTGCATTACAGNAATTGGTATGTGATATATGAAGATATCTAGGCATGTAATTTGCAGAAGCATTTTTCGTTGCAACGGCAATATCAATTTTTAGTTTGTTAAGCATTTTAAGTTGCCTATACAAGTGATTATCTAGAAGATACTTCTCAATTTTGTTCGTTAACGAGTCATCTTCTAATGAGAAAAACTGTCCATAATAGTGAACATAGGACGGACAATTGATATTGATAAATTCAGGTTGATTATTGTCATCCATTATATAAATGACTGCATCAACAGCTTGTCCGTTAAATGAAAGGACATCTAACGGTTCCATAGGCTTTGCGGCATCAGGAGCTACATAAATTAAAATCTCGTCCTGACTTATCTGTGCAGCTTGCCTCAACGCACAAACACACTTGAAGGCATTATCTCCGTTGCCTTTTACAAAATACTTTTTCATACACTACCCTCCACTATATTTAAATTTTTTTATAGATTTCTATATCCATATTTAATACTAGCAGTCCACTTACCTAAGATGTGGTAAAATAGTTCGGTTGTTTGCATATAAGATCCTTTTCTAAAAATCAACATACGTCCAAAGCTCTTCCAAAACATCTTATGAATATTTTTATCAAAGCTTCCGCGTTTTGGGCCATATCGTTTCTGAAGTTTTGTAGATGAAACACCATCACGATAACTTTTATGCTTCATTTCTTTCATTGTAGTCGGAGAATGAGCTGAGACAATTGCCGTCGGAATATATTTAAGTTTTACCCCACTGTCAAAAGCTCGCCACATTAAATCAACATCTTCGGCATTATTCCCAAACCATTCATCAAACCCATTTAATTTTTCTAAAAGAGATTTTTTATATGCGCAGTTTGCTGTAATAAATGAATTTCTCAAGGATTTCGATTCGATAATAAATTCTTCATCCCCAAAAACCATTATTATATTTAGCCAAAGATTCCCCCAGAATTGTTCAATTTTATTTATTGGCGGTGCAGGAATAACTTTACCGCCTATGCATTCAACAGTCTCGTCATGCACAAAAGCTTTTCTAATGGATTCAAGCCATTTTATGTCNACAAAATTGTCACCATNAGTAAAAGCTATAATATCGCCTGTGGCANGCNAGATACCGACATTTCTTCNGCTTNCANCAGTNCTATNTGGATNATCAAAAACGATAGCGCCTGCTGCTTTTGCTATCTCAACAGTTTTATCAGACGAACCTCCGTCCGCCACAATTACTTCATACGGTTGTTCCGTATTTGCAAAGATACTATCAATACATTGCTTTATTCCTTTTTCTTCATTATAAGTAGGAATGACAACTGAAATTTTCATTTTATTCACCCAATTTATCTTGTAAATAATCTGTATGAATTATGTTGAATTCTGCTGTGCAAAGTAACCAACATCCTTCACATTCACAAGACAACATTTTTCTTCTTTGAATATTGTACTGAGCACTTCCCCATATTTCAGATAAAGATTTATCTTTTAAATTCCCCATGCTCGGTAAACTAGTGCTCCAACAACTGCGCACATCTAAATTAGGCCAGATGTATACAGCATTGTATCCACATTTGCATTCATAATTTTTTGGAATACGACTTTTAGTCTCAAAAAAAACAGGAAANTAACNAATATAATTTTCAGANTTGCAAATTAATTTTCCCTNCTGTTTAAAATCTANGAGTTNCTNGGNNAANTGCTTTATTTTTTCTATATCCTGTACTCCAATATCATTATCTTTGTTAATGAAATTATGATACGGGGTAAACTGAACTCCAACACCGTCATTGTTGGCCTTATTAAACAATGGAACTATATCGTCAATATTTTCTTTAGAGATGACAGTTGTGATTCGAAAGATAATATCCTTATGCTCATCCTTAAACTGAACCATGTACTTGTATGAACGCATAACAGAAGCAAAATCGATTCCGCGAGTCTTTCTATAGTGTTCAGCTTCAAATGAGTCTAATGACATAATTACATAACGTAATCCGGATTCGTAGAGTTGCGGCATTTTGTCTGGTAGCAAGATTCCATTCGTAAGTAAAATGGGCTCGATTCCATTCCCTTTCATAAGCTCAACAGCTTTATTTAAATGTTTGTATACGAGAGGCTCACCACCACTTAATGAGCATGACGTCACTCCAAGTTCGCTAAGCTGTTTGATTATAGCCTGAAGATCAGATAATGAAATTTCATTTTTATCTTTATTACGTGAAAATGCATGTTCACAATATGCACAATTAGAATTGCAAGTTGATGTTATCTTAAAAAATGCATAACGAATACCTTCCGGAGTCAAATCATTTTCAATGCACGTTTCCATTTTTTTTGCATGGCTAACGCAAGAATGCGGGAAGGCTTCTGCTCTGTGCATACAAGATAATCTGTCTATTTCTTCAATAAAGTTTGCCATCATTATTACTTCTTAAGACTATTAAATGTAAATGTTTTTACCTTTTTGAGTGCATTAGAAAGTGTTTCACCCGCTTTCATATCACCAGTTGCGCATAAGTTAAAGATCTTAAAATACAGTTNACGNTCCTNTTTCATTTNCTTGAAGTAATGTTTTTCTAAGAATCTACAAANATTAACTANTCGCAACGTGCCGTAATATAGACATTTGCCGNCCGTTTCTTCAACTGCAACGGTATACCTNTCATCGATTGCTTCTAANATGTGCTCACNTNAANTTGATTTACTAAAAGTTATAGTATAATGCGTCGCAAACACATTTGAATCATCCTTTGAATTCACTATATGGCTATCAGATTGTCCTAAAATAGCATAAGGTCGTGGAGCTTGACGCATTAGTTCCATAGCTAGCAAATACTGTTCTTGGCAAATAATGGTACCTCCTTTCGGTGAGCCGCCTATCACTTCAAAAGCATCAATAAGCCCTGAAGTAATAAATCTTTTAAGTAAACTATGCGGAGCATCTAACCTTACCCAATCAAAGACAGGTTTCCAATAAGGATGACATATAACGACTTTACCGCCATGCTTATGGACGAAATTACACAATAATGTGAGCTTCCCCATAATCCAATCGAGCTTTTCAGATTCACTTAATAATTTAGGTATTTCATCTTCGGTCCAGTAATACTCTGCAGGGACTGCACAATCTGCGCCCAACGAGATAATATGCATAGGCTGATAGTTACAAGAGAATTCTTCGCCGTTTAATATCGTTAAAATCTCTCCAATACCTACAGGAATAAGTTGGTTAAGAAAATCTAGCGCATTAACGGATCCTTCGTAGTTGTTGTGATCGGTAAGAGCTATATAATCAAAGCCCGCTTCAAGCGCTGCGCCTATGTGAAGCAACGGTTCCTCCAAACCNTCAGAATAGCAACTATGTAAGTGAGTATTTNCCTTGAGAGGAATACGNGAATNCAAATCTTCATCTAGTGCATAANTGNAAGTTGAAAGTAAAATANANTTATCTCNACNTACTTNGTCCTTTTTCCAAACCAGCAGCATATAGTCCTGCTCGCTTCCAAACTCATAATCGAATTTAAGCTCATCGTTAGCGGCCTCGACTAAAATCGGATGTTGTTCTTTAGCTGAGTTGATTACCACTTCAAAGTCAAGCATTGGACTTATAAGAACAAAATATTCGCCCTCTAATTTGAAGTTATTGTATCGAGTGATATATTTATTTTTGATGGAAATTGTTGACTTTTTGTTCGTCTCCACAATTTGCGGAATAACGTCATAATAATTGATTTTGTTTGTCGAAGAATACATATCTGGCTTTTTTGCGCTTTCTTCACTCATAAACATACTCCCCATTCAATGATTAATAAATATAAAAATGAAAGACTGACTGCAATTAGAACACTAAGATAATTCCACTGGTTTTCTGGTAAAGTGCCGTGTTCTTGGTACTGAGAATAAAGTATTTGACGATATAGTGGCTTAATGGTTCTATATTTGAAACAACCAACAATTGTCCCTATTTTTTCTATTGCAGTTAGTAATTCAAGTTTAAAAATAGTTATTATATTTTTTTTCTGCCTAATTGCTTTGTTGATGCATGTAAATAATAGATAGGTTACAGCAAAAATTGGCGCCATAAGACTGATTTTCCAATCAAAAATAACCGCTGGTGCAACAGTCATTAATAGACACAATAAAAATATTGCTATCCAGTTAACATCACCTATTAAACGTTTGCCGTGTTCTTTAACAACTAAAACATTTGATTTACCATAGCTGAAAAGTCGTGATGAAACATCTTTAATTTTTAACCACGTTTTATTGCTATGATAAACTATGGCTTGGGGAGCTGATTTGATTAAGTAGCCACCATCACGAATGCGGAAACCTATATCAACATCCTCACCACCTGGTTTATTCGGAAACTTTTGATTAAAGCCACCTATTTCTTTAAAAACGTTTTGTTTAATTGAAAAATTAGCCGTTACACCCCATTCGAGAAATGGAACGCTAAGCGGCTGACTAAATGCCGTACACCACGCAGTATCCATTAGCATAGCATTAAACTTATTCTCTTCCCCTTGTAAAATTACAGGGCCCGCAACTGCACCGATATTCTCCATCTCATAAGACTGAATATGTTGATTAAGTATATCGGGCGTGACAACGCAATCCGAATCACAAAAAAACAAAATATCATAATTTGCATGTGTTGCGGCAACATTTCGTTTTATGGCTACCGAAGAATTATCAAAATAATATATGGCGTCATATTTATTGCAAAGTAATTCTATTGTTTTTGCATCNTGCTTATNTGAATTATCTACGACAATAATNTCTGAAGGTAAGTTGCAATTAGTTCGAGNAATNAATATACTTTTAAACAACTCTTCAANAANAGCTATTCTTCCACGANATACAATCAAAATGCTTATACCGTTGATCATATCGTTACTCCTGTTGCTATCAAACAGCAAATAACAGTTAAAGATATTATCATTGCACAAATAGCATAAATTAATTTGTTCCTTTGCTGATTTGCATTAGCGACTATTAAATTAGTATAGATGCCATATTTTTTGAATAACGGAACTCTTTTCCCAGAATATTTACACCCGTATAGACTCTTATTAAATATCAATGAATTGATTAACCCCTGCTTTCTGATTGAGATTAATTTATCAATCAAAAACATGAAACAAAAAAGAATAATGCTTCCACCGGAAAATATAGCAAGTAGATTATAAAAGAATATTCCTATAACCCCTGCTATAAGCCAAAAAATAGCAAATATCAAAAAAGACGGAAAAA
>WFLX010025716.1_pt1 | contig 26114 bp, 25 predicted proteins | sample 4967041 | NCBI WGS metagenome assembly WFLX01 (sample SAMN12857096, study PRJNA449069) | gut metagenome | isolation source: stool from male and female vole | host: Microtus ochrogaster | place: USA:Florida | collected 2017
TGACGATATAGCTGAAGGAAAACTCCCTTGGCAGAATGAGATGGAAGAGTTCTANGGTGATTTCCATCCGGAGATNGAAAAGATNAATTCTCTCAAGATGGAGCATAAGGTGGGAGAGCGTGAGTTAGGTATTGATCCAAAGACTGGACGTCCTGTCTATGTTAAGATTGGCAGATTCGGCCCCGTCGTGCAGATAGGTGAGGCTACAGATGAAGACAAACCTCTCTTTGCTTCCTTACAACCGGATCAGAGCGTGCAGACTCTTACTCTCGAAGAGGCACTCAAGCTGTTCGAGTTGCCTCGTGATGTAGGTATATTCGAGGGAAAGAAGATTCTCGCTGCTATCGGCCGGTTTGGTCCATATATCCGTCACGATTCTGTGTTTGTGTCTATTCCAAAAGACATGTCACCGCTGTCGATCACTGAGGCTGAGGCTATTGCACTGATTGAGAAGAAAAGGGCTGATGAGGCAAATAAGTTTATCAAGTCTTTCCCTGAGCATCCGGAGATTGAGATTCTAAACGGGCGTTTCGGTCCATACTTCACTTATTTGCCCGAAGGAGCAAAGAAGAAAGTGAACTATAAGATTCCCAAAGGCACTGACCCATATTCGCTGACTTTGGAAGATGTGCTGAAACTCATAGAGCAGCAGGATGCTACCCCTAAGAAGCGACCGACTTCCAGAACCAAAAAATAATTAATTAAATGCATAGTTCATAATGTATAATGCAAAATTAGCTACGCACGAGCTCAAGTAAGTTGTTTGACCCGGGTCTTCAATTAAAATGTATTTATGAAACTATGCGAAAAAAGGATTAAGTAACCATTAAATTAAAGCATAATAAGTAATAGCATATTCTATACCGACATATAATTGTGAATTGTGTATTATGAATTATGCATTAGAAAAATGATAACTCAAGAACAACTCAAAGAGGCGGAAGAACGTACCGCCGCACTTAAAAGATACCTCGATATAGACTCGAAGAAAATCGAAGTGGAGGAGGAGGAACTCCGTACCCACGTTGCTGATTTTTGGGAAGACCGTACGAAAGCTGAGGCTCAGATGAAGAAGATAAAAGATCTCCATTTCTGGATTGATGCTTACGAGGCTCTGGAAAAGCAGGTTGAAGAACTCCGCTTGGCTTTTGATTTTGTGAAGGAAGGTCTGGTGACGGAAGAAGAAGTAGAGGCGCAATATGCTGAAGTGGCAAAAGATATTGAAAGCCTTGAACTACGCAATATGCTCCGTCGCGAAGAAGATAAACTTGGCGTTGTGCTTAAGATCAATTCCGGTGCCGGTGGCACTGAAAGCCAGGACTGGGCACAGATGCTCATGCGTCTCTATCTCCGTTATGCAGAACGTCACGGATACAAGACTTCCATCGCCCAACTTCTTGAAGGTGATGATGCTGGTATCAAATCGGTGACCATAAACATTGAAGGCGATTATGCATACGGCTATCTGAAGAGTGAAAATGGAGTGCACCGTCTTGTACGTGTAAGTCCTTATAATGCTCAAGGCAAACGTATGACTTCCTTTGCATCCGTTTTCGTCACGCCGCTCGTTGACGATACCATAGAAATCAATGTTGAGCAGGCTCGTATATCTTGGGATACGTTCCGTTCCGGTGGTGCCGGAGGTCAGAATGTCAACAAGGTTGAATCCGGTGTCCGACTCCGTTACCAATACAAAGACCCTTACACTGGCGAAGAAGAGGAAATCCTTATCGAAAACACTGAGACACGTGACCAGCCCAAGAACAAAGAGAATGCCCTGCGCCACCTCCGTTCCATACTCTACGAGAAAGAAATGAATCATCGTCTTGAAGAGCAAGCAAAGGTAGAAGCCGGCAAAAAGAAGATAGAATGGGGTTCACAGATACGAAGCTATGTCTTCGACGACCGCCGCGTGAAAGACCACCGTACCAACTACCAAACTTCCGATGTCAACTCAGTAATGGATGGCGAAATCGACGAATTCATCAAAGCCTATCTAATGGAATTCGCAGCTTCCGAAGGAAATGCATAAAGCGTAATTATCTACGCTCAAACTATAACAAGCCAGAATAAAAAATGCATAATCCATAATCAATTCAGATTATGGATTATGCATTTTGCACTATACATTGATTTCAAGCAGCTGATCCAATAGACTCCGGTTATTGTTCAGACGGGGTACTTTGCGTTGGCCTCCGAGTTTGTGATTGCCAGCATGAGAGAGCCAATCGTCGAATAGTCCGCGACGAGCAGTGATAATTTCAGGCGGATCGAGGAAGATGGTGTGCGCTCTTTTTGCCTGATAGTCGGAATTCACTTCCTGCAATGTTGTGTCAAGAACTTCACGGAATTTTTCCATAGAATTAGGAAGCTTATCCCATTCTATTAGCCATTGATGATGTCCTCGTCGGTTATTGTGCGCATAATAAGGACCTGCTGTGTAATTTACAATGCTCGCACCCGTAGCCTCACACGCTGCTTCAATCGCCCGGTTTGCATTGTCCTCCATGACTTCCTCCCCAAACGCATTTATGAAACTTCTCGTACGTCCGGCTATCCTTATCTTCACAGGGTCAACAGACGTCACAGTTACTGTATCCCCTAAATGATATCTCCAAAGGCCATTGCTGCTCGTAATTAGTAGTTCGTATGTGTGTCCGGGCTTCACTTCCCAGGCAGGAATTGGATTCCCCCCGCCCAGAGGTTCAAACTCATAGAACACACATCCGTCGAGGATGAGAAGCATAGAGTGGTCGGAAAAATCATTCTGGAAAGCAAAGAAACCCTCACTCGCATTATAAGTCTCCATGAAATGCATCTTCTCAGGGTCTGTCAGTGCCTCATACTCTTTGCGGTATGGTCGGAAATCTATGCCACCATGGAAGAAAACCTCCAAATTTGGCCAAACATCAGATATCTTATCTGCACCCTTTATTTTGCAAACCTCCTTGATGACTGTCAGAAACCATGAAGGCACTCCTGATATATTGGTTATATTTGACTTGGAGGCGGCTCCGGCAAGTGCAGGTAGTTTTTCACTCCAATCCTCCATCAACGCTATCCTTTTTTCAGGCACACGTACCATATCCACAAGTTTTGGCATCCTGTCGATAAGCGTAGCACTCAAGTCTCCCACCTTCACATCAGATTTCAGATTCAGTTCATTAGCAAAACTTCCTCCCAGTATAAGACTCTTCCCTGAGAATATGCGGCTCTTAGGATTCATCTTGAGATAATGCGCCACAACATCAGAAGTGCCTGGATAATGATTCCTCTTAAGACAATCATTCGTAATAGGAACAAACTTAGATTTCCCACCACTCGTTCCGCTGCTCTGGGCAAATCGTTTGCATACACCGGGCCAAAGCACATCCTTTTCGCCTTCCACCATCCGCATAGCGTAAGGTCTGATGTCGTCGTATGATACAGTAGGCACAGCCGCTTGATAGGCAGCTACCGGGTNGGAGNAATTCAAAATCTCNTTGAATCCATATTTCCGACCGATTTCGGTATCTGCAGCCCGGTTAAGGAGCCACTCGAGTTGTTTCCTCTGCAAATCCTCTACATGCCCTTTCCAGTTCTCTGTCCTTCTGGCACGGGATGCAAATATATGTTTGGCAATTGGTGTGAAATCCATGGTAATTAGATATATAGTTATAGTGGATAAGTATAAATCCCCTTTCTTCAGCTCGCTCCATTCCTATTTTTGACAGACCCTTCCTCTGCGTTCCCTACACCTCTGCTGCCCCTGCGTGACTAAGGAACAGGATCATATCCCGAGCTCCCCCAAGGATGGCATCGGCAAATACGCTTTATTGTCAGCCATCCTCCTTTCAGAGCTCCGTGTTTTCGGATTGCCTCTATGCCATATTCACTACAAGTAGGCGTAAACCGACAACTCGGGGGAGTGTGAGGTGAGATGGCATATTGATAAAAGCGAATGATGCCCGTAAGCAAAAGTTGAGCTATATTCATAATTTCAACAATTCTCTTCCTCTTTAAGTTGAATAGGTTGAGGATAAATCTTTTTTCTTATTTTCGATAATGCCGATCCTACAGCTGTAGATATTGTATCCATATCTGAATTCTCTGTATGCATATAGACTATTGCGATCGATAGAGTTCGTATCTCAGGATCTTCTTGTATCATCTTTCGAAGCGGTCGCCATTGCAGACGGAAAGCTTCCCGGATTCTCCTGCGCATCAATACCCGGTCTACCGCATGCCGACGCTTTTTCTTTGGCACTGTGATCATCATCTGCACTGGTCCCAAAAGGTCAGGCACTCTGACACGGAATGACCCCTCCAATTCCTCTTGCGAAAGAGTGCGGAATGTCACTCTCAACGGACCTGAATATACAGATTTCCCTTTTTGGAATAAATCCTGTACAAGGGTCCGATGACGTAGTTTAGCGCTTTTCCGCAATGTCAATCGTTCAGAATTTTCAGATGGATTTTCTATGATATCAGTCATTTTTGAATGCAAGTTTAAGAATGTCAGAAGGGCTGCATACGATATGGTCGGCGTACGCCTTCCGAAGTTCAGTGATTGGTCGGAACCCCCATGTCACTCCTACGGAGTCGATGCATGCTCTCCGGGCTGTCTCAATGTCTACGGCAGAATCCCCCACATGCATCGTCTCGCTTTTAGGAGTCGGGTGGGCGAGAAGCACTGCAAAGTCAATGCTTGGGTCAGGTTTGACAGGTCGGTCTTCGGTCTGTCCCTTAATCGCCACAAACGGAATGTCAGGGAAGTAATGATCTATTATCTTCTTTGCCGCAGATTCATATTTATTGGTGGCAACTGCTATGCCAATGTGGTTGTCGGTAAGTTGTTGCAACAATTCCGGAATGCCTGGATAGGGCTTCGTAAGGTCGGTGCAGTGAGCATCGTAATATTCCCTGAAAATTTCAAGTAGCTCTTCGATTTCCTCAGGACTGGCATCAGGTTGTGCGCGTTCCATCAATTTTCTAACTCCATTGCCCACCATATAGGGATACGCAGCCAAAGGATGCTCATGGTATCCCTTGGCTTTGAGTGCATGATTGCAAGCTGTGCCTAAATCANCAATTGTGTCGAGCAGAGTCCCGTCAAGATCAAATATAATAAGTTTTTTCATTTTTCAACAATAGATTTGATACTGCCGTGGGCAGTGATTGTCTCAAGTATATCTCCGGCTTTTGCCTTTTCCGCATTCGTCACTGTTTTTCCACAGATTTTCGTAATCGAATATCCACGTTTCAGTGTCGAGGCTGGATTTAAAACATCCGTGAGTTTCTCAAGGTTTTCAAGCCTTGCCTGTTCTCTTTCGATAAGTGAAGTGGCAGCTGTTTTGAGTGAAGTCGAGAGTGACTGAAGTCTCGGATATTCAATTTGAATCCGTGTATGTGAGGCGATTCGTAGGGTCGTGGTTAATCCTTCAATGCGTATCTTAGCTTTCGATATAGCTTCCCCTGCAGCTGATGGCAAGATGGCAGAAATGCCATGAAGTTTCATTCGGGCATTCTTCAATTGTGCCTCTGCAAGAGCTGGAATCATCGTCTCGATGCTTTGAAGGCGTATATGTTCCCCTTTGAGACGTTCAGATGCGAAAGATGCGATCCTGGATGTGAGGTCGCAAGCCCTTTGCCATGCCATTCCGGCTGTGTCAGCCAACCATGCTGCCACCGCGGTAGGGGTCTTACATCTGATGCATGCTATCTCATCAAGAACGCAGCGATCTCGTTCATGCCCGATTCCCACGACAACTGGTATCGGGAAAGTGGCTACGCGACGAGCAAGCGTGAGGTCATCAAACCCATTCATATCGGTTGTAGCACCACCTCCTCGTATTATCACGACACAGTCCCATTGCACGAATTTATAGCTTTGTTCTACAAGGTCAAGAGCCGCAAGAACGCTTTGAGCCGTCCTGTCTCCCTGCATAATGGCAGGAAAGAGCAATGTCTGGAACTCTACGCCAACCGAATTCCCCTGAATCTGATTGATGAAGTCGCCATATCCGGCTGCTTTTTCAGAAGAGATTACGGCTATTTTCAACGGTGGTTCAGTGATTCGGATGTTTTTATTTTGATTTATTATCCCTTCACGCTGCAGTGCTTCCAAGATTTCTCGCCTTAGCCGCTCAAGATCTCCCATCGTGTATGATGGGTCAATTTCTCCGATATTAAAAGAAAGACCGTATGAACTGTGATAGTTAGCAGCCCCATAAAACATTACCTTCATTCCATTGGACAGTTCCTTTCCAGTGGCTTGGAGAAATTTATTCCTGATATGGAAGAATCTGTTTGCCCAAATTGTACCTCTCATGCGCGCTATTGTAGTTCCTTTTGCATCTTTCTCAATTAGTGTCATGTAGCAGTGTCCTCCACTTGTAGAGAGGTCGCTTATTTCGGCTGTTACCCAAGCTCCCAAAAGCACTGGCTCTCGACTCATCGCTGCTGCAACAAATCGAGAGAATTCTGATAGGGTATATCTGGGATATATNGTATTCATATTCTAATTGCATTGAAAACTCTGCCCCTCTGCGACCTCTGCGTGAGGTTAGAGTGCGTGAGGTTGAAGTATCCATAATGCAAATTTAGTGAAAATTTGCGATATACTGACAAAAAAGCGACACGTTTTATTAGTTTTATAAGATTTATAAGAATTATAAGATTTATTATTCAGAAAAAATCCCTAATTTTGCATTATGTTTCCACTCGGGCAGCGAATACATCGGAGCGTGATGCCGGTATCTTTGATGATACTGGCTCTGATTTGTGTCATTTTGTCNGGGTGCTCGTCGAGCAAGCATGTTCCGGATGGAAGCTATCTTCTCGATAAGGTGCATATTCGTCTTGATTCTGTGGGGAAAGAGGAGCAGCTCGATGTCACGGAGATGCAGGCTTATCTCCGGCAGACTCCAAACCATCGGATGCTCTGGAGCATAAAGTTCCGGCTCGGCTTCTATAACTTGGCTGGCAATGATTCCACTAATTGGTGGAACCGTTGGATGCGTAAGCTTGGTGAGGCCCCGGTGATCTACGACCCGGCTTTGTCGGAGGCAAGCGCGGAGCAATTGATGCAATATCTTGCCAACAAGGGGTATTTCAATGCTGATGTAGCTATTGATTCCGTAAAAAATGAGAAAAAGAAGAAGATCGAACTGACTTATACACTGGCTCCTGGTCCCAGGAAGGTGATTTCTCAAGTGGAATATGAGTTTCCCGATTCGGCTGTCAAGAATATCGTGATGGCTGATTCTTCGAGATTTTTAACTTACCCGGGTCAACCACTTTCAAGGGATGTTCTTGAAAATCAGCGTACCCTCGTGGCTGATGCTCTCCGAAATAATGGATATTATAATTTTGGCAAAGAGTGTATTACCTTTGTTGCTGATACTACTGAAGGGAGTTCCGATGTAGATCTACTGATGAAGGTAAATTATCCATCCGGATCTCAGAAGGAGCGTCTTGACCTCTATTCCAAGTTCCTTATTCGTCGCGTGACGGTGATTGCCGATGCCGAAGCAATTGATTCTGATAATCCAGCTTTAGCAGTGGGAAAGGATTCGGTCAATTATCATGGGATAGAGATACTCTATGCTGATTCGCGTTATCTGCGTCCTTCTGTAATAGCTAACAACTGTTATATTGTTCCGGGTCAAATATTCTCTCAAAAAGACGTCGACAGGACATATCGTGCCTTCTCTCGTCTCGGGATTCTGAAGTTTATAAACGTTTCTTTCGTTCCCGTCGGTCACATTGATGATGAGGGGATTCTGGATGCTTATATATTGCTTACTCCGGGAAAGTCACAGACTGCGAGTGTGGAGCTTGAGGGCACCAATTCAGAAGGTGACCTTGGGGTGGCTGTCGGCCTAACCTATTCCCATCGCAATATAGGTAAAGGTTCAGAAACATTTACCGGAAAACTTCGTGGCAGTTATGAGTCGCTTTCGGGCAACTTAGAGGGTTTGCTCAACAATCGGTATTTGGAATATTCCGTTGACATGGGTCTTTCTATGCCGGAGTTTAAAGCTCCTATTTCCCGACGTATCAGGCGAAGGATTCAGGCTTCGACTGAAATGAACTTCTCGATGAACTATCAGGAGCGTCCTGAGTATACACGTGTGATTTCCACTGCCGGATGGAGCTATAAGTGGATTGATGCACGGAAGAACAACCGTCATGTCTTTACTCCCTTGGATATAAACTATGTGTATCTTCCAGCTTCTACAAATGATTTCATCGACCTGATTGCTCCCGACAATCCATTGCTCCGTTATAGCTATGAAGATCACTTCATCATGCGTATGGGATGGCGATGGTATCATTCCAATAAGCGCGAGGCTACGCCATGGCAAAGAAGTATGCAGAGAGATATCTACAATGTGCGTGTGAATGCGGAGATAGCGGGCAATCTGCTCTTTGCGATATCAAGCATTTTTGCCCATCGTAGTAATTTCCATGATGATCCTTATAGGATATTTGGCATACATTATTCCCAATATTTCAAACTGGAAGCCGACTATGCACTTCTCCATAGATTTGATGAGAAGAATTCAGTAGCATTCCGTGTTGGAGGAGGAATAGGCATTCCGTATGGCAATTCGGAAATGCTTCCGTTTGAGAAGAGATTTTATGGGGGAGGAGCAAATGGAGTCCGGGGATGGGCTGTTCGCACTCTCGGTCCGGGGGCTTATCCAAGCCGTAATTCCGTTAGCGATTTTATAAATCAGTGTGGTGATATCCGTCTGATCACCAGTGCTGAGTATCGAGCTAAACTGTTTTGGGTACTGGAATTAGGCGCATTCATAGACATAGGTAATATATGGACTATCCGCGACTATCCTTTCCAACCGGGAGGAGTCTTCAAGTTCAATGAATTCTACAAGCAGTTTGCGGCTGCCTACGGTCTCGGTCTGCGCATGGACTTCAACTATTTCCTTCTACGATTCGACCTCGGAATGAAGGCCCACAATCCCGCCATGGACGAGCGCCCCTGGCCCCTAATCTCTCCCAACTGGCACCGCGACGCCTCTTTCCACTTCTCTATTGGATATCCCTTCTAATAGTGAACTTAATTGTCTCGGTATTTTACTACTAATTATCAGTATTAAAATACTCTATGTGTTGTTCAAGAATAGGAATAATCGCAGGAATGTCATCGATGATGGTTGCCCATAATTTCCGTGGACTAATCGTATAGTACTCATGTACGATACGAAGGTGTTTCTTCTCCGTGCGAATAGATCCGAATAGCCATGCTCTCAATACCGATTATCTTGAAAATATCGCTTGATGACAGATAACATAATATTCTGAAGAGATTTTATAATTAAAACTTAAATTTTAGTTTGAAAAATTTGGAAATTATGAAAATAGTTATTATTTTTGCATCGTCAAACTAAAATTTAAGTTTTAATTATGAAAAAGCAACCTAATAAACTTACTGAGAAGGAGGCGGAAATCATGGAGCGCCTTTGGAGTGAGGGTCCGCAGACCATCCGAGAAATACTCGCTACTTATCCTGACCCTAAACCCCATTTCAACACTGTGTCTACTATAGTGAGGGTGTTGATTGATAAGGGATTCGTAGCGCATCAGGGAGAGAAGAATGGGGCATATACCTACGGTGCTCTTGTAGAAAGCAGTGAGTTGAGTGGAAGCAGTCTTGCTCGCCTTGTGAAGAACTATTTCAACAATAGTTATCGTTCAGTGGTGTCAGCTCTTGTAGATCAGGAGAAGATTTCTGTAGAAGAGCTACGTGAGATAATCGATATGGTTGAGAAACGCAATAAAAAGTAGGCATTATGGGTGCTTTACTCGCATATACAATCTATTCCGGGATTTTTCTGCTTTTTCTTTTCCTGTTCTACAAATTACTTGTGTCTGGAGAAAAACAGATTGTCCTTAACCGTGTATTGTTGCTTCTATGTTATGCTGTGTCATTTGCGGCATGGCCGATAAGTCGAATAGATTGGCATGTNGCAAAACNGGAGTCGACNCATGTGCCANTANTNGCNATNGATAATCTCNCATTACAGACTCTTNCGATTGGTGANCATTCGGAATCAATNATTCCNCAGATGTTGATTTGGGTGTATATTTTTGGTGCTGTCGCAGTATTGGCGAGTAGTCTGTATTCTATCCTCAGAATTATGATATTTATCCGTCAAGGAGAAATAGTCAGGAATAAAGGATATAAAATTTTCTTGATGCCTGACGCCAATATAACCCCATTCAGTATAGGAAATTATATTGTGATGAGTGCAAAAGATTATGAGACAGTAGGGGACACAGTCACCGCCCATGAACTTGCCCATATCAAGTGTATGCATTATGTAGATCTTATCATTGCTCAGATTGTCTGTGTAATGGTTTGGTATAATCCAGCATCGTGGCTAATGCGTGATGAACTAAAATTACTACATGAATATCAAGCGGATGCTAAGGTTATTGACAGGGGTGTAGATATCTATACATATCAGATGCTTTTGATCAAAAGGACCGTAGGCAATCGGTTTAATACACTTTCCAATAGCTTAAACCATAGTAAACTTAAAGACAGGATCGCAATGATGCAGAAAGAAAATTGTAGTGGGGTGAGACGTATGCGAGTCATAGCACTTGCCATTGCCCCCATCGTATCTTTTGGATTAATGAATATCCCCACAGTAGCTTCTGATTTGAAAACCCTTGAAGCTGCCTCCTTACATATCGACAATAAGTCAGAAATGATTTCAGCCGACATCCCGGTCATTGCAGAATCGATATCATTGGAGGTTGCGGAGGCAGCGACTTCAACGGGTGATTCTCAAGCCGGCATTGATGATGATGACTCTAAAGCGGTAATTGATGATCGTATCATGGAAGAAAAAAAGGAATTGAAAGATTATCCTCTTCAAGATCCTGAGATACCAGCGGAATTCCCGGGAGGAATTGAAAAACTGATGCAGTATCTTTCCATGAATATTCGTTATCCTCAGGCTGCTCATGTTGAAGATCGTACTGGCAAATCAGTGGTTGGATTCACTATCCAAGCGGATGGTGCCATCTCAGATGTAAGGATACTCGAGAGTGCGTGGCCAGATTTAGATGCAGAGGCTGTAAGGGTGGTAAAATCTATGCCTAAGTGGCAGCCTGCAACTACCGGTGGAATCCCTGTAGCTTCGCAGTTTTCAATTCCAATAAACTTCCGATTGCAGTCCATGAATGAGTCAGAGGGAATGCCCCCTATAAAAAAAGAGGAAACATATATAAAACTAAGCGAAAATGGAAGTGCCAAACTCGTGGTAGGACCAAGTGAAGAAAAAGAATGCGATGTTGGCGACACGCAGGCTTTTAGAGTTGATGGCAAACTGCTCACAGAAAGTATGACTATTGACATGAGTGACATAGAATCGTATAAAGTATTTCCTCCAAGTGAGGAATTTCCAGGCGGATTGTGTGACATTAAATTGAAGAAAAAATGAAAAAGATTGTCAGTTTAATTCTTTTATTGATGCTTGCGTCAATACGCTCATACGCTTTTGAGTATAGGGTCGTGTCTAAAACTCCAGATAGTAAACTCAATGGTGCGGAATTGCTGCTTAACAATGAGATCGATTGGTCGACAGAATCATTTGGCGTGGTGGAAAATGGCGTCATTGACATAAAAGGCAATAGTGAGCGGTCATTCCCTGCTCGCTTGACTATCACTGACAGGGAGCATAATACGAATGGCTCGATTAATTATAATATTGATCTTATCGTTGAACCCGGTACAATCGTGGTAGATGTCAATGAGTATTTCCCTTTATCCGGAGGAGTCCTTAATAAGGGATATAAAGCTTGCGCTATGCGAATAGCTGATGTTGAATATAAGACAGTTGCAAGGAAAGAGATATTGAAAGAGTATTTTTTGAACAATATAGGTAATGGATTGGGAGAAAAAGCCCTGTTGGANNNTGGATGGATTTGCGCGCCCGATGAATGGACTGAGNTGACGGCGATGCTTGNTGCAGAGNCAAGNAATCTTGTTGCGATTGAAAATCTTACGGAAAGAAAAGAAAGATTGAAACCAGTATGGGAAGGGGAGCCGTATGCGGAGCTTAATGGGAAGAATCTTAATGGTGAGGCCATAAGTCTTTCTGAGTTTGTTGGTAAAGGCAAATTTGTAGTGGCTGATTTTTGGGCAAGTTGGTGTGGAGGTTGCATAGTGGAAACTAAAAAATATCTGAAACCTTTATACGAAGAATATAAAGATGATCCTAATGTGATATTCGTTGGCGTTGGAATGGATGATATAAGTAAAGCTGTGGANNAANTTGGTATTNAGTGGGAGCAAATAAAAGATTGCAGGAGGCTGATGGCTACATACGGAGTATATTCGATTCCTGAGATAGTCCTTTTTGCTCCGGACGGAACAATCCTCCGGCGCTTTGTAAGAGGAAGTGAGTTGAAGCAACTTCTGAAGGATATCTTGCCTCAAAAGCAATCATCCGGAGATTATATTGGAGGAAAGACTCTTCAATAACTTAATTTTGCCAGAGATAGTAAGACTATCTTTGGCAAAATTTTTTTTGAGAAGGATTTTGTAATATCGAATTTAATTCGTAATTTTGCAATTGAAAAATGTGAGAATATATGAGAATCTTTACTGAAAAACCACTCAAGATGTATGCAAATTGCCATCCAGAGGCAAAGTCGGCCTTGCAGGATTGGATCAGAAAAGTAAAAAAAGCAAAGTGGATGTCATTTGCTGATGTTAAACAGACATTTAGGAGTGCTGATTATATTGGCAACCAACGATATGTGTTTAATATAAAAGGTAATGATTATCGTTTGGTTGTAGTGATTCAGTTTAGTCCTCAATTTGTGTATGTTAGATTCATAGGAACTCACGCTGAATATGAACGTATAGATTAANTATNAACTATTTAACAGACTATTTATGACAAAGATTGAAAATGAGCAGCAATATGATTGGGCAGTGTCGAGGGTTGAAGAGTTGTTGCCGCTTGTGAAAGAAGATACTCCNACGTCAGATTCAAATTANATAGAACTTGTTCTTCTTTCTAATCTGGTAGCAGATTATTCTGNTGAGCACTATTCTCTTGGGGAACCATCGCTTGTAGATATCATCAAGCTGCGCATGTATGAGATGGGGCTCACTCAGGCTGCTTTGGCTAAGCTGATAGGAGTTAGTCCATCAAGAATCAGCGACTATCTTTCAGGCAAGAGTGAGCCGACGCTTAAAGTCGGACGGCTTCTCAGTCAGAAACTTGATATCGATCCGGCTATAGTGCTTGGAGTATGAAATGACGTCTATGCAAGAGAGAAGCGATACGCTCTCTATGCGAGTTGTTGCAAGGGGATAAAATAACAGACACCCGTTCCTTTGTCAAGCAATCCTATGCTCTGGTCCAATAGCCTAAAGTTGGTGTATGTATTTATTGAATATAGGTCCGGATTTTCGTTATACATNCTTTTTGNTGCCTCCGAGTAGTAACGTGCNGANTATAGTNNTGANTTATTCACATAAATAAATACCAATGTAATAAGTTTACCGAGGCGTTGCTTCTAATAGCTTGCGTCAGCGGTGCCATCGCTGAGATTCGAATGCCTTATTTTGTTCGACCGGATTGGTCTTCTTTTGAAGCTCTATACACACTGTTGACTTTGTCGCGCCCAAATCTGTAACTTGCTCCAAACATGACGTATGCCGGATGAGCATTGAAAGTCTGTCGGATGGTGTAGTCGGCATAATGCTCTTTTGACCTTGTCTTGTTCCATCCGAAAATATCATTTGCTTTCAATTATAGATTAAGACGATTGTTTAGCAATGAGTATCTGAGCGATAGATTGAAGAGTTGGAATGAATCATAATTAATCAGGTTTTGCTGCCATGGGAAGAAGTGGGTAAACTGGGCTCCAAAGATAAGCGTTTTCTGTCGATTCAGCATGATATTGGTTGACAGTTCAAGTTTGCCGGACCAATCTTCCATGCTGCTTATTTTAAAATCAGGAATATCGCTGTGTGAGAATGAGCGGAACACCTCACCTCCTGCTTTCATCTCTCAGCGGTCAAAGAATGTGCGCTTGTAGTTGGCGTATAGTCCTGTCTTGTTTGTGGAGAGGCAATTATACGGTATGGTGCTTATCGTGCCCGACTCATCAATTCTACGGACATATCCGATTCCATCTGAAGCAAAAGATGTATAAAGCACAGCGTATAGGCCTCCGAGTCCGNAGTNATTGATTTCGGCGTTGNTGTAGATCGTTGGTTTCAGAGAGATTACCGGCGGCAAATTCATCAGTCGTGGAGTAATATTTGAATGGATTAANCTCCCAAAGATTGGGGCGACCCATTCCCATTGAGTAACTGATATTGAAAGACCCGATGCCGTTTTTATTCCACGAGAGATTGACGGAAGGGAACAGGTGACCGTAATTGTCGCGTTCAACCTGTGATATGGACTTTTGCTCACCTCTGGCCCATGTATATTCATACCTCAATCCGATTTTGCCCCAAAAGCCTGAACCAAGACTACGCGATGCGGTGATATAGGCTGCAGCTATTCGTTCTGAATAGTCAAACAGATTGGATTCAGTGCCCGTAGCAGTCCCGTTCCCATGAATATGTTTCAGAAAATTGTCGGAGGAATTAAGGATGTCGGTGGAGGAAACCCCGGTTTCCAATTGCACCCAGTTGTAGGGCAGTTTGAAATCTGCCTTTCCACTGTGAAAATGATAATCNGTTTTACCATNTTCATTAACGCCAAAATCATCAGTGCTATTNNNNTATNGGGTATAAATATNAGACAATGTGGGGCTGTGACGGTTGAAGTAGTTGTATGTCAACTGCATTGATTCACCTTTGTTACCGAAAGCCCAATCATAAAATCCGGTAACAGTCAGAGCGTTATTGGGACGAGATTTTGTAACAGACTGTGATGTTGAAGTATAGCTACCATAATCGGTGAAATTCGTTCCATTGCTTGAAACATTCTCATAATTATAGTTCGCAATGACACCTAAATTCATATTGGGTGTAAACTTGTATCTGAACATGGCATTGAACCCGGCATCGAACATGTGTGATTTAGTCCGTGAGGAAGATATGCGGGATAGGATTCCGTTAAGAAATGAATACTCCATATCGTTATCATTGATATTGTAGTAATTCGACACGCTCGCATCGAGCGACATATCCACTTTTCTTGTGGTGTGGCTGATACTTCCGCTGAAATATTCACGCATTTTATTGCCATGATTCAATGAACCATAGACGCTGCCTTTTGTCCCGAGGGACTCGTTGCGCATTGTGATTGAGATATACACTGCATTGGGCTCGGCGGCATAACGCGAGGGTGGTGTTGTCAACAGTTCAATCTTCTCAATATCTTCGGCACACATGTTTTGCAGTCGCATTGACATTGCAGTTGCGTCAAGTTCCATCAGTATGCCGTCGATGATATAGCGGACGTTGCCTTTGCCAGCAACTGTGANGGAACCATTATTCACGGAAACACGGGGCACACGGTCGAGTACATTTACTNCGTCAAGACCTTTGACGTAAGGATCATTCTTGACAAGATAGACNAGCTTACCTTCCTGTTGCTTCACAACNGGGCGTTTTGCCACAACNACAACTTCATTGAGTTCAAGTTCACGCTCCCATGAGTCAACTATGGAATCGTTGAGTTCTTGTGCGAAAAGGGACGCAGGAAGTAAGGCCACTCCTAAGAGTGGCTTAAGGATTGTTTTCATAAATGTAAGATTTGAAGTTACTTAAATGCTTTCAATGGTCCGCTGATGAATAGATAGCAGCCGTTGTTCGAGTCATAGCTGAGACCGATGTAAATTTCCTCGCCATTATTAATGATGACCATTGATTGATATCTTGTGCCGTTGGCGATAATGTCTTGTGAGCGGATTGCTTCGGGCAAGTCTTTCTCATACAATTTTTCAATCTTGTCGAGAAGGGACTTATTATTGGTTATTGTACAGCCTCTGAAATATTTCTCCGGGCTTTTCGACATATTGATAGAAANGCTCGGATTATTATTGTATGATCCATTGAACATTTGTTCCACATGCAGATTGGGAGCTTTTGCAAAGGCCGAAAGAGAGACCAGTGAGAAGAGTATTATAATAATATACTTNTTCATAATGCAGGAGTTTAATTGNTGGATNTCTCAGAAATAATGTCATTTGCNNTCATNATGTACTNGCGCNCTGTAAGTGCTGCNAACTGCATNNATCGAGTCCGCCCTCGCCATTGCAATATCTGTTGAGGCAATGGCATCCCGCTCATTAAGCTTTTGACCATGGCTGTAAGCAGCGATANATACTGTACAGCCGTTANTGTCTNGCAGCCTTTCTNGNNGAGAAACGAAGAAAATGGCAACTGATATAAATATAGCGATACTTGCCGCTATACCCGAATACAACCGCCAATTCCAATTGCGATTCGACCTTGCTGNNTTTTTNAATGAACAAGTTGGTATTACTTGGANATCCATAAGGGCTCTTACCTCCTCAATCGCTGGTGAAGTCAGTGAGGTTTGGGAAAGAACATATTCCAGTTCTTTCTCTTCGAACACAGAAAGCTTGCAGTCCATATAAAGACGGCAAAGTTCGTCCAGTTCAGCTACTGTCATATTCATTTCGTCTGTCTTCATCGGTCAATCATTTTAATGTTTTCGCGAATCCTTTTGCGTGCGCGGCTCATATTCATCCGAACGGCCTCAACTGACATATTCAGTCTTTTGGCAACCTCCTCATATTCAAGACAATCGTGGGTAATCAGANTATAGGTGCGCATTTGCGTTTCTGTCAATCCTTTCACGATTAATTTCTCATAGCGCTCCATATACTCGGTTGGTGTCTCATACCCACCTTCAAAATCTGTTTCCACAGATTCCAGTGGTACGGAATGGTTGGTTCTGAGCCGGTCTATGCAGGTGTTGCGTAACACATGCACCAGTTTATTGCGAGCCTCCGCATTGGATTCTANNTNCTCGTTTNGNCCACAACTTNTCAAAGGTNTCTTGTACGGCATCCTTGGCNTCNTCNTCGTTTTGAAGAAGNCTCATGGCGATNCGGTGNANCTTGCTCCGAATGTCAAGGAATGATGNTGTCAGAGTATCNTNTTTCATTTTCATTGTGTTCTANTATNGATACGATAGAAGAGACAAAACGTAACAGCGAAATAACAATTTTTTTCAATCAAAAGGAAATAAATTGTAAGTTGAGGAATCCACCATTTTACATAAAATGCCTGAGTATAAAATTGATGATTTGCCAACGTGTGGTGACGATTTTAAGCCGTTTCTTCCTTTTTATTGCCATTATGATATCGTTAACAACTTTATTCATGTCGAGCAGTTAAGAACTATATTATTGACATATTGTTACAATAATATAAAGTAAAAGAAATTAGAATATGGTTAATCTTGGAATAGCTTTTATAATTTCAGGTCCGGCAATAATGCTTGCGCTTATTATCATTGGTGCAAGAAAAGCTCTGCCTTATCGCAATGTCAATAGGGATAAATTTAACGCTATCTACAAGCCCTACAAGTTTTGGGGCTTATGTATATGGGGAATACTTACTTTAATTGGTCTATTATTGATTTCCAATACACATGGATAACTATGAGTGAGATTCAACAAAATAATTTGTTATTTCCGATAATTTTCGTAAATTTGCAGTCGTAACCCCAAAAATGATATAATTATGGCTGACAATTCAGAAGATAAGAAATACGAACCGTATGATGATCAGTATTTTACTATGACCCGAGGACAACTCAATAGGATAATCTTCGCCTCGCTTTGGTGTGGATACCCTTACGAGGCTCCATTCTTTGGATTCTGTCTCGAAGATGGGCATACTCATCATTACGCCAATAGAATGAAGAAAAGATGGGAAGAAAAACACGGCCCCATGCCTCCCATCACCATCATTGAGGATGGCTCTCCAATTGAAATATAAAATGTGCTCATTGGTCATCTTGACACCTAAATGAGATATCATATTTCTAACGGTTTATATTCGAGTGTCTTTTTGACGCAAGGGTATATCCCGTTTTTTATTTGCATATATTCTCTCAATTTACTAAATTTGCGGAGTAGTTGAAAATAACCTGAAATTTGGAAAATCATGAGACTATTCAAATATTTAGTCACCCTTTTNACATTGNTAAGCTNCCCTTGCNATGTTTTCGNTGAAGTCCCCTTCAATGNANTGCTGNTTGANAGGNANTTNNANCNNATNANGGGAGTNANGGTGTATGTCTAAGGNTNCGAANNGTTNTGCCACTACTGACAAGAAGGGTCGTTTCGGTTTGACAGATGTCCAACCCGATGACACATTGCATTTAGTGCTCTCTAAGAAAGAAACATTGACTGTTCCAGTCGAATCCCGTAAAGCAATCAAGATTATTCTTGCCAATGAACGCTCCTTCAAAGCGCAGGATGATGATGAATTGGTGAATACCGGATTCGGATATGTCAAACGCCGCGAACATACGGGAGTCAGCTCTGGAATCAGCGGTGATCGATTGCGTGCCACTGGACAAAGAGATATCATGAGTGCCCTAAAGGGTCTTGTACCTGGTCTATACGTTTCAGGTTCTGCAGGCAATCAGTCTGTTAATATCCGTGGTATCCATTCTCTGACCCTTTCCAGTGAACCACTTTACATCGTTGACGGAGTGACGGTCAATTCCCTGGATTACATAAGCATATACGAGGTAGACCATGTAGAAGTGATTAAAGAAGCTTCTCAGTATGGCTCAAGAGGNGCCAACGGTGCTATATTGGTAACAACAAAGACTGCCGATTCCCAACTGAACAAAAAGAAATAATGGAAAGTTGAGTTTTCATTTGCCATTTAAAATTTTTATTGCTAAATTTGCACATTAATCAGCTTTTGCTCATTATCTAAGGTTGAAGGTTATGAGACTTCTGAGTTGAATAACCCTCTAACCCCTTAACCTTTTAAACCTTAAGTTGAGCAAAGCGAAACTTAAATTTAAATTATGACAATCAACGAAGTTCAAGACGAAATAATCGACGAAATGTCNGGNATGGACGACTGGNTNGANCGTTATGCCTANATCATTGANTTAGGNAATACTCNTCCCNCCNATCCCGGAGGAAATGAAGACCCCAACCAACCTCATCGAAGGTTGCCAGAGCCGCGTCTGGATTGATGCCAAAGAAGACAGCGAGAAGAAAATTCATTTCGAAGCCGACTCCGACGCTATGATAGTAAAAGGTATCGTAGCCTTACTTATGCGTGTTCTCAACGACCGCACCCCAGACGAAATACTCGGTGCAGACCTTTACTTCATCGACAAAATTGGCCTCTCAGAGCATCTTTCCCCAACGCGCAGCAATGGCCTTGTATCAATGGTGAAGCAAATCCGCAACTACGCCACGGCATTCAAATTAATTCATAATGCATAATTTAGTCCGACATGTCTGACTCGTCTGACCTGTCCGACCAGTCTGACAACTAACAACCGACAACTGAAAACTATAAAACAATAACAACCATGTTCAAAAACCAACCGGCAGGACTCTACGTGCTCGCCCTTGCGAACACCGGCGAACGTTTTGGCTACTATACCATGCTCGCCATCTTCCTTTTCTTCCTCCAGGCAAAATTTGGCTTCGACGCCACCTGGACCGGCCAGATTTTTTCTATCTTCCTGGCCCTCGTCTATTTCATGCCCGTATTCGGCGGATGGCTCGCCGACCGCTGGAGCTTCAATAAATGTGTGCTCGCCGGTATTGCGGTAATGTTTGTAGGTTATGCCCTTATGTCGGCGCCTACTCCTATCCGCACTAACTCTTCTTTCATGATCCTTCTTGCAGCTCTGCTATTGATTGCCACTGGTACGGGGCTCTTCAAAGGCAACCTACAGGTAATGGTTGGTGACCTTTATAATAATCCGCAGTATAGCGATCGTCGTGACTCCGCATTCTCACTCTTTTATATGGCGATCAACCTCGGATCGATGTTCGCCCCGGGAGCCGCTATCGCTCTGAAAAATATGGCTCTGACAAAAGCGGGATTCTTGACAAACAATGCCATGGCTGCTACGGTCAGCAACTGGTGTCTTGATACTGACGGCTTTACCAAAATGCCGACAGACTCGGAGACCATCAAGAGCATGACAGACTTCGCAATAAAGAACGGAATGGAACAAGGAGGTGATCTTGCTACTTGGCTCACCGGTTACCTTCAGAATTTTGCTGACAGCTGCACAGCTCATTTCTCAACATTGACAGACTTTGCAAGTGGCTACATTTCCGCTTTCTCTACCGGTTGCACATACGCATTTTCACTCGCATGCGCTTCTCTTATAATCAGCTTCCTTATTTATACTCTTGGTCGCAAGACCTACAAGCACATTATTACAGATGCGCCTAAGCAGGCTGACGGAAAGAAAGCAGCAGCTGTCAACAATGGTCCAGAGCTGACACCTGAGCAGACAAAACAACGTGTCGTGGCTCTATTCCTTGTATTTGCTGTCGTTATCTTCTTCTGGATGGTATTCCATCAGAACGGACAGACTCTTACGGAGTTTGCCAAGAGTTGTACTGCTTCCGAATCTTCTTCTTGGACTCGCATAGGATTCAACCTTGGTGCTCTTGCTGCCATTGCTGTCGCAGTTTATGCTTTCTTCAGTCTTATACAGTCTAAATCAGCTCAAGGAAAAGTAATCAGCGGTATAATCCTTGCTGCTTGTGCTGGAATTGTAATCTGGATTTATACCGGTGTGCTTCCGGAAACTCTCACAAATATCGACCCCGCTGCATATCAGCAGTTCAACCCATTCTTCGTTGTGGCTCTTACTCCATTCTCGCTTGCCTTATTTGGATGGCTCAATAAAAATGGTAAAGAACCTTCTGCTCCTCGCAAGATCGGATATGGTATGGTAGTAGCAGGTATCGCATATCTCGTTATGGTATTCGGTTCGCTTTCACTTGTTGGCACCAACGGTGAAGTTTCCACCAACTGGCTGATCTCAACGTATCTTCTCCTTACATGCGCCGAACTCCTTCTCTCTCCGATGGGTATCGCTTTCGTCAGCAAAGTAGCTCCTCCGAAATTGAAGGGGGGTATGATGGGAGGGTGGTTTGCTGCAACTGCAGTCGGCAACTATCTCGTATCTATCCCAATGCTTCTCTGGGGAAAGATTCCTGTATGGACCATTTGGGTAATCCTCATCGCTCTCTGTCTCCTTTCCGCAGCATTCATCTTCTCTCAGATGAAGAAACTCGAGGCTGCTACAGGCGACATGCCTGAGCCAGTGCCTGATGCAACTCTCGCAGACCCGGTAGAATAAATAGCTTAATTAGGGTGTTTCCATTAAGGAGCACCCTAACCTTTTAACTAATTAACCCTTTAATCCTCGGTTTTCGTTTACGAAAATTGAATTTTATATGGCTAACACTTCTGAATTTAGCAGTAAAATAGGTCTCATAGCCGCAACAGTCGGCAGTGCAGTCGGTCTGGGAAACGTTTGGCGTTTCCCTGCTGAAACTCAAGCGCATGGAGGAGCTGCTTTCTTGCTCGTATATGTAATATGCGTTCTTTTGTTCGGTATCCCGGTTATGCTGGGAGAGTTTGCTATCGGCAGAGCTGGAAAGAGCGATGCAATAGGGAGCTATAAGAAATTAAGTCCGGGTAAGCCATGGTGGATATCCGGTTTTCTTGGGATTCTATGTTCTTATCTCATATTGACTTTCTATATGGTGGTGTCTGGATGGACACTCGAGTATTTATATCAATCAATAACCGGACAACTTTTCACCTCAATTCCGGGAGTAGAAGAAGGAAGCAATCTTCAATTTGCCGATCGCATGGAGCAATATGTAGCAGGAATTTGGCCTCCTATGATTTGGACATGGATTACTATTGTTATTTGTGGTGCGGTCCTTTGTATGGGTGTCCAGAAAGGTATAGAAAGAGTAAGCAATATTTTAATGCCACTTCTGTTTCTTATACTCATAATATTATTTGTCAAAGCAGCGAGTCTTCCAAAGGCTTCTGAGGGGTTGGCATATTTTTTCAACCCTGACTTCTCGAAGATCACTCCAAATGTTTGCATCAGTGCATTGGGCCAGGCTTTCTTCTCATTGAGTCTTGGTATGGGAACCCTCATAACATACGGAAGTTACTTTCGAAAAGACACAAACCTTACACGCACGGCTTTTAATGTGTGGCTGCTTGATATGATGGTTGCTATTCTCGTGGGTATGATAATCTTCCCCGGAGTAATGTCGTTTGGGTTGGAGGGTGAATCTTTTGATGGTTCCGCTCTGGTGTTTGTAACTTTCCCGGAAATATTCAACAATATGTGGTGTCCACAACTTTGGTCGGCACTTTTCTTCATCCTACTCTCTGTTGCAGCCCTGACAAGCAGTATTTCCATTGCGGAAGTCTCAATTGCATATTTTAGTGAACACTATAAGATGAAGAGAGTCCCGGCTACATGTGTAGTTCTTCTGCCTTTGCTGCTTCTTAGTGCTTTATCCTCATTGAGCAACGGTATTCTATCAGACTGGACAATTTTCGGATACACCATCTTTGGCGCATGTGATGCGGTGACAGCAAACGTCCTTATGCCTCTTGGTGCATTTATTATGTCGATATATCTTGGATGGNTTGCACCAAAGAATTTAATGAAAGATCAGCTCACAANCGNAGGAACTATACGTAATAATTTTGCTGGCACTANTATATTCTTGCNTAAGNGGGTCACTCCTATTCTGATCNTTGTTATTTTTATTACATCATTGATCATGTAAGAATGAAAACCAATCTGAATGAANTAGNTTNGATTCTTAAGACTAAACTTATTGGCCACAACCGGGAAATCGAACTCCTTCTTACCGACTCGCGGAGCCTTACCGACTCCGCGAAGTCGCTTTTTTTTGCACTGCGTGGACCAAGCAACGACGGACATCGATACATATCTGATTTGTATACTAAAGGAGTCCGTAGTTTTGTTGTCAATGAACTTCCGGACACTTGTGCGGATATGCCCGATGCCTCCTGGATAGTAGTTTCCGACACTCTGAAAGCCTTACAGAAAGTTGGCTCTTTGGGTCGCAGTAATGCTTCCACAATAGTAGCTATAACAGGGTCAAGAGGGAAGACGACTCTCAAAGAGTGGCTGTTTCAGATTCTTTCTCCATCTCTAAATCTTAGTCGTTCCCCTCGCAGCTATAACTCTCAGATCGGAGTCCCTCTCAGTTTATGGGCAATACGTCCCGGTAGTGACGTCGCTTTGATAGAGGCCGGTATTTCCAAGGTTGGAGAAATGCATACAATAGCTGATTGCGTTGCTCCTGATACTGTAGTCATAACCAATGTTGGCGATGCTCATGCGCAAGGTTTTTCATCAAGAGAAGAAAAAATCCGAGAGAAAGTGTCTCTTGCTTCAGGAGATTCTGTGATGAGGGTAATATATTGTGCCGACGATTCTGACATAGAATCAGAAGTGAAGCGTCAATGTGTGGGAAAGGAACTTATAGGTTGGCATAGGTCGGAATTACCGGATGATCCATTCGGAGATAGTTTCAGAAAGAAGGATGTGAAGGATTGGGAAATTGAGAATATTGGGCATGCTATAGCAATAGCGAAATCCCTTGGTCTATCTGATGTTGAAATTAAGAATTCGTTGAAGAGACTTTACCGGATTGGTACGCGTCTCAATGTCAGCGAAGGGGTGAACGATTGCCTTGTAATCCACGACTCCTATACGTCCGATCAGTCATCCCTTGCCCCGGCTCTTGATTTTATGAAGCGTCGTCTTGCTCCTGGTAGCAAAGAGACCCTTATTGTCAGCGATCTTCTTCATGAGGCAGATTCTTCTGANGATGCNATTGNTNCAATGGCGAATATGCTTAAAACATCGGGTGTAAAAAGGTTGATTGGAGTAGGAGAGGGGATGAAGAAAGGAAAGGATATACTCTCAGCTGTAGTTGAGGATTCAACTTTCTTCGATACTACAGATGATTTGCTTGCCTCTTTGAGTACTTCCGATTTTTGCAATGAGACAATCCTGATTAAAGGCTCTCCGGAGTTCGATTTTGGGAGAATAGCCCAACTTCTTGAAGCCCGTACACATGAGACTGTCCTGGAAGTGAATCTCGATGCGGTAGTCAGAAATTATAATTATTTCCGTTCTAAATTGCCTGCTGGAACGGGGCTGGTGGCTATGGTAAAGGCTTCAGGCTATGGTGCGGGAAGCTATGAGATAGCGAAGACGATGCAAGATTGTGGGGCTGCGTATCTTGCTGTCGCAGTTCTTGACGAGGGTATAGATCTCCGACGCAGAGGCATAACTATGCCTATAATGGTGATGAATCCAAAAGTGGTAAATTATCGCCAGATGTTTGCCAATCGTCTTGAACCGGAGGTTTTCTCTATGGCTATGCTTCTTGATGTGGTGAAAGAAGCAGAAAAATATGGAGTGAAGGAATATCCGGTCCATATTAAGCTCGACACCGGTATGCATCGTATGGGTTTCGTAGAGGAGGAACTCCCTGAAGTCATGCATATCCTTAATTCCACTGATGCTGTACGCATAGCATCGGCGTTCAGTCATCTTGCGACTGCAGATTGTCTTGACATGGACGATTACACTCTTCTTCAGTTGCAGAAATTCGAACGTTTTACTCAATTCATGCTTTCTCGGTCTCAACGTCCATTCTTGCGCCACGTACTTAACTCCGCAGGTATTCTTCGTTTCCCCCAATACCATTATGATATGGCGCGTCTTGGAATCGGTCTGTATGGTGTCAATACCCTTCCCACTGAAGTAGAAGCCCCGCTATCGGTGGTCAGTACGCTCCGTACAGTCATTATTGCCATCCGAGACTGGAATAAAGGGGAGAGCATAGGGTATGCTCGTAGAACTATTCTTGACCGAGATTCACGAATTGCCACTATCCCGATTGGATATGCCGATGGCATGAACCGTCATTTCGGTCGTGGCAACATTACTGTAAAAGTAAACGGTAAGGATGCCCCTACCGTTGGAAATATCTGTATGGATGCCTGCATGATTGATGTCACCGGAATAGATTGTAAGGAAGGCGACGTTGTGGAGATTTTCGGACCTTCAGCCTCAGTCGACCGACTGTCCGACCTCCTCGATACTATCCCCTACGAGATTCTCACTTCCGTATCTCCCCGCGTCAAGAGGGTCTACTATAGAGAATGATTCTTCTTCTGAGACATCTACTGTCTCAAATTCTACTTCTATGGCTGGCGGCAAGACTTTGCCGTCAGCCATTTCTATTATTCGATCTGCAATAGCTGCTAACGACGAGTCGTGTGTCACCATAACTACAGTCTGTCCAAACCTGTCGCGCAAATCTACGAATATATCCTGAATCTCATGACGGTTGGCTGAGTCAAGACTTCCGGTTGGCTCATCTGCAAATATAATTTCCGGGTCATTAATAAGCGCTCGGGCTATAGCTGTACGCTGGCGTTCTCCGCCGCTCATGGCCGCTGGCTTATGATTCATGCGTTCGCCCAGTCCCAATTGGGTAAGAAGTTCGGCAGCCTTATTCATGGCTTTCTTTTTTGATGTTCCGGCAATTAATGCAGGAAGCGCAACATTTTCCTGTGCTGTAAATTCCGGTAGCAGTTGATGGAATTGAAAGACAAATCCCATATTCTTATTGCGGAATGCGGATAGTTTCTTGTCTTTCATTCCGATAAGCTCAATGCCATTGAAAAGCACACTTCCACGGTCTGGTTTTTCAAGCGTTCCCGCTATCTGGAGCAACGTGGTCTTTCCGGCTCCCGATGGGCCGACTATAGCCACTATCTCTCCCTTCTCAATGCTGAGGGAAATGTCTTTGAGAACTTCCAAATTCCCAAAAGATTTATATATATTCTTAATTTCTATCATATTTGTTGTCGAGTTGTCGAGTTNTCNAGTTNTCGAGTTNTCNAGTTNTCNANTTGTCNAGTTGTCGAGTTGTCNAGTTGTCGAGTTGTCGAGTTGTCAAGTTGTCGAGTTGTCAAGTTGTCGAGTTGTCAAGTTGTCGAGTTGTCAAGTTTTCGAGTTGTCGAGTTGTCGAGTTGTCGAGTTGTCAAGTTG
>WFLX010016239.1_pt1 | contig 26100 bp, 18 predicted proteins | sample 4967041 | NCBI WGS metagenome assembly WFLX01 (sample SAMN12857096, study PRJNA449069) | gut metagenome | isolation source: stool from male and female vole | host: Microtus ochrogaster | place: USA:Florida | collected 2017
GGCTGAAGCATTCAGGACGGGCTATACTTTACGCATTGAGCGCAGGGAGTGNGCNNGACACGTACCANGCCGNCGNCANACTNNACAANCAGGCNGTGGCACAATACCTGTTGGCATCGGAAGAGAACAAACAACGCATAAACGCCATAGTGCATCCGGCGGTAATGGAAGACTTCTACAGTTCGGGGATGCAATGGATGGAGAGCGCCATACTGTATGAAGCACGGCTCGAACGGTATGTAGACAAGGTGATAGCCGTTATCGCTCCTGACGAGATACGCATAGAACGTATTATGCAGCGCGATGACATATCATACGAGAAGGCGCGACAATGGCTCGACAATCAGACCGATCAGGAAGCGGTAGCGAACAGAGCCGACTTCGTAATAGTGAACGACGGCACAGAGGACGTGGACAACAGACTGAACGAACTCATCGCCACATTGGGAATAACTTAAAACACTGTCGGACAAACACCGACTTAACCAAAACATAAAAACATTATATAAATATTATGCAACAGACTATTTTGGCCATATCTGGCAAACCGGGACTTTACAAACTTGTATCACGTGCTAAGATGACCCTTATCGTAGAGACGCTTGATGAAAGCCACAGACGCATGCCGGCATTCGCAAGTGACCGCGTAACATCACTGGCAGACATAGCCATGTACACTGAGGATGAGGACATGCCGCTGATGAACGTGATGGTGGCTCTGCGCGATATGGAAGAGGGTAAGAAGTCAAGCCTCAACTGGCGCAAGGCGTCAGCAAACGAGTTGCAGGAATATTTCGCGAGATTCGTACCGAATTTTGACCGTGACCGGGTACACAACAGCGATATAAAGAAACTTCTGCAGTGGTATGACATACTTGTAGCGGCAGGCATCACCAACTTTGAAGAGGTGCTGAAACCTACAAACGGCAACAACATTGACGACAGAAACGAGGAATAACACCATGACAGAGAGAACGGAAGAAGGACTGCGGCTGCTTGGAAACAAAACGGAATACCGTGGTGACTATGCGCCGGAAGTGCTCGAAACGTTTGAGAACAAACATCCGGAGAATGACTATCGCGTGCAGTTCAACTGTCCGGAGTTCACGTCACTGTGTCCCATAACAGGGCAACCGGACTTTGCCGAGATAAAGATCTCATACATCCCGGACAGGCGCATGGTTGAGAGCAAGAGCCTAAAACTATATCTCTTCTCATTCCGCAACCACGGAGCGTTTCACGAAGACTGCGTTAATATAATAATGAAAGACCTTATACGCCTCATGGATCCAAAGTATATAGAGGTGAAAGGTATCTTCCTGCCGCGCGGAGGCATATCAATATATCCCTACGCCAACTACGGACGCCCCGGAACGAAATATGAGACAATGGCACAACAGCGTCTGATGTGTGACTGAACACATAGCCGCTATCATCTACCCAAACGCCCTCCCCCGCAACAAGACATAACATCCGCGGGGGAGGGCGTTTGTTTTTTTACTATATATCTCACGTGAACACGACCCAAGAAGATAACACATACAGTGAGATTACATTTGCATACCCACAAACATCGTTTCTTATGCCGGCATTGTATAACAATATGTTTGACAAGTATTTACGCCCTCACTTCCCAACAACTTACAAACGCCATTATAATCGCACTGCGATTGCGTTGTAAAGGCAGTGCGTTCACAGTGTAATCGCACTGCGATTACTACACGATTGCATTGCGATTACAGCACACCTTAGTTGGATCTGGTTTGCTACTTGACTTTTCACCTCCGTAGATATGCCATGTTTATCCAATATACACACAAAGCCAATAAACCTTTCTATTGCTTAATGAGCGTTAAAAAGAGAGAAAAGATTTGGCGATTAACAAGAAACTTCATAATTTTACGAACAGATATTATTACCTAATAACAACACCTAAAATTCTATTTTTATTTCTATGAAGAACTATAACACAAATGAGATTAAGAATATTGCCCTGCTTGGCAATGACGGTTCAGGCAAGACGACACTGACAGAGGCACTGCTTTTCGAGGCCGGTATAATAAACAGACGCGGCCGAATAACACAGAAAAACACCGTAAGCGACTACTTCCCGGTAGAACAGGAATACGGTTACTCCGTATTCTCAACCGTATATCACGTGGAATGGAACGGGAAGAAGCTAAATATCATAGACTGTCCGGGGTCAGATGATTTCGTTGGCGCCGCACTGACAGCGTTGGAGGTGACAGACACCGCCGTACTGCTGCTCAACGGGCAATACGGGCCGGAGGTTGGCACACAGAACCACTTCCGTTATACCGAGAAGCTAAAGAAACCGGTGATATTCCTCGTAAATCAGCTTGACACCGAAAAATGCGACTATGCCAACACTCTTGAGCGTCTGCAGAGCATATACGGCTCCAAAGTCGTACCAATACAATACCCGATAAACGAGGGACCGGGATTCAATGCCCTTATCGACGTGTTGTTAATGAAGAAATATTCATGGGGACCGGACGGCGGAGCGCCAACCATAGAGGAGATACCTGAGGAGGAGAAAGAAAAGGCGTTGGAGTTGCACAAGGCGTTGGTAGAAGCCGCGGCGGAGAACGACGAGACGCTGATGGAGAAATTCTTCGAGACAGAAGCACTGACAGAAGACGAGCTACGCGAAGGAATACGCAAGGGATTGATAACACGGAGTATATTCCCCGTATTCTGTGTATGCGCCGGAAAGGACATGGGCGTACGCCGACTGATGGAATTCCTTGGCAATGTTGTGCCTTTTGTTGACGAGATGCCGAAGGTGCATAATACCAGAGGTGAGGAAATTACCGTCGATACCAATGGCAAGGAGTCACTATATTTCTTCAAGACAGGCGTAGAACCACACATCGGCGAGGTGCAATACTTTAAGGTCATGAGTGGAAGTGTGAAACCGGGCGACGACTTGATCAACGCAGACANAGGGNCAAAGGAACGCATCGGACAGATATTCTGTGCAGCAGGAGCCAACCGTATACCTGTAGAGCAACTCAATGCCGGAGACATCGGATGCACCGTGAAACTGAAAGATGTAAAAACCGGTAACACACTGAACGGCAAAGACTGCGACAACCGTTTCGATTTCATCAAATATCCTAACCCGAAATACTCCCGCGCCATAAAAGCTGTCAAAGAGAGCGATACGGAAAAGTTGATGACTGCGCTGACACGTATGCGACAGGAAGACCCGACATGGCTCGTGGAGCAAAGCAAAGAGTTGCGACAGACTATCGTAAAAGGACAAGGAGAGTTCCACCTGCGGACACTGAAATGGCGTTTGGAGAACATAGACAAGATACAAATAGAGTTCTCCGAGCCGCACATACCATATCGCGAGACTATAACAAAGAGCGCAAATGCAGAGTACAGGCATAAGAAACAGTCCGGCGGGGCGGGACAATTCGGCGAAGTACACCTTATTGTAGAGCCGTATGCCGACGGTATGCCGGATCCGACGACATACACCGTCAACGGTCAGGAATACAAACTGAACATCAAGAGCCGTGAGGAGGTAGACCTCGACTGGGGCGGAAAACTGGTATTCATAAACACCGTGGTAGGCGGTGCCATTGACATGCGCTTCATGCCAGCCATATTGAAGGGTGTAATGGAGAAGATGGAATGCGGGCCGCTGACAGACTCCTACGCCAGNGATGTGCGCGTTATAGTATATGNCNGANAGATNCNCCCGNTGNACAGNAACNANTTATCGTTCATGTTAGCGGCGAGAAACGCTTTCAGCGAAGCCTTCCGCAATGCCGGACCGAAAATATTGGAGCCTATATATGACCTTGAAGTGTACGTGCCGGCAGACCTTACGGGCGACGTAATGAGTGACCTGCAAGGACGACGCGCGCTCATAATGGGTATGGACATGGAGAACGGATACCAGAAACTGCAAGCCAAGATACCGCTAAAGGAGTTGTCCAACTACTCTATAGCATTAAGTTCACTCACCGGCGGCAGAGCATCGTTCTCTACAAAATTCGCATCATACGAGCTTATGCCAAACGAATTGCAGCAGCAATTGATACAAGAGCATAGCGGAGAAGAATANGTTTATNCGGTTGGCCGTTATTGATATGACTTCATAAGAACAAATAACGGCCAACGAATAACGCCCAATAAAAGCGCAACGGATTTGATTCCGCTGCGCTTTTATTGGGCGTTAGTATAAGAAATGTTTATTTATGCCTCAAGTTTTGAGAAATCCTCGAAAGATATCTCCTTAGTATCGAGGGTAACAACGTCCTTGAGTGCCTTCATCAACTTGCGGTCTGCAGCCTGATTAATGAACTGATCCACCTGCTCAGGCTTCTTCAACATCTCCTCGGCATAGTTGTCAAGATACTCCTCAGGGATATTGGTCATGCCGTATTGAGCAAACTGCATGCGTGTCATCTCCTTGGCAATCTCTTTCACATCGGCGTCCTCAATCTTGATTTCGCACTGCTCCAGCAACATATTCTTTGCGAGATGCCATGTGAGTTCTTTTATGCTTGCCTCATAGTTCTTGTCAACATACTCCTGACCCTTGTCCTGATTGTTGGCCAGCATAATGCGCTTCATGATGTCATCAGCATACTTAACCTCACCAAGCTTACCCTCTACGTAAGCGCGGACATCAGCAAGGAAACGGTACTCGGCACTGACAGCAAGCTGCTGCTGCAAACCTTCAGCAACCTTAGCACGGAAAGCGGCCTCATCAGCCACCACACCCTCACCAAATACCTGGTCAAAGAGTTCCTGATTCAATTCATGTTTCTTGTATCGTGTAATCTCTGTTATCTGGTAAGAGAAGTCAGCCGTAATGTTTTCAGCCTCCTCTTTTGACACTTTCAGAAGTGAAGAAATCTCTACTGTGCTCTCCGGATAAGCCTTTTTGGGATTGAAAGTGATAATATCGCCGGCCTTTGCGCCATTGAACAGAGCCTTCTGCTCATCNNCTTTCATNNATGCCNNCATCAGAACAGCATCTGATACGGTTATGCCGCCATCCTTTGTGCTGCCGTCTTCATTGAGTTCACGCAAGTCACCCTTCAGCATATCGTTGTNTTCGTATGCCTCTACCTTCTCATAAGAGCCGCCACGGCTTGCATAGGCATCAATCTGCTGGTCTATCATCTTGTCGTCTACCTTGATATCATAGTAAACGACCTTGTTACGCTTGTCCAGTTTCACCTCCAATTCCGGTGCAACGGCAATATCAAACTGCAAGGTATATGGTGCGGGAGCATCAAGATCAACCGGCTCTTGGCCAAGGTGCGGCATAGGTTCGCCAAGCATATTAATCTTGTTATCTTTGATATACTCATAGAGTTTCTCGCCAACCAGCTTGTTGATGACATCAACTTTGACCTGTGCGCCGGCCTGTCTCTTAATGAGAGAAATAGGAGCCTGACCAGGACGGAAGCCCGGAATGTTAGCCTTTTTACGATACTCGTTGAGAGTCTTGCGTACCTTATCCTGATAATCTGCCTCTTCTACGGTGATTGTCATAAGGCCACTGACCTTCTCTGGGTTTTCAAATGTAATGTTCATTTCTTTCGTTTCTATTATATTTTGATATTATACACTTCAATTTCAAATTGCCTACACCTTATTATATTATAATAACTAAGGTGAAATACGCATTTGACTATAAGCCNTTTTNAGTGTGCAAAGGNAGCAATATTATNAGAGANATNCAAAAAGTTAAATGTTTTTAACNCCGCNTAAANCATGAAATANGGTGGATTTTAAGGCATTTNNTTAATATNTANTGATTTTTATGACATTAAATATTGGCTGTGTCAAATATTTACTTTACCTTTGCACACAAAGTACATAACCAACAATTTGATTTCAATATGAAAAAAGTTTTATTATTTGCAGCCGTTGTTGCCGGAGCAATGTCTATCAGCAGCTGTGCAAGCAAGAAAGATCTGGAGAACTGCCAGAAAGAGAATGTAGAGTTAAACTCACAATATCAGGGTGTAAGGGAGCAGTTGGCTGCCGCCAATGCACGCATAACCAGCCTTATGGATCAGTTGGCTTCATGTCAGGGTAATAACGATGCGTTGCAGAAAAGCCTTGAGCAGAGCCTCAACAATGCCAATGCCGGTAATGTGAACATAGCGAAATTGGTGGATCAGGTGGATGCTTCCAACAAATACATACGTCACCTTGTGGAGGTAAAGTCAAAGAGCGACTCGCTGAATATGGTTCTCACCAACAACCTGACACGTTCACTTTCCAAAGAAGACTTGAAAGATGTAGACGTTCAGGTCATGAAAGGCGTAGTGTATATCTCGCTCTCTGACAACATGCTTTACAAGAGCGGATCATACNAAATCAGCGATGCTGCAGGGGCAACACTCGCTAAAATCGCTAAANTCATAAGCGACTATAAGGACTATGATGTTCTCATTGAGGNTAATACCGACNATGTTCCAATCAANNAGACCAACATTCGTAACAACTGGGACCTCTCTTGTCTGCGCGCTTCAAGTGTGGTTCAGGCCTTACAGAACAAATATGGCGTAGATCCTAAGCGCTTGACAGCAGGCGGTCGTGGCGAATACAATCCTATAGCAAGCAACGCTTCCGCTGCCGGCAAGATGAAGAACCGTCGTACACAGATTATCATCACTCCGAAACTGGACGAGTTTATGGAGTTAATAGGACAGGCTCCAAAGGAGTAAAGGACTGTAATCGAGAAAGAAAAAGATAACTATCGAAAAACGGTTCAACAATAAACCGACAACTATAATAAAAAACTTGCGTGACTTTGTTATAAAAGTCACGCAAGTTTTTTTATCAACCGTAATCAAATATACTCAAGAAAAGAACCCAACAACATATCAATACAGGCCGAATGCTCCCAGCAACAGGATGGCAAGAAGGCAAGGCGCTATGTAGCGCAGCATAATAATATACAGTGTCTTGCGGCGGAAAGCATAACCATTGAGCCTCATTTCACCTATAAGCAGACGTGGCTTTACAATCCATCCGAACAATATACAGGTACAAATAGACACAAACGGCATAAGGATATTGTTGCTTATATAATCGAATATATCAAGTATCTGAGCCACAGCGCCGTTAGGTAGCGGGAACTCAAAATACCAATCGTTATAGCCACGGCACACAATATAAGAGAATATGAAACCGGTACCGGCCATAGCGACAACTGAACGCCTGCGTGACCAGTTGAATTTATCCATTATACTAACTGTGGTTGCCTCAAGAATGGATACGGCACTGGTGACAGCGGCAAAGAGTACCATGACAAAGAAGATGAGACCGAGTATCTCTCCGGCAAAACCCATAGAGTTAAACACCTTTGGCAAGGCAACAAACATAAGGCCCGGGCCTGCCGCCATNCCCTCCGTGCCCATGAANACATATACNNCAGGNATGACCANCAGTCCTGCNAGGATAGCAATGGCAGTGTCACAGATTTCAATATGGTCCACAGCCTTGCCGAGATTCACATCTTTTTTCATATAAGAGCCATAAGCTATCATTATTCCCATGGCTATAGAAAGAGAATAGAACAGCTGTCCCATGGCATCAAGAACCACCATAAGGAACTTACGGACGGTGAGACCGTCGAAGTTAGGGATAAAATATATGCCGGCACCCTGCAGTCCTGTGCGTGTAACCCCATTGGCATCAGTGTGGCTTATGGTGAGAGAATAAAGTGCTATTGCCACAACCATAACCACAAGCGATGGCATTATGATACGAGAGTACTTCTCAATACCTTTTTCTACCCCCCTATATACCACGTAAAAACAGAACGCCGAGAATATAGCCATAAACAAAACAGGCACCCATTGGGCTGAGATAAATTCTGAGAAGAACCCGTCCTGAACGGCATCGCTACCGGAGAATGTCACATAAGTGGTAAGATATTTCAACACCCAGCCACCGATAACACAATAATATGGATATATGAGGTATGGTACTATAAATGAAAACATTCCCAAGAACTTCCATTTCTTACTGAAAAAGCCGTAGGCTGTCAGCGGCCCTTGAGCGGAACGGCGGCCTATTGCCACCTCGGTTATAAGTAGCGTAAAACCGAAAGTCAGCGTAAGGATAATGTACACAAACAGGAAAAGGCCACCACCATCACGGGCAGCAAGGAAAGGGAAACGCCATATATTACCCAGACCAACGGCACTGCCGGCCGCTGCAAGGACAAATCCCATGGAGCCACTGAATGAATTTCTGTTCTTTTTCATTTTATTTGTCAAGTGTTTGAAAATAGGTTTATATAGGTTATCTATCAAAAAATCATGCCATCAGCCGCCAAACGGACAGCTTTTACCAATTAAAACGACTTTTACTTAAAGTACATCCGCAAGACGTCGCACATCGGTATCTTCGCCAACTATCCACAATATGTCTCCAACTTCAAACTTATAGGTTGGCGATACGNACGACAANNCATCCTCTTTCTCCTCCATACCAACCAACATACAGTTGNATTTATCACGAAGACCGCTANTAANAAGCGATTGTCCAAGCAGCANACTGCCCTTACGTATAACGAACCGACNCAACTGCATGTCGTGTTGTTCTCCTTCCATAACGTCAGGTACCAGCTCTTCCTGCAGAATACCATTAAACTGCGTAAGTTGTTCATCATTACCGATAACATGAAGAATGTCACCCGGAAAGACCATATCATTGCCCGACGGGATATGCAGATGCTGCTTTCCTCTTATAATGCTGCTGACGTGCACCCCGAAACGCTTGGCAAGATTCAACTCCGAGAGTGTTTTTCCGGCCCAAAGAGTATCTTGAGGCACCGTAACCTCAGAGATATGCACATTACGGTCAAGCAATTTCCCATGATATAAAGGCTTGCGTCTGCCCGCAATATTGGCTGCAATGTCTTTTGAATGCAAGTTCTGTATGAACAGTCGCTCCAACTGTATACTGCTTTTCTTCATGCTTCGTGAATAGATAATGGCCGAAATAGCGGCCACCGCTATACAGATTATAACAGCATCGGAATATTGCAGCAGGTCATTACAGATATAGAAAAGATAGACTATAGCCAATATGCCACGGNCTATTATAGTAAAGACGAGCGGTGCACNGTTGTNNCGGCTGCCTGTCCACAACATCTTGAACTCCGTACTACGGNTNTTCTTCATCACCATCGCACGCAGGAACGGAGCCACAAGCAACATGGTTATCAACGCACACAACGGGTTTGCAATGACAGCCGGCATGATACTGACAATAAACCTCCTGCCTATGGTCAGCATAATGGACATTACTGCAATAGTAAGGACGGAATATATCAGCGTATTAACAGCCATTTGCGTCAGCAAAGGCTTCCAGTTGTTGGCAGAACGGTCCACATTCGTGGGGGCAATATCCGATATATGGTTAATGCGCCGTATCCAAACCTTAGGCAACCGGCTCTCTATAATATTATAGACAGGTACGGTGCCGCGTATCATATACGGCGTAAGGAATGTCGTTATGACTGATACGGCAACGACAACAGGATACAAAAAGTCCTCTATCACACCCNGCGTAAGGCCAAGCGANGCTATGATGAAAGCGANNTCGCCTATCTNTGCCATCGAGAAACCACAGCGCATGGCGGTNNTCAAGGTCTGACCGGAGAGCATNAAGCCAAACGTTCCGAAGACAGACTGGCCGAAAATAATGCCAAGTGTTATTACAAGAATCGGCAGCCACTGGTCCACAACGACCTGCATATCAACGAGCATGCCGACAGAAACGAAAAAGACAGCCCCGAAAAGATTCTTGACCGGTTCCACTACCTTTTCTATTTTCTTGGCCTCTATCGTCTCGGCAAGAATACTACCCATAATAAACGAGCCGAAAGCCGGGCTGAATCCCACCAACGAGGCAAATACAGCCATACCGCAACAAAGGGCCAAAGAGACTATAAGCAGAACCTCATCGTTTATGAGCGAGCGTGCTTTCCTAAGAAAACTGGGGATAAAAAACAGCCCGACAACAAACCACAAGACAAGAAAGAAGACAATACTCAACAGGCTTGCCACCATCTGCTCACCGTCATCAGAGCCACCCTTGGCAATAGTGGTCAAGACAACCATCATGACAATGGCGAGTACGTCCTCCAATATCAGCACACTCATGACGAGCGACGAGAACTGTTGTTGCCGCAAGCCCAAATCATCAAAGGCCTTATAAATAATGGTTGTGGACGACATGGCCAGCATACCGGCAAGGAAAAGGCCGTTCATTGACGACCAACCGAACGCCTGACCTATCAATATGCCTATCATCATCATCGAGAAGATGACCGTAGTGGCGGCAATGACAGGCGCTACACCCATCTTGAGTATCTTCTTGAACGAGAAATCAAGCCCCAACGCAAACAGCAGGAACATGACACCGATGTCCGCCCACACCCTGATATTCTCGCTGTCCACAACAGAAACGGTCAACGGGAAGTTGGGAGAGACAAGAAAACCTGCCATAATATATCCCAACACCAACGGCTGCTTGAGTTTCTTGAACAACAATGTCACTACTCCGGCAGTGACAAGTATCAGTGCCAGGTCCTGTATCAATGATGGTATGCCGTGCATGTATTCCTTATTATGTTTATAATTACTTTGGCAGCCTTTTCCATTACCTGCACGGAGACGAACTCATGCGGGCCATGAAAGTTAACAGCCCCGGTAAATATGTTAGGGCATGGCAACCCACGGAATGACAGTTGAGCCCCGTCCGTACCTCCCCTGATAGGCTGTATCTTAGGTATCACGCCCGAATCAGCCATTGCCTGACGCGCAATATCAATGATATAACGCAACGGCAACACCTTTTCGAGCATATTATAATATTGGTCTTGTATCTTNATCNCGCAAACCTTTGCGCCGTATTTTGCGTTAATACGCTCAGCAACACCTTGCATAACAGTCTTGCGCCGCTCAAACGCCGCCCTGTCGTGGTCACGTATTATATATTGCAACCGTGCCTTCTCGCAGTCACCTTTCATAGCCGTGAGATGAAAGAAACCCTCATAGCCCTCCGTCTCCTCCGGTATCTCACCGTCAGGCAACAACGCGGCATACTCCGTGGCTATGCGTGCGGCATTCAGCATCTTGCCCTTGGCATAGCCGGGATGCACGCTTACACCGGAAAATGTGACCACCGCCGACGCGGCATTGAAATTTTCGTATTCCAGTTTCCCAAGGTCTCCGCCGTCAACAGTGTACGCCCATCGGCACGCAAAGCGCTCCACGTCAAAATAATACGCCCCCATACCAATCTCCTCATCGGGTGTAAAGGCTATGCGTACAGTACCATGCTCCACCTCCGGATGCCTGATAAGATATGACACGGCGTGCATTATCTCCGCAATGCCGGCCTTATCGTCAGCCCCAAGCAACGTTGTACCGTCTGTAACGATAAGGTCCTCACCTACATGGCAGAGCAATTCCGGAAAGGTCTGCGTTCTGCTCCATATCCCTTCAGACAGTTCTATGTCCGTACCGTCATAGTCTCTCACTATCCTTGCCCTCACATTGTAGCCTGAACAGTCCGGCGACGTATCATAATGGCTTATAAAGCCTATGGCGGGCACAGGCCTGTCGGTATTGGAAGGCAGCGTGGCATATAGATAACCCTTATCGTCAAGCACTACATCAGCAAGCCCCTCCGCCTCCAGTTCCTCTTTCAGAAAGAGCGCAAAGGTCATCTGCTTAGCTGTGCTTGGCACTGTATCCGTGCCCTCGGCCGACTGTGTGTCGAACCGTGTATAACGTATAAAACGGTCTTGTATGGTCAGCATTATTTTTCTTTCTCGGCAGCAATAGCCTCACGTACCTTTGCCTCCAGTTCCTCGCACAACTCCGGATTGTCTTTCAACAGAGCAAGAACGGCATCGCGTCCCTGCGCCAGTTTTGTCTCACCGTAAGAGAACCAGGAACCGCTCTTCTTGACAATATTGCGTTCTACGGCAAGGTCAAGGATCTCTCCGACCTTGGATATGCCCTCGCCGAACATTATATCAAACTCGCATTTGCGGAAAGGAGGAGCCACCTTGTTCTTCACAACCTTCACCTTCGTCAGGTTACCAATAACCTCGTCGCCGTCTTTTATGGCCGTAGACTTACGCACATCGACTCTGACAGAGGCATAGAACTTCAGCGCATTACCGCCGGTGGTTGTCTCCGGATTGCCGAACATCACCCCAATCTTTTCACGCAACTGGTTGATAAAGATACACGTTGTCTTGGTTTTGGAAATGGTCGATGTGAGTTTTCGCAAGGCCTGCGACATGAGACGNGCCTGNAGTCCCACCTTATTATCGCCCATATNGCCCNCAATCTCCGCCTTCGGCNNGAGCGCCGCCACAGAGTCTATAACGATAATGTCCACCGCCGCGCTTGATATCAGCTGGTCTGCAATCTGCAATGCCTGCTCGCCGTTGTCCGGCTGCGATATAAACAGGTTGTCGACATCAACGCCAAGTTTCTCGGCATAGAACCTGTCAAAAGCATGCTCGGCATCAATAAACGCCGCTATGCCTCCCAGTTTCTGCGCCTCGGCCATAGCGTGTATAGCGAGAGTTGTCTTACCTGACGACTCCGGACCATAGATTTCTATTATACGCCCCTTAGGGTATCCACCCACACCAAGAGCCAAATCCAGTCCGAGAGAGCCGGTAGGGATTACCTCTACGTTGTCAACTTTCTCGTCACCAAGTTTCATTATAGACCCTTTGCCAAAGTCCTTCTCTATCTTTGCCATTGCAGCCTGCAATGCTTTCAGTTTCGCTNCTTTCTCTTCCATGCTGTTATATGTTTATTAAAGTAACAGGGTGTGCCGCTGAACGGGCTCCACCCCACTCCGTATACATGCGTTGCCGTTACAGTTCAAGGTCGCCGTCAAAGACCTCCACCCAAGGAAGCCCCTGTTTGTTGAGCTGCTCCATGAACGGATCCGGATCAAAATCCTCCACATTCCACACGCCCGGCTTGCGCCACAGCCCCTTGAAGAACATCATGGCGCCAATCATTGCCGGCACACCGGTCGTGTAGCTGACGCCCTGCATGCCTGTTNCCTTGTACGCCTCCTGATGCTTACAGTTGTTGTAAACATAGTATGTGCGTTCCTTGCCGTCCTTTATGCCACGGATACGGCAGCCTATGCTCGTCTCGCCGTCATAGTTCTCGCCCAAATCCTGCGGGTTAGGCAGCACCGCCTTAAGGAACTGCAGCGGAACAATCTTGACCTTTACCGTCTCACCGTTGCCGTCAGCAAGAGGCGCCTCATATTCCATTTCGTCAATACGTGACATGCCAAGGTTTTGTATCACATCGAGATACGTCAGGTATTGCTGTCCGAATGTCATCCAAAAACGCGCTTGCTTTATAGTGGGATAATTCTTTACAAGAGACTCCAGCTCCTCATGGTGCATGAGATAGCTTTCCCTTGGTCCTATATTCGGATAGGTAAGAGCCTTATGAACCTCAAGAGGCTCGGTCTCTATCCACTGCCCATCTTTATAATNCNGACCCTTTTGGNTTATCTCACGNATATTNATNTCGGGGTTAANGNTAGTGGCANACGCCTNGTGGTGATTGCCTGCGTTGCAGTCCACGATGTCAAGGTAGTGTATTTCGTCAAAATGATGCTTGGCGGCATAGGCCGTATAGACTCCTGACACACCGGGATCAAAGCCGCATCCCAGTATGGCTGTGAGGCCGGCTTCCTCAAAACGCTGCTTATACGCCCACTGCCATGAGTACTCAAAGTGCGCCTCGTCCTTGGGTTCGTAGTTAGCCGTATCAAGATAGTTGACCCCGCACGCCAGACACGCATCCATAATGGTGAGGTCTTGGTAAGGCAAGGCAAGGTTCACGCATAGTTCCGGCTTGAACTCCTGAAAGAGTTTCTTAAGCTGTTCCACATCATCGGCATCCACCTGAGCGGTAGATATGTTCATGTTCTTACCCGAACCGGCCTTACGGATAGCCTCCACAATAGCGTCACATTTCTCCTTACGGCGACTTGCTATCATGAAATCTGTGAATATACTGTCGTTCTGTGCAATCTTATGTGCGGCAACCGTGGCTACGCCACCGGCGCCAATCATTATAATCCTTGACATTATTCTACTGTTATATCAAAAAAAGATGGGTTATACTCTTGCTCAATTAATATGTGTTCTGGTCTGCTTCTCAGCAGCCTTGGTCGCCGCCTCGTTCGCCTTCATGGCATTCTGCCGCCTGTGGTAATGATAGTCCGTCCCGTTTTGTCGCAATACCAGCGAGTCTCTGCTCATATAAACGAAGTCGAGAGTGTCTATCATGTCCTGCTGATGTTCCTGATTGTCTTCCTGCAAATGATGCTTATCCGACACCAGCAGCAGCCTACCGTTGCAGGTGTACCACTGTTTGTATCTCTTTACCTCAGGGTACGACACCGGCGAGTCATCCTCAAGCGTATTGCTCTTCATTATCGTTCCAACCGGATATGCCTTGTGAGACCTTTTCAAGGTAAATCCGTATTCGCGCGGCACAAGGAATCTTTCCTTCAGAGAGTCAGGCATATCGGCCAGCATACGTCTCTGCATACGCTTGTTCATATTCTGCAATTCTTTCATTACCGGCATCACGGGATAAGTCCATGTGCCTTTGAGCATATCCAGATTTATTATCATACGGGCCTCTGTCGTATCTTCAGAGCTGATCATTACCCCGGCCCAGTCACCGATTTCCGGTATGCCGNAGACCNTGCCCTCATGCNTNGCGNCTATGCTNCTGAAAGTTATAGGGTCGCCGGAGAACGGCCACAACACTATTACCGAGTCTGACGTGCCGTCGCACACCAAACCGTAAAACATAGAATCGTTCTTAATCACGAGTCCCTTTTCAATCTCCTCTTCCTCATCCTCCGTCCGGCTGTCGTTCCGTTTACAGGCACCCGTAATCGAGAGTATTGCCAAAGAGCATATTATTATGGTTACAATTCTATTGCGCATCTATCTAACACCTTTTGGGGATATATTTGCAAAGGTACTGTTTTTTTTGCAATCCGCCAAACTTTTGCTTCTATTTTCTGAAATATACAACTCATAGGCAAACGGTTTCTGACAGGGGGATTTATGCAGTCTTGACGCAAGTCCGGAATGCCCTCAGCGCCCCACCATTACAATCGCAGCCCAATTACGATATAATCGCACCGCGATTGCAATGTAAACGTACTGCGATTACAGTGTAATTGCACCACGATTACAACGCAATATTTAACACACTAAGAAACAGAGATTTACAAACATCCAACCTCCAAAAATGCAATTTCGCCCTGTAAAGGCATGACAAACGCCGCAATCTTATTCCCTATAACAAACAAAGCACCCTGACAAACGCCGCCATTTAAGCCGGTCGCCGTCAAGGTGCCATTGCTATAGATAATATGTAAGTCAGTAGTATTGCCTCAGTTAAAATCTTCCGCCGCCTCCGAAGCCGCCACGTTGGCCGCCGCCTCGCGGGCCTCCGCCATTAAACTCACCCGGAGGAGGTCCCTGCGGTGCATCACCCCCACCGGCCTTACGCTCGGCTCTTGCCGCCTTGCCGNNAAAAGCATTGAAACNGTATATAACATGCAGCATGGCATAGCTATTGATGGAANTGNAATATACGTCAGATCGCTGTGTANCGGAGATAGAACGTGAGAACGAGCTTCTCTGTTGCAGGATGNCANAGAGTTGCAGAGAGATGATAAGCGGCTTGCCCTTGAGGAAGCTCTGCGCCAGCTGTGCGTTCCACACAAACTCGTTTGTATTCATTGACGCATCGCTATAACCACGGCGTGACTGCATGTGCGCGCCGGTAGAGAAACTCATGTTCCACGGCATATTTATCGTTATGTCCGTACCATAGTTAAAATCCCACGTATCAAGGTTAGCGTTTGGCTGCAATTTGTTGCGTGATATAGAATAGTTCACACGTCCGTTCAGCTCCACTTCCAGCCACTCGTTGCGGTAGCTGAAGCCCACCCGCTCGGAAATGCCTGTTGAACGGGTATAGTTCTTGTCGGGGTCGGCGCTTCTCTTCAGGTTAACGTAACTCACACGGTTATTGTATGACAGGTCGGTCATGGAGTTCATGCTCCATATTCCCACCGTATCCAGAGAGGTATTATACATGAAAGCGCCATTGGTACTCCAGTTACCGTTGATGTTCATAGGCTGCGATGTGCGTCCGCCTGTGGTCGGATCGTAGCGCACCATGTTTGAGACACTGTTTCGAGTGGTCTGGAAATTGACGAAAGCCATTATAGCATTCTGCCGCCTCTGCACATAGTTGTTATACTGCATGGAGAACCTGTTGGTGAACGATGGCTTCAAATCGGGATTACCCTTACTCACGTTCAGCGGGTCGGTGTTATCGGTTATCGGCATAAGGTCAGTCATTGACGGCTGGTCTGTGCTGCCGCGATAGTTCAATCTCAGGCTTTTCTGCTTGTTAAAACGATAGCGGAAATCGAAAGTCGGGGTGAAGTTGCTCACTGATCNTTTTGATATAGTGTCGANACCGAGGTGCTTGTAATGCANCTCCGAGGTCTNCGGCTGCACCATAACACCAACATTCAGGTNATAAAAGTTGGTTGTACGCTTCAACGACAGCTCNACCTCGTGGATATAATTGTCGTATTCAGAGAAACGACTTTGGTCTGTATCCAGATATGTTGACAACGGTGTCTGTTCCGTTACGAACGGATTAAGATACGAGGCGAAGTCCCTATACATATTCATCACACCCGCCCCGAAGTCCGGCAACAGGCTGAAGTCATGCGTTTGTCTGTCGCTATAACGGTTCTGATAGCGGTATTGGTATCGCAGTTGCAGGAAAGTAGCCAGGGCTATAGGCTCGCTATATGTAGCACTCAACTGATAACTCTTGGTTTTGTTCGGCGTGACGTTATAGCGGTTACGGTAATATAGCGAATCTTCCGTAGTCGGCCTGAACAGCGTAACGAACTGTGTTGACAGGTTTTCGTTGTCGCTTTTGGTGTAAGAATAACGCCCTTGTACCGTTATGTTACGTCCGTTGTTGGACAAACGCCTTGATATGGTAGCCTGCAGGTTTAAGTTACTGTTCGTACCATAGGACAATCCGGTGTTAGATCTTCTGTTAATAAGAATGGAATCCAATGCCCTCGTAGGGTCCAACTCCTGCTGTTCCAGTGAATACTGATACAACGCATCGTTCAATTGAGCCATTGTGGTAGCGTCCAACGGGTCGTATATAGTCGTTCCGGTATAAGGGTTAAGGGTGTTATAAGGGTCTTTATTGAACGACGCGTTGGTGCTGTTGGAGCGTGAATCGCTTGAGGAAAGGCTTAGACTTGGCCTGAACTGTATCGTTGTAAGCGTGTCAGGTTTCCACTCTAAGCGCCCGTTGAAATTCCAACTGTTGGAACGTGAGTAACTTTGTGAACGTCCATTAGAGAACGATCCGACGGTAGACACGAAGTTCTCGCTGGCCGATGTCTGTGCGTTGTCCCTGTCATTATGGTTCCATCTGGCCGACAAGTCAGCCCTTAGTTTATCCTTTTTCTCGTAATTATAGTTCATTCCGAGCATCTTGTTGGCCGAAAGCCCGTTGCCTCCGCCACCGCCTCCTCTGCCGCCGGTACCGAATCCTCTGTTACCCGTATTGTTGGCGTTGGCAAAAAGCATCAGTCTGCTGTTGTCTTTCATATACGCTCCCATCACACGCTCGGCATAACGTGACTTGGTACCTATTGCAAGGTCGGCATTAAGAAGCGTACCTTTGTTCATGCCCCGCTTGATATTGAAGTCCAACACCGTACTTTCCTCGCCGTCATCAATGCCTGTCATCCTCGCGAGGTCACTCTTCTCCTGATACGCTTTCACCTTATCTATAATGGCGGTAGGCAGGTTTTTCAATGCCGTCTCAGTGTCTCCGGTCATAAACTCCTTACCGTCAACCTTGATTTTCTTNNCCTCCTTNCCGTTNATCGTAATCTTACCGTCGTCATCANCCTGCGCACCCGGCAGCCTTTTTACAAGCTCTTCTATCACGGAACCTTCGGGAGTGCGGTATGCAGCGGCGTTATATATAAAGGTATCCTCCTTAACCACCACCTTGGCGGCAACGCCATTGGCTATGACTTCCTTCAGCATTATGGCGTCGGTCTCCATGTTTATCTCTGCGAACGCGAAGTTATTGTCCTCGCTTATCACAACGTTGCGCAGGATATTCTTATAGCCGACGCTTGAGATCTTGACAATATACCTGCCGTTGTCCGGTGCGACGATAGTGAATAAGCCGCTTTCGTTGCTGACGGCCCCGGCCACATAAGACGAGTCTTTCGCCTGTAGCAACTGCACCACAGCCTGCAATATCGGCTCATTGCTTTCTTTGTCAAGCAACGTTCCGGAGATTTTTCTCTCTTGTGCCAATGCTGTCACAGCGGTACAGAACGTCAGTAGTGTGAGAAAAAGGAGTTTTTTCATTGTTTTAATTATTACTATTATTTTTTAATTTTACTTTGAACTACATTATCTATGACGTATATCATTTCAAAAAGTTTATATACTTTGATATTTTTTTCGTTTTTAACGGAGCGAAAAAACAACAGGACACGTCTGCCATAAACATTCAATCGGTATCATAGCGCGGGCATATACAAGTTGTAAGGCTTTATTCTCAACCAATAGACAGAACGAGAATGAGCCGATATAACAAGGATTTTTAAGTGGTTACACAACAGAATTATCCGATNTACAGAATAAAACGGTGNCGANATTANANCGGCNTACANGTCGTCAGACATCATAATTCACTAACAAAATACAAAAAAGGGCAAACAAAATTGTTTGCCCTTCCGCTCAATTATTAATCTTTTCTTAGTTCCTTATGCAGTTTTTTCTTCATTCTTCTGACCCTCTATCGGCAAACAGAACACAAACCTTGCGCCCTTGTTGTAAGACGTATCGAGATAGACCTCGCCGTTAAGCCTCTTTGACAGAGTAAGGCAGATGTTCAGACCGAGACCCGTTCCCTGCACATAGTCATTGAGTTTCGTGAAGCGATGGAATATGTTCTTGGCCTGACCGATAGGCACTCCCTCACCGGTATCGGTGACAGCGAACGTTATCTTACCCGGATGCTCTTCCAATGATGCCGACAATACAATGGAACCCACCTGCGTATGCTTTATAGCATTGGTGAGATAATTAATCAATATCTGCTGTACGCGGCGCGCATCGGTGTAAATCATATAGTCATCAGGTATTGAAGAGTCATATCTCAACTCTATCTCTGGCTTGATCCTATACTTGACAGACGCCAATGCCGTATTACAAAGAGCATTAAGCGGATGATCATTGAGCGTAATGGAGTAGTTTCCGCTCTTTATATCCGATATGTTAAGAATATCATCAATAAGCATTATGAGCATATTGCCGTTGTGTTGTATATGCACTGCATACTCATCACGCTCCTCCTGAGTAAGACATTCCGGCGGTAACGCTAACAGTTGGGCGAAACCAACCACCGCATTCAGCGGCGTACGTACCTCATGACTCATATTCTGGACAAACAAATCCTTTGCCTTAGACTCCTTAACAGCCTCCTCACAAAGGCGCTTTGCCTCCTCGCATTCTTTCTTTACATCATCATATTGTTGCTTCTTTGCCTCCAATTCCTGCTCCTGTTTGCGCATGGCACAACTGCAACGGCTTAGCGCAACGGCCATTACCATAAAGGCGAAAGCTACAATTATTATACTTGTCGTTGTCATAACAGTTCTATAGATTTATCAAATTTCAGAAAAATCCATTTGGTGTTCCATCTATTTCTTTTCCCATATCAGGTTCACCTGCGTTGCAACGCAAGTCAATAGTTTCTCCATAATGATAGGTTTCGTGATGAAATCGTTGGCTCCCATCTGAAAGCCTTTGGTCACATCATCGCTGGAGTTCAGGGCTGACAATATCACAACCGGCAACGATTTTGTCTCATCCGCCGCGCGCAAGCGTTTCAACACCTCATAACCATCAACCCCCGGCATCATCAAATCGAGCAACACGAGGTCGACAGGTTTCTGTGCTATGGTATCCAATGCAGCCTGACCGTTGTTGGCCGTAAGGATATTAAATTTGAATCTACTCAACATTTTCTGGATAAGAAGCACATTCAAGGGGATGTCATCAACGATAAGAATGTTCACTTGCGTCTGATCCACTTCCGGATTAATCTGTACACTCATAGGTAAGTTATTATTTTTTCANGNCTTNTGGTTTATTATTTCTACGCCNTTCCTCAGNGTTGCCCTACCTGAACGAGTCGGTTAGTAACTTAATCTCTACCTGCGGAGATATTCTTTCGTACAATATGTTATACACAGCGTCAAGTATAGGCATGTTAACATGCATGTGTTTGTTTATTTCTTTCATGCACTTTGTGCCGAAATAGCCTTCCGCTATCATCTCCATTTCTATCTGCGCCGACTTCACGGAGTACCCTTTTCCAATCATAGTACCGAATGTCCGGTTTCTGGAGAAGTTGGAATAGCCCGTAACAAGCAGGTCGCCTATATACACACTGTCCTCCATGTGGCGCGGTATAGGGTGCACACACTGCAGGAATCGTGACATCTCCTGCAAGGCATTGGCCATCAATACCGCCTGGAAGTTATCACCATACTTCAGTCCAGAGCATATCCCGGCAGCGATAGCATATACGTTTTTCAGCACTGACGAATACTCTATGCCTATCACATCCTCCGAAGTCTTGGTCTTAATATACCGCCCTGCCAGCACTTTGGCAAAGGCATCGGCCTTGTCCGCATCCGAACAACCTACCGTAAGGTATGACAATCGCTCCAAAGCGACTTCCTCCGCATGGCTTGGGCCGCCTATACAGGCGAGGTTATCGTACGGCACATCAAGTGCCTCATGGAAGTATTCCGAGCATACAAGGTTCTCATCGGGCACTATTCCTTTTATCGCCGTAACGAGAAACTTGTCTCTTAACTTCACTTTCAGTTTCTTAAGATGACTCTTAAGATATGGAGACGGCGTGACAAACACCAGTGTGTCGTATGCCTGCGCTATCTTGTTCAGGTCTGAACTGAAAGATATTTCATTCATATCAAAGTGCACTCCCGTAAGATAAGCGGGGTTATGCCCCAAACGCTTAAAATCATTTATACGGTCGTCACGGCGCATATACCAACCTATATGATGTGTATTGCCTACAATAATCTTCGCGATAGCCGTCGCCCAACTACCACCTCCGATGATTGCTATTTTACCGCAGTCAAACATTTCTGTTCCCTGTTATGTAAAAACACACGCTGAGCGTTCCGCCGGTGCAGTGCATTACTGCCGGCATGCCGCCGCGTCAATATAGGCTTGGAACTCCTCCACCTTCGGATTGTCCAGTCCGAGCTTATATTTCTTGTTCACACCACACACGTCCATCTGCAGTTTCTGTGCCTTAACGTCTTTCAAGTCCGACAGAAGATAATAGCCCGCCTTGTTGAACAGCGGCACCCACTCCTCGCCAACGCCTATCGCAGCCCACTCTTCCTTGCCGGCCTTCGGCTGCTTTGGCTCCGGCTTCATCTGCGGGAACAGCAACACTTCCTGTATGAACGCATTGCCTGTCATAAGCATCACAAGGCGGTCAATGCCGATACCGATACCGCTTGTCGGCGGCATGCCATACTGCAAGGCGCGTAAGAAGTCATGATCTATAATCATTGCCTCGTCGTCTCCCTTGTCGGCAAGACGCATCTGGTCTACGAAGCGCTCCTCCTGATCTATCGGGTCATTGAGTTCGGAATAGGCATTGGCCAACTCCTTACCGTTAACCATCAGCTCAAAGCGTTCTGTCAGGCCGGGTTTGTCACGGTGCATCTTCGTTAACGGCGACATTTCGACCGGATAATCGGTAATAAAAGTAGGCTGTATGAACGTGCCCTCACAGGTCTCGCCGAATATTTCGTCTATCAGCTTACCCTTACCCATAGTATCATCCACCTCAATACCGAGTTTCTTTGCCACCTCGCGCATCTCGTCCTCGCTCATACCGGAGAGGTCATAGCCTGTTTTCTCTTTTATAGCGTCAAGTATAGGCAACCTGCGGAACGGAGCCTTGAAAGATATTGTCTTGCCGTCTATAACGGTTTCGGGCTTGCCGTTCACCGCCACACAGATTTCCTCAAGCAGCTTTTCGGTGAAAGACATCATCCAGTTATAGTCTTTATAGGACACATACAGCTCCATGCACGTAAACTCCGGATTATGGGTTTTTTCCATACCCTCGTTACGGAAGTTCTTGCCTATCTCATATACGCCCTCAAAACCGCCCACGATAAGCCGTTTCAAATACAGTTCCGTGGCGATACGCATATACATAGGTATATTAAGCGCATTGAAATGGGTTATGAACGGGCGCGCGCTGGCACCGCCGGCTATAGACTGCAACGTCGGGGTCTCTACCTCGGTATATCCCGCCTCGTCAAGAACCTTACGCAGAGTGCGCACCACCATGGCACGCTTCAGGAAGGTATCCTTGACGCCATCGTTCACCACAAGGTCAACATACCTCTGACGATAGCGCAACTCCGGATCCTCGAACTTATCATACGCCACACCGTCCTTATATTTTACGATTGGCAACGGTTTGAGAGACTTGGACAAGAGTGTCACCTCCTGAGCGTGAACGGATATTTCTCCGGTCTGGGTGCGGAACACGAAGCCCCTGACACCAATGAAGTCGCCGATGTCAAGCAACTTCTTGAACACCTTATTATAATAATCCTTATCATCGCCGGGGCATATATCGTCGCGCGTTACATACACCTGTATGCGACCCTTGGAGTCCTGCAACTCCACAAAAGCGGCCTTACCCATAATACGGCGGCTCATCATACGGCCGGCAATACATACCATACGGCTATTCTCGGACGTAGCTTTGCCGGGTATCTCGTTTCCCTCCTCGTCTTTTTCCTTTGGCAAGTCAACGAAATCGGCTACTATTTCGGTGGAGAAGGCATCGGTAGGATATTCAGCTGCGGGGTACGGGTCTATGCCCATGTTACGCAACTCCTGCAGGCTTTCACGCCTTCCAATTTCCTGTTCACTTAGTTCGAGTATGTTCATTTCAAGTCGTTTTATCTATATATATTGGTATATATACACATTGTCATGCCTCATGTGTACTGACAATAATATAATTGTGTGCAAAGTTAATAATTTAATCTGATAAAAACGAACTTTTTGTAAAAAAACATTATTTTTTATTTTTCAGCCCTCTGTTTGCCTTATTTCGCCGGTATAATGTCCGCACACCATCCGCAATGCCATGCAAGTCATGAACACGGAAACATCGCATACCGCATATACCAATCAGGTTCGGAACAAGTTAATTTTTATCTTGCGGAGACAAAATAACGGAAACAGACGCAAATCAGGCCAAAAAGCTCCTGTGTGCGAGCACAATAGTTGATTAAAATCAATTATTATCTTTTTTTGAAGAAATTACAATTAAATTGTTTGCGCACACAAATAATTCGTAGTACCTTTGCACTGTCAGAAGAAAAGCAGCCGGACAGCAGTCCGAAAAGATTGAGTCCGTTTTCTTTTAGACACAAAAAAGTCGCATAAAACTAATGTGACATCGACTCGGAACAAATTGTTTAGGTTAGTAGATATATAATAGATTTAGGTTTTAGTTATTAGGTTAGAAAAGATTGTTTAACTTTGGGATAACACAAAACAGCCGTGAGGCTCTTTTTTCCACTTGAAAAACTGATGAAGTTAAACATACTTTCATTTCCCACCCACAATGTCACCACATCCCGCCACGACATTTTTCCCTCCTGAGCGGCACCTGATTTCAGTGGCGTTACAATCGCAGTGTCTTTACGATGTAATCGCACTGCAATCGCCATGTAATCGCAGTGCGTTTACCGTGCAATCGCACTGCGATTACAGAACCGGCAAATAATGCCACCCGGACAATCATTTTCGTGGCTGCTACCGATACCGTCAACACGAGTGAGTTTTCGCCGTGATTACGAAAAACAAATTCATTTCAACAAGTCGGAAACACCATTCATTCAGGTAACAGGACAAACTGTTAACACATAACCAAAAACACAAAGAACAACTGCATACATGAAAGAGTTTTGAGCAAAACAAGACGCCCCTATTTACACTTCGTCGCCTTAAAACGACATTTCGGCATTAAAATCAGAATAAGATGGAGACAGAAGAAAAGCTCTTTGTAACTTTGTAAACATAAAGAACGAACCTAACCGGCATATCATAATCTACAGAAAAACGCCGGAGAATTTACAACCAAGATAAAGAAATGACTGAATTTAAGGAAATATTTGAAAGCCACTACACTTGGATAGAGGGTTTTATGCGCAATGTTCGCCGCTATCCTAACCGAACGGCCATGCTATGTCCAGAAAGCAACAAGGCGTGGAACTATACAGAACTCAACGCAGAGGTTAACCGTCTGTCCAACGCTCTGCTGGCAGACGGCTTCAAAAAGTCTGACGTAGTGATGATACAGCTGATGAATTGTCCGGAGTTCGCGTTCTCATACGTTGCGGCACAGAAGATGCACGGAGTGTGCTGCCCGACAAGCTACAGGCTCAGCGCAGGCGAACTGGCCTATAATATAGATGATTCCAAGCCATTGGTATTCATATTCGACGCCGCTTTCAAGAACACTGCCATAGAGGCACTGTCAATAGCCGCCCACAAACCGCGCCACGTCATTATAGTAGACGGCGAGGGCGAGGGCAACATCATATCATACGCCGACTACGTTAAGGACGCAAGCAGCAGCGAGCCGCCATATACCTGCGACTATAACATCTACGATGAGACCACACGCCTATACACATCAGGCACCACCGGTCGCCCGAAAGCGGTGTCGCTGACAAGCATTAACGAGGTGCTCTCCGCCCATGACGTAATGATACATTTCCCTATGAGCTACAAAGACGTCACGATGAACACCACACCATGGTTCCACCGTGGCGGAATACACTGCGCAGGCCCCTGCACTATATTCTACGCNGGTGCNTCATTGNTGANAATGGGNANGTNCNCGGCNGCCACGACACNTACATATATTGACAAATTCAAGATAACATTTGTAATAGGTGTGCCCACGGTGCTTGAGGAACTGGCCGACGAACAGGAACGCAACGCATACGACATAAGCACACTGAAAGGCATTGTCACCATGGGAAGTCCGCTGGAACGTTCTGCATGCATACGATACCAGAAGGTGTTGACGCCAAATATCTTCAACGGTTACGGCACGACAGAGACGTTCTGGAACACTTTCCTGCGCCCGTTCGACTTGCCTGAGAACGCGGGCACGGCCGGGGCTTCGTGCGTGGACGATGATGTGCGTGTGGTAAAGGTGTATGAGAACCGCAAGGCTGAGCCGGACGAGTTGGTGGCGCAAGACAACAACGAGGTCGGAGAGGTTATAATATGCTCTCCCGCCAAATCGCCATACAACTACCATAACAACGAGGAGGAGACGGAACAGAAATACTATGAGGGATTCATCTATACCAATGACCTCGCCACATGGGACGAGAATCAGTTCATAACAATAGTGGGACGCAAGGACGACATGATAATATCCTCAGGCGAGAACATTTATCCGACAGAGATAGAGGCCGTACTTAACACGCATCCGAAAGTGAAAGACTGCATAGTGACATCCGTACCGGACAAGATACGCGGACAACTCGTAACGGCATACGTGGTGCGTAACGACGAAAGCCTTACGCCCGAAGAGCTGGACGAGTTCTGCAAGGAGAGCCCGAACATTGCAAACTTCAAGCGGCCGCGCCTGTATCGCTTCGTAACGCAGATACCATTCAGCGCCACAGGCAAGAAACTGCATGTGAAGATCAAGTACACGGAGAATATAGCTTTGAAGAACGGACTGCTGTATAGGGAATAAAGCACGATATATCCCCAACAAAAACAGGCCCCGACAATGGCCGGGTCCTGTT
>WFLX010217588.1_pt1 | contig 26097 bp, 22 predicted proteins | sample 4967041 | NCBI WGS metagenome assembly WFLX01 (sample SAMN12857096, study PRJNA449069) | gut metagenome | isolation source: stool from male and female vole | host: Microtus ochrogaster | place: USA:Florida | collected 2017
GCCTCACTATTGTTAGTTTTCGTGGTCAGTGTTTCTGAATCATTGTTTTGTTCAAAGTCTTTTTTGGCTGCCTTTAGTTGCATAATATGTCCTCTCTTTCGCAGTAGGGCAGAGAGGTTTAGTTATGAGTTCCTCCTTGCCGTTATTTAGTTGTAAGCAAGGAGTTTTGCAGAGAATGCTCTGCATGGACACAGACAGATAAGTCTGTTAAGATACTTATATAATCCTTAAGTTATTCTTTGCTTAAAATGATTGTAGCATATTCATTATTTTGTTGCAATGGTAAACTATATTTTATTTGTTAAAATAGTTTAAGTTAGAAAGTCTGACCAAAGCGGCTGAATGATAACAAGAACTGCTTATGATAATAAGGTCTTCTTATGATAATAAGAACTTCTGTGGGGGGTGAAAGTATGTGTGAAATTGTTAAAAACATACGGAATCATGAAATGCTTCGGAAAAGCTTTAATGAGCTGGCAATAGAAACCTTTGATCTGGATTTTGAGGACTGGTATCAGAACGGCTTTTGGAGAGATAAATACATTCCCTATTCGATGGTTATAGACGGTAAAGTAGTGGCAAATGTATCTGTCAATCGAACGGATATGCTTTGGAATGGCAGACGGAAACATTTGATACAGCTTGGCACGGTAATGACAAAGGAATCGTATCGAAATCGGGGATTGATTCGCAGACTGATGGAGGAGATTGAGAAAGATTTTGAGACGGAAGTTGATGGGATTTATTTGTTTGCCAATGACAGCGTGCTGGATTTTTATCCTAAATTTGGATTTCGAAAGGCCGTAGAATGGCAGTATTCAAAAAAGTTTTCAGCATGGGGTGAAGAACTTGTACAGAGGGTTCCAATGGAAAGTAGTGAAGATTGGGAAGTGCTGATAAAGGCTATAGACGAGAGCGTGCCTCAGGGAAAGTTTGAGATGAAAGACAATAGTGATCTGATTATGTTTTATGTATCGAAATTCATGCAGGATAACGTATATTACCTTTCGGAGAGGCAGGCTTATGTGATTGCAGAGCCCCAGGGAGATGAATTGATTCTTTACAATATTTTCGCTCCGGAAAGAGTGGATCCGGAGATAGTGGCTAAGGCTTTTGGTAATAAAATTCAAAAACTGAGCTTATGCTTTGCTCCATGGGAGAATTCAGGATATGAAAAAGAACTGCTCCGCAAAGAAGATAACACCTTCTTTGTGAAAGGGGAGCTGTTTGCGGAGTTTGAGCGGGAGCAGCTTCGTTTCCCGGATTTAGCGCATGCGTAGGGAGGAGTACGGATTATGCGGTATTATATATCAGATCTGCATTTTTTTCACAGTAATTTGAATGAAGGCATGGACAAAAGAGGATTTGCCTCCGGGGAAGCCATGAATGAACATATGATCCGGCAATGGAATGATAGAGTGCATAAAAATGACGAAGTTGTCATTTTGGGAGATCTGTCGATAGGAAAAGCACAGGAGACTAACGAGATCATTCACCGGCTGAAAGGAAAGCTGTATCTGATAACAGGCAATCACGACCGTTTTCTGCAAAAAAAGGAATTTGATGCATCCCGATTTGTGTGGATCAAATCATACGGGGAGATCCATGACAATAACCGCAGGGTTATTTTGAGTCACTATCCGGTCTTTTGTTACAATGGGCAATATNTACGGNATAAAAAAGGAAATCCGCGAACCTATATGCTTTATGGGCATGTNNACNACACCTATGATGANTTTCTGATCAACCAGTTTATTCAAAGAACCCGAAGCTCCGTCCNGAAGGTANGAGGGAGTGAGNATNCGATGGCGATACCCTGCAATATGATCAATTGCTTCTGCATGTTTTCAGATTATGTACCGCTTACGCTGGACGAATGGATTGAATTGGACCGGAAGCGTAGAAGCCGGATGCGCGAGGAGGATTTTGAAGATGCACTTTGTTGATGCAAAAGGGATTTTATCGGCACATAATGGCATGAATCTTTACCGGGGCTGTACTCATGGCTGCATTTATTGTGACAGCCGGAGCAGATGCTATCAGATGGATCATGATTTTGAGGATATTGAGGTGAAGCAGAATGCTCCGCAGCTTTTGGAGAAGGCACTCCGCTCCAAACGGAAAAAATGTATGATCAGTACCGGAGCAATGTGCGATTCATATATGCACTGTGAGGAAGAGATTAAGCTGACGAGACGATGTCTGGAGATCATTGACCGTTATGAATTCGGATTGGCGATTCAAACGAAATCCGACAGAATCCTGCGGGATTTAGAGCTTTTAAAGAGTATTAACCGGAAGGCAAAGTGCGTAGTGCAGATGACGCTTACCACGTATGACGAGAAACTTTGCAGGATTGTAGAGCCGAATGTCTGTACCACTAAAAGACGTTTTGAGGTACTTCAGATCATGAAGGAAAACGGAATTCCGACGGTGGTATGGCTTTCGCCGATTCTCCCCTTTCTCAATGACACAAGGGAAAATCTGGAAGGGATTTTGGATTACTGCATTCAGGCAGGCGTTTACGGGATCATAAATTTCGGAATTGGAATGACACTCCGAGAGGGGGACCGGGAATACTATTATGCGGCGCTTGACCGGCATTTCCCGGGACTTAGGAATAAATATCATCAGAAGTACGGTTATGCCTATGAGATTACCAGCGACAATCATAAGGAACTTATGCGGATTTTTTATGCAAGGTGCAGAGAGCATGGAATAGTCAGTGATCAGGGAAAGGTTTTTGAGTATCTGAAAGAATTTCCGGAGGGTGGGGGCTTCGAACAGCTTAGTCTTTTTTGAGTTCCGCCCGAATTGTAAAAAATATCGAAAAAATCCCTTCGATTTTCTAAAATTTCCAGTCGATATATGGTAAGGACTTATGTTATAATATTGACTGAAAGTTAACTCACAGAGGAGCTTAAAATGATAGGGCATAATAAAAAAGTACTTGAAGGCGTAAGCACACGGGAATTTATTCAATCCAAATATGATTATTATCAGCAATTCAATACTTGGGTCATTATTCTTTCTGCNNTGGCTTCCGTCACCTANTTTGTGTCGGACTGCCAGCTNTTCGGGCGTATGGCATGGGANACGCTTCTGCCGAGAACCTTTATTCTTCTNCCTATGCTGCTGTTTATTCTGNTAAATCNAAAGNTCTCTGANTACCGGATCATGGTGGTNTTTTCNTATCTGATCATTCATGGCATTATGTGGTGTACCATATGGGCAATCTATTATCTNCCTATTAAGCANCATGCCAATGAAGGTTTTATCATTATGCATTTGATGTTTTTTGCGGTGGGATTCTGCGCACCCTTTAAGTACAGTACCATTGCACACTGTCTGGTGGTTGCCAATATCATAGTATCCAATACGTTTAACCATTATGAAAATTTTGACCTGATGCTCACCTTAGGGATTCCCTGTGTGATAGCAATCTGTGCAGTTCAGTATGTCATGGAGCAGGTCTACACGGATCAGTTTAACACCAGGCAGCAGTTGGAGAAAGCATTGACACTGGACTATCTGACCAAGGCATATAACCGGAACAAACTGAAAGATATCTGTGACGAAGCCGGTTCCAGACTTTTGGTAGGAAAAGAGCAGGAAACTTATATTCTGGTAGTCGATATTGATTTTTTCAAGAAGGTCAACGATACTTACGGGCATGACGGCGGGGACAAGGCGCTGGTCTATCTGGTGGACACGATCAAGAGCTGTATACGTGCCACGGACTATGTGATCCGATGGGGCGGAGAAGAGTTTATCGTGATTCTTGAGGGATGTCCCAGCGGCAAGGCGGAGTTTATTGCCGAAAATATCCGGCAAAAGGTACAGGCTGGAGAGGGTTCGGTCTGTCCGCTCACTGTTTCTATCGGAGTGAGCCGTTATGACGGTCAAAATTATCATACGGCGATCACCCAGGCAGATGAAGCCCTGTATACAGCTAAGAAGAACGGGAGAAATCAGGTGGTCTGCTACAAAGAAGCCTGACAGATTACATGAATATGGAGGTTAAATATGTACGAGTGTCCCAATTGCGGCGGTAATTTAAAGTTTGATATTCCGTCCCAGCAGCTGGCATGTGCGTATTGCGATACGCATCTTGATCCCTACTCGATCAAGAAGGAAACAGATGCAATCGAAGAACAGTATTTTGAGGCGACGATATTTACCTGCCCTCAGTGTGGCGGTGAGCTTTTTAGTACGGATAATGAGGCAACATCGTTTTGCAGTTTCTGCGGTGCCTCCACGATCCTGTCAAGTCGGATCAGCAGAGAAAAGCGACCCGATTTTATAGTACCCTTCAAAAAGACAAAGGAGGATTGTAAAAAGGCTTATGAGCAGAAAATGCGAAAGGCCTTTTTTCTGCCGAAGGAGCTCCGAGATCCCAAATACATTGACGGATTTCGTGGAATTTATATGCCTTATTGGACTTATCAGCTAATGCAGCGGGGGACTGTTTCCATTAAAGGGGAGACCAGCCAGCGGAAGGGTAATTACATNTACNCGGACCACTNTAATCTACAGGGAGATCTGGAGGCCTATTATCTGGGATATTCCTACGATGCGTCTACTTCCTTTTATGACAATATCAGTGAGGCACTGGCGCCTTATGATGCCAAAGAACTTGTGCATTTTACACCTACATTTTTAAGCGGGTTTTATGCAGACACAGCGGATATTAGTCCGGAGGTGTATTTGGAGGATGCGAAGGAAAAGGCGGATGAGAATACCTTTAAAAGGATGAAAGGAGAAAGGGCATTCAAATCCTACACCATTCCGGCAAGCGAGAACAAAAAAAGGAACTTTCGCACTCGCCTGCGGAAAGCAGATAATACNATNTATCNGGNTTGGTTNTTNTCTTACCGGAACAAGGATCGGATTGCCTATGCCGCTGTCAATGGACAGACCGGAAAGGTAGTCGCGGATATGCCCATTGACCCGGGCAGGTATCTGGCAGCGTCACTGATTTTGGCGGTGCCTATCTTCATTTTGCTGAATCTTTTCTTTACCTTTAAGCCCGCCGCGCTTTTGGCAGGCGCCTTGCTCCTGTTATTCGGGTCGATACTGACTTATCTGAAAGAATTGGAAGCAATTTTCAGAAGGGAGCATAATCTGGACGATAAAGCTCTAAACTGGAAAAAGGATCAGAATGGTATACCAAGGGAAGAAAAGCCTGAGAAAAAGGTTGATGTGAAAAAGCAGAAGGTGCTAAAACGGGGGATAAAGATCCTGTTGATGACTCTGGGCTGTTATGTAGGTGTTTTTGTGCTGGCGGCTGCTTCTGTTATTTTTGATGTAGGTAGTTTTGCAGAACTTCTATTGCTGGCATGCTGGCCGGTTGCAGTAGTGGGAACGGTGATCTGTGGTGTTAAGGGAATACGTCAGGAAAAGAAAGTGAAAAACGGCAGATTTTCACCGGGATTTATTATTGCCATGGTGGTTGTCACTGCAGGTGCATTGGTTGGTCTAGCAAGACCGGTTTCGGATATTTATTATTATGGCTGCGCGATTTTGACACTGGCAGCAGTACTTTATATATTTGTGGATATTATCGGGAATTATAATAAACTGGCTATGCGTAAACTTCCCCAGTTTGACAAAAGGGGAGGTGATGACCGTGCGTAGTACGACTGTGCGTAGAACGACTGCGCGTAGGGCATTTAAGATATGCATACGGATTCTGGCACTTTGCATTGCGGCGGCAGTATGGTATCAGACGGGAGCGGCAGTTTTTGCGGAAGAAAAGTACAGAAATGAGACCACCGGCTATCCGGTTCTTATCGAGGATGATGCGGATCTGCTCACCGATGAGGAAGAGGACGATCTGGCGGAATTGATGAAGGAAATTACTGAATATGGAGGCGTTGCACTTAAAACCATTGATTACAACAGTCGTTCAACGCAGAGCTACATCGATGAATATTACTACGATACCTTTGGACAGGGAAGCGGTACGGTATTTTTGATCGATATGGATAATCGGAAAATCTGGATACAGAGCAATGGCAGGATCTATCGGATCATTACCAAAAGCTATGCGGATACGATTACTGACAATGTTTATAAGTATGCAACTAATAAGGATTATTACGGGTGCTGTCATGAGGCATTTTCGGAAATACTGACACTGCTTCAGGGAAACCGGATTGCACAGCCCATGAAATATATCAGCAATATACTGCTTTCTGTCATCATGGCCCTTTTTATCATGTATTTTGTGGTAAGATGGCTGTCCATGGCCAAAAAGCCGGAAGAATGGGAACTGTTAGAAGCCACCCGGCATCAATACCAATTGGATAACCCGCAGGCAGTCTTTACTCACACGACCAAAACCTATGATCCGCCCAGTTCAAGCGGAGGAGGCGGCGGTCATGGAGGAGGCGGCGGAGGAGGTCACGGAGGCGGCGGCGGAGGCCACAGCTTCTAGGGCGCCAATCTGTGACTGCAGGATCATGCGTCCGGCTGAGAGAGAAAATCAGTCCGGGCTGCGTATGAGAGTTGTATTTCTTCCAAGAAAAGCAGGAGGAAAGATGTAAAGGGAAGGGTAAATGCTGAGGATAGCAGTGTGTGATGATATTCCGTTCTGCACGGAAAGGCTGGCAGGAAGTATTGCTGCATGGTCCAGGGAACGGGGAACAATGATACAGATCATGAAATTTCAAAGCGGAGAGGAGATTTTATTTGAAATAGAAAATTCAGGGGATTTTACAGCAGTGTTTCTGGATATTGAATTAAGCGGCATAAATGGCATTGAAACGGCGGAAAAAATACGGGAGCAAAACCGGTTTATCAGTGTTGTGTTTGTGTCTCAATATGACACCTATTTTAAGGAAATGTTCCGCGGCATGTATCCGGTGCAGTTTCTGGAAAAGCCTGCAAGGCGTTGCAGGATTTTTCACATTATGGATCAGATCGAAGAACAGCAGAAGTATGTCTTTGAAAATTTTCAATTTCGGTATAATCATCATATATACAGCATTAATCTTCGCGAAGTGATGTATTTTGTCAGTGAAAGAAGAACCGTGCGGATTTTGCTGATGACCGGAAAGGAGTACCGGTTGTATGACAAATTGGATGAGGTTGAAAGAATGTTGAAAAGCTACAAAAATCCTTTTGTCAGAATCCATCAGTCCTATCTGGTAAACAGCCTTCATATTGAGCATTATCACCGCAGAAGAGTAATGCTTCGAAATAAGGATTTCCTTCCTGTCAGCAGAAGCAGGAAGAATGAGGTTGCGCGGTTTCAGATGGAACTTTTGGCAAAATATGGTTTTTAATGTCAAAAAAGGTGCTATTTATTACATGATCCGTACAATTTGCATATTAAATGTATAATTTAACAGAAACGTTTCAAAAGTCTTTTCTCAAATCTTTAAGGGCAGGATTTATCCTGTCCTTTTCTCTTGTCTTTAGAGGAGTGAACAGGCATAGGCTTTTTCAGATGTGAGATTTTTCACTGCACGGAACAATAATTCCTGGTAACACCTACTTTAAGTAATTTACAGTAAAAATATGGAGAATTATATTATTTCTAGGAAAATTTTGCTGTAGCGGGAGGCGTAATTTTGAAAGAGCGGAATATCGGAGAAGCCTTGCTTCCGGTATCGCTGTCCGTATCGATTTTGTTAGCTGGAAGCCTTTATTGGAAAACGGTAACATGCAGAAAGTTGAAAGCGGACTGCCGGCGTCTGCGCATCCAGAATGAGTATCTGAGGGAACGGGGCATTAAATTGGACAGACAGCAAAAGCAGCTTCGCGCTATGCGTCATGAAATGGCGAATGAGTATATTTTGGAAATGGGATATCTGGAAAAAGGTCTGTACCGGCAGTTAGAAAAACATTATAGGGAAAAGACAGGATATTTTGATACGGAGGGAAAGCTGATCGATACAGGTAATGTGGGTATGGATGCGATTTTGAGCCATAAACTAAAAGAGGCAGAAAGAGAAGGCATTAAAATTGATTTTGAGCATCAGATTAATGGAAGGATCAAAATTGATGACGGTGACCTGAGCACGATGATTGGGAATTTGATAAATAATGCTATGGAGGCAGTCAGACAACTGAAATTGGAAGAACGGAAGATCATGCTTCGAATCAGGGCTGATGAGACGACTTTTTTCTTGGAGATCAGCAATTCCTATAAAGGAAGCCGGAACAAAAACGGGAAAGATGTTTATTTGACACAAAAGAGTGACCGGCGGTTTCATGGTCTGGGACTTTTGCAGGTAAAGCGAATAGTGTATAAGTATGGCGGTAGGGTTGTGATCAGCGATAAAGATAATTGCTTTGATGTGAAAGCACTTCTTTACATGGAGGGATAGTCTTTTGAGTGGACATTCCGCACAGTAATGGGAATCGTTTCAGACGGTTCCTTTTTCTTGTGATATTTTTACATATGTGCTAGAATAATAAGCAGTATCTTATTATAAAATGGGAATATTTATGAGGTAATGACAGAATGAGATTGCTTAGTGCAGTAGTTCCCTGTTATAACGAAGAGGGGAACATCACTGATTTTTATACGGAATTTATGAAAAATGAAGCTTTTTTCCGTGAAAAGGATGTAGAATTGGAGCTATGGTATATTGATGACGGCTCTAAGGATGCTACAGCGGCGGAAGTGAAAAAGCTGATTCAAAAGGATAGCAGAGTGCATCTTTTGTCTTTTTCCAGAAATTTCGGCAAGGAAGCAGCTATTTATGCTGGACTTGAAAAGGCTGGAGGAGATTATGTGGTATTTCTGGATGCGGATCTGCAGGATCCCCCTGCCATTCTTCCGGAGATGTACGGTTATATTGAGCAGGGCTATGATTCGGTGGCAACCCGCCGGGTGACCAGAAAGGGAGAACCCGTAATCCGCTCCTTTTTTGCCAGAATGTTTTACAAGATTATGCGAAGAATTTCCAAAACGGAGATTGTGGACGGCGCAAGAGATTATCGGCTGATGACCAGACAGGTGGTGGAGGCGCTTTTGTCCCTGAAAGAATATAATCGTTTTACCAAGGGTATGTTTGGCTGGGTAGGTTTTGACACCAAATGGCTGGAATATGACAATATTGAGCGGAAAAAGGGCGAAACCAAATGGTCTTTCTGGAAGCTGTTCATTTATTCGCTGGAGGGGATTACTTCTTTTTCCACGGCACCGCTGGCATTTGCGGCATTTATGGGTGTGTTTTTCTGTCTGGCGGCATTTGCCCTGATTATTTTTACCATTGTCCGTAAGGCGTTATTCGGTGATCCTACCTCAGGATGGCCGTCATTGGTGTGCATTATTTCGTTGATCAGCGGTGTGCAGCTGTTTTGTCTGGGAATTCTGGGTCAGTATCTTGCCAAAACGTATATGGAAGTAAAAAACAGGCCAATCTATCTGATAAAAGAGGAAATTTAAATGGATACGGCGCAGGAGCTTGTAAGCATTATTGTTCCGGTTCATAATGCCGGCGCTTATATTGAAAAGACGATTGAGACGGTAAAGGCGCAGACCTACAAACGGTGGGAGCTTTTGCTTGTGGATGACTGTTCAACAGATGACAGCAGACAGAAGATACGTAGCTGCATGCAGAAGGACAGCGGGGAGATCCGGCTTATTGAGAAGACGTGTAATGAAGGAGCGGCCAGGGCGAGAAATACGGGGATTGACGCGGCCAGAGGGAGATATATTGCCTTTTTGGATGCGGACGATCTTTGGATGCCGGACAAGCTGGAGAAAGAGCTTGCTTTTATGAAGGATAAGCAGGCAGCGTTTGTTTTTTCGGCTTACGAATTCGGAGATCAAAATGGGGCAGGAACGGGGAAAGTGGTCTCCGTGCCAGCCGAGCTCACTTATTTTAAGGCGCTTTCGCGCACCGTGATCTTTACCACAACAGTGTTTTTGGATACAGATAAGACAGGACATGAGCTGATTCGGATGCCGGATGTGAAAAGTGAGGATACGGCAACGTGGTGGAAAATCCTTCGAAATGGATTTACTGCGTATGGGATTGATGAGGTACTTGCCATTTACCGCCGTCCGGCAAATTCGCTTTCTTCCAATAAACTGGAAGCGGTCCGCCGGATCTGGAACTTATACAGGAGACAGGAACGGCTGTCATTTATTTACAGTGTTTACAATTTGTTTTTCTGGGCGCTGAGGGCTACACTCAGAAGAATTTAATGAGGTGTATCGATGAAACGTTTTGAAAGCCTGAAAAGGGTGATCGTACTATGGCTGAAATTTGCAGGGCTGTTGATGCAGACGGCCGTATATGTCTATATTTGGTTTGAATATTATTATCCTATCGTAAACGGCTATATGATGGGACGGCAGGGACTTAAATTTTATCGGAATGGACATATTTTGATGATTGCACTTTATCTGGTGCTGTTATTCTTCTTTACAAATACCTATGGGGGATTGAAGGTAGGCTATTTGAAGCCTATGGATGTGTTTCTTTCCCAGTTTTTTGCAGTCATATTTGTGAATATCATTACATACGTTCAGATATCTTTGATGAGAAACTGGATTGTAACGCCGGTATATCTGATAGCAGCGTCAGGCGTTCAGATTTTGATTGCGCTTGTGTGGATCAACTTTTGCGATTACTTTTACCGGCGGGTCTTTCCGCCCAGAGAAATGCTTCTGGTGCATGGAGAAAGGGAGATTTCTGATATCCTGCAGAAGTTTTCATCCAGAAAGGACAAGTACCGGATCGTCAAATGCATGGATGTGAAGGAAGGCTTGTGGCGGCTGGAGGATGAGATTGAAAAGGGTTATGGCGCCATTGTGCTGTGGGATATTCCCACCGCAGAGAGAAATCATCTGCTGAAATACTGTTACAGCCGTTCCATACGGGTTTATATGATGCCCAAAATTCCCGATGTGCTGGTAAAAGGATCGGATCAGCTTCATTTGTTTGACACACCGATTCTTTTGACAAGGGAGTATGCACTGTCGGTGGAACAGCGAATTGTCAAAAGACTGATCGATATTATTTGTTCCCTGATCCTTCTGGTGATTGCTTCTCCGTTTATGCTGATCACCGCAATCTGCATAAAGTGTTATGATAAGGGACCGGTTTTTTATAAGCAGATCCGTTGTACCCAGGAAGGCAGAGAATTTCGGATCATGAAGTTTCGCAGCATGAGCGTGGATGCGGAAAAGGATGGGGTGGCGAGACTTGCAACGAAGAACGACAAGCGCATCACGCCGGTGGGTAAGTTTATCCGTATGGTAAGGATCGATGAGCTTCCCCAGCTTCTGAATATCTTAATGGGAGATATGTCTTTTATTGGTCCCAGACCGGAGCGTCCGGAGATCATCAGACAGTATATGGAGGATATGCCGGAGTTTGCGTTCCGCATGAAGGTTAAGGCGGGACTTGCCGGGTATGCGCAGGTTTACGGAAAATATAATACGACACCTTACGATAAGCTGAAACTGGATCTTTGTTACATTGAGAATTATTCTCTGTGGCTGGATTTAAAGCTGATGCTTCTTACACTGAAGATATTGATCAAACCGGAAAGCACGGAAGGGGTTGAAACCAGTCAGGTAACAGCCATGAAGAAAGATAGTGCAGAGGGAAAGCGTTGAATATGAATGAGGAATATTTAAACAGAGGAATGGATTTAAAAAGAATGATACTCTATTTTCAGAAGAAAATATGGGTTATCATTATGCTGATTGTCTTGGGCGCCACCTTTGGAGGCGTTACCTATCAGATTATCCGGGGGATGAAGATGCCTGTGGAATATGAGACGGTATCCAAGCTATATATCAGTTTTGGTGTGGATGAGAGCGGGGAGGTATACCAGCATTACAATGGATATACCTGGAATGATCTGCTGGATACGGATCCGATTCTGGACTTGATCATGGAGTCTCTGCCCGGTTACGAAAAGGAGCAGGTGCGGGAGGCTACAACAGCAGAAATATTGTCGGACATCCGGCTGCTGACGATTTATGTCAGAGGAGACAATGAAAAGTTTGTCCGGGAGGTCAGGGATGCCGCCGAAGGGGGATTGCTGGAGTTTGCCAAAGAAAGTGAAGAACTGGATCTGATCAAAGTGGTTCGGTCTGAGGCACCGAAGAGAGTTTACTGGGATGACCGTACTACAGCGGCGTGTATTACCGGTGCGGTATTGGTGGGGATTCTGGCATTTGTACTTTTTGGATTTGCCTATGCTTTAAATGAAGGAATTTATGTGCAGAGCGACATCGAAAAGCGTTATCCTTACAAGGCGCTTGGAATTCTTACCTTGAATCAAAAAGGACTGGAGCCTTATGCAGGGGAATTGAAGGCCAATCTGCGCTACCTGCTGGGAAGCAGTAAGACGTTTGCGATTTTGGATATGGCCAATCATGCGGATATGAGGAAGCTGGAGATCGAAGGGCTCTTAAACCGGGGAGAAATGGAGATACCGCTGGGCAGCAGTGAGGAAGATTTCGGCTGGAATATTATGGAAGAGGAAAGCCCCCGGGAGGCAGATGAGTGGGAGGTTGTCCCTTTTAATGAAAATGTTCTCTCGGAGGAAGAGTGCAGCCGTATCAGGCAGCTGGGAGGAGTGATTGTTTTACTTCCCTTCGGGACAGATGTAGGAAGAAAAACAGACCGGAAGCTGAGCTTTCTGAAAAACCAGGACTGCAAGGTTCTGGGCATGATTATTGCGCAGGCGGATGAAGAATTTTTGAATCGGTATTTCTCCTGAAAATAGATGGCAGAGTAGGACAAAGAAATGAAATTACAGGTGCTGGTAGCGGCAGTAGATCAGGAAGTAAATAAACTTGCAGAAAAAATGAAGCTGGAGAGCGAAGCAGTCATTGTGAATCAATGTGATCATTTTGATTACTGCGAGTATATGCATAAGGACAGGCTGATCCGTTGCTTTTCCATGGCTGAGCGGGGAGTAGGGCTTAGCAGAAATACGGCATTGATGCGGGCAGAAGGAGAGATCTGCCTGTTTTCGGATGAGGACATTGTATTTGATCCCGGGTACGAAGAAGTAATTCTTTCGGAGTTTGAAAGAAATGCGGATGCGGATGTGATTACCTTTAATTTCCGGGTAGATGCCCAAAGGGCTACTTACTATAATGAGAAGCCGGGAAGGATACACTGGTATAATTACGGACGCTATCCTACTTATGCGGTGGCTACAAGAACAGAGGCGCTCCGAAGGAAAAATATCAGTTTTTCCCTTCTGTTTGGAGGAGGAGCCAGATACAGCAACGGCGAGGACAGTTTGTTTTTGCACGATTGCCTGAAAAAGGGACTTCATCTTTATGCGGCGACGGCAGAATTGGGACAGGAAGTATATCGGGAATCCACTTGGTTTAAAGGCTATAATCAGAAATTTTTTGTGGACAGAGGGGTGCTGTACCATCATCTTTACGGCAGACTTGCCAGGCTGTTTTCCCTGCGTTTTCTGCTTGCCCACAAGAAAGAAATGTTGAAGGAAAAAAGCCTATTAGAGGCATACCGCCTGATGCGGCGGGGAATTGTGGAAGGAAAGAGTCGAAAATGATCTTATATATGGTAGTGGCGGCGGTGACGGTAGGTTTGGGATNNCTTGTAAACAACNGCTGCGTGAGACAAAANGNAANNATAANNAGANANNAGATNTTNNANANNCTTTCGCTNNTNTNTGTTTTTCTCATTTTGTCTGCACTTTCGGCATGCAGGCTAAATGTAGGGAATGATTATGCCAAATATGTGGAATTTATGCACCTGATCAACTGTAATGCATTTGTACCTACAGAGATTGGCTTTAACGGAATTGTAAAGGTTCTTTACGGCATCAGCGGATTTGAAAATTATCTGCTGGTATTTGCTTTTTTTGCCTTTTTTACAGTTTTGATCTTTCTGGCAGCCATCTACAGGCAGGCGGATTCTNTTGGTTTTTCTTTTTTTCTGTTTATGGCATTCGGNTATTACTNCCAGTCTTTTAATANNGTGCGTTATTATCTNGCTCTTGCCATTGCACTTTATGCAATTCCGTATGTGTTGAAAAAACAGTGGGGAAGGTTTGTTCTGCTGATACTTTTAGGATCTACACTGCATAAATCACTGTTGGTGGTGATCCCATTATATATACTTGCTTCTCTTCCCTGGAAAAAATGGCAGTTGGGAATTGCGGCAGTTTGCTGCTCCACATTCTTTTTTATGCAGGATTTCTACTTAAAGGTGGTAGTGTTTCTCTATCCGACTTATGAGGATACGGAGTATCTGGAAGGAGGAACCAGTCTGATCAACATCGTGCGCTGCCTTGGTGTTTTCCTGCTGGCTCTTTTTGTCTGGCTGCTTGGCAGGCAGAAGAAGGAGAAGGTTTCTGCCAGAAATCGGTTTTATTTTTATTGTAATCTGGGTGCATTGGTGATGTATGTCTGCTGTTCTTTTTTGCCGATTATATCCAGGATTGGATATTACTTGACCATCACTCATATTTTCTTTCTGCCGGCATTGCTTTCAAATGTTGAAAACCAAAAGCTGAGAAGATTCCTGACAGCAGGAGCGGCGGGGGCGGCGATCTTGTATTTTGTAATCCTGATTATGATGAAAGCGGGGAATGAGGGGCTTCGGATTCTGCCTTATGAGACGTTTATGTTTCATGACATGGTGCCGATTCTCTCCGATGTGAATTGATCGGGNGCNNTTTTGGNNGNGGNATCGACAGAGTAAGNNNGCCGTGCGGGGNCGTATGCAAGGNGGAATAAAGNTGAGACCNTTTTTTTCGATTATNGNTGTCTGTTTAAATCCGGGAGAAAAGCTGCCAAAAACACTGGAAAGCATTCAAAACCAGACCTTCCAGGATTATGAGGTAATCGTTAAGGACGGAATTTCCGATGACGGCTCTCTGACCTGCATTACGGAAATTTTGGATAAAGAGAAGGTAAAGCTTATTGAAAAAAAAGATCAGGGAATTTACGATGCCATGAATCAGGCGGCAGCCCAGGCAGAGGGAGAATATATTTATTATTTGAATTGCGGCGATCTGCTTTATTCCAAGGAAGTGCTTGAAAAAATGGCGGAGTTTATCCGGTCTTTTGATGAATCAAAAAGAGACAGAGCAGAAGAAATACTGGGAATTTATTACGGGAATATTTTTGAACGTCTGACCGGGCAGAAGGTGGCTTCCAATCCTCATATGGATGCTTTTGGCTGTTATCGAAATGTGCCTTGTCATCAGGCGTGTTTTTACAGCAGAGAGCTTCTGCTTGCTCATCCATTTCAGCTTTCTTATAGAGTCAGAGCGGATTATGAGCAGTTTTTGTGGTGCTTTTTTGTCATGCAAAAAGAACGCAAGGTAAGGTTCGCCTATCAGGATCTGCTGATTGCAGATTATGAGGGAGGCGGCTTTTCGGAAACCAAAGAAAATCGAAGGATATCTGCGTTGGAGCATAAGGAGATTACCAGGAAATATATGCCAAGGGGACAGCTGTTTCGATTCCGCATGGTGATGTTGCTGTCTTTGGCACCGCTTCGTACAAAGATGGCGGAAAATAAAATGACGGCAGGGATCTATAATAAAATGAAGGAAGCTGTTTATACATTGAAAAACAGAGGATAGAGATAGATGAAAGGGAAGGAGCCGGGGAAAGTGAAGAAGGTTTTATGGATTTGTAATATTATGCTTCCGGCGATCGCTCGGAAACTGCAGCTGCCTTACAGCAACCGGGAAGGCTGGCTTTCCGGCATTTTTGAGCGTGTTCAAAAAAAGGATGCTCCTTTTGAGCTTGGGGTGTGCTTTCCCTGGGATGGAGATGCGTCAGGCATGACGAAATTTGGAGAGAATGGCTCTTTTGCAGTATCGGGCATTGAGTGCTATGTCTTTTCAGAAGATATCGGGCATCCGGAGTGTTATGACAGCAGAAAGGAAAAGCGGTTTGCAGAGATTTTTCAGGATTTTAGGCCTGATATCATCCATATATTCGGCACAGAATTTCCTCACAGTCTTGCGGCAGTGAGGGCTTTTGGAAAGCCTGAGAAGATTCTGGTGGGAATACAGGGGCTTTGCGGTGAAATTGCAAAGGTGTACATGGCAGGACTGCCAGAGAAGGTGCAAAATCAAGTAACATTCCGCGATTTTGTCCGAAAGGACTCCATTCGCCAGCAACAGGAAAAATTCGTTCTTCGAGGACAAAACGAGGCGGAGACGATCAAGGGCTGCGGAAATATTACCGGGAGAACGCGGTTTGACCGGGAAGGAACGGCAGCCATCAACCCAAAAGCGAAATACTACAGTATGAATGAGACCATGCGGGCAGAGTTTTATACCGGAAGGTGGGAGGCGGCAAAGTGTGAGCGGTACAGCATTTTTTTGGGACAGGGGGACTATCCTCTGAAGGGAATGCATTTTGTGCTTCAGGCAATGGCAGAGCTCTTGCCTGATTATCCGGACTTAAAGCTTTATGTGGCGGGGAATAGTGTGGTGGAGTACGGTTCTCTGAAGCAGAGGCTGAAGCTTCCTGCCTATGGAAAATATCTGCTGAAATTAATAAGGCAGTACAGACTGGAACAAAAGGTAATCATGACAGGAAAACTCAGTGCCGAAGAGATGAAAGAGCGCTTTCTCAAATCCAGTGTATTTGTGTGCCCTTCCGTCTTGGAAAATTCCCCCNATACGGTGGNAGANGCCATNNTGCTGGGTGTTCCGGTTGCAGCTTCCAACGCCGGCGGAATACCGGATATGATTACAGATAACCGAGATGGTCTTTTATTCCCCGCAGGAGATGCAAAGGCACTGGCAGAAGCTATTTCACGTCTGTGGGATGAAGAGAGGGATCACGAAGGTTTTACACTGGCACAGCGGCTTTCAAAGCAGGCCGCCAGAAGAGCACATATTGTTCATGACGGAGAATGCAATTACTTGAGGCTTTTGGAAATATATCGTGAAATATGGTGATACCAAAGGTCTTTGGCGGACGGGAGAGCGCTTATGACAGTTGTCTTTATATCTAATTACATCAATCATCATCAGATTCCTTTTTGCGATGCCTGCTATAAACAATGGGGAGAAGATTTTGCTTTTATTCAGACACAGCCTATGGAGCAGGAGCGTCTTGATATGGGATGGAGCAGGATGGGAGAAAAACTTCCTTATGTGCTGTGCTTTTATGAAGAAGAAAAACGATGCAGAGAGCTGATACTGGAAAGTGATGTGCTGCTGGCCGGNTGGAATGATAAAGAGGAACTGGTGCAGCNAAGGCTGAATGCCGGAAAGNTGACAATAAGAANTAGTGAGCGGCTGTACCGNGAGGGANAGTGGAAGGCAGTTTCCCCTAAGGGCCTGATTCACAAATACAGAGAGCATATCCGGTACCGAAAGCAGCCAGCGTACCTTTTGTGCGCAGGGGCTTATGTGGCATCCGATTTTCATTTGATTCATGCTTACCCGGAGAAGATGTTTAAATGGGGCTACTTTCCGGAAACCAGAAACTATTCCCAGGGTCAGCTACTGGCAATGAAGGAGAAGGAGGGAGTCCATATTGTCTGGGCAGGAAGATTTATTCCGCTGAAGCATCCAGAATATATGATCCGTCTGGCGGGAGACGTTCCGGGATGCCATATTCACATGATCGGAAGCGGAGAAATGGAGCAACAGCTGCAAAGCAGCGTCCAAAAACAAGGACTGGAAGAGAGGATTACCTTTTATGGCTTTCAGACGCCGGAGCAGGTTCGGAATATTATGGAGAAATGTCATATTCATGTGTTCACCAGCAATCATCTGGAAGGCTGGGGAGCAGTGGTTAATGAAGCAATGAACAGTGGCTGCGTAGTAGTTGCCAATGCTCAGGCGGGAGCAGTTCCCTATTTGATCCGTCAGGGCGTAAACGGAATCGCCTATCCGGCAGGGAATTACGAGAAAATGCGGGAGGCGGTGGAATATCTGATCCGTCACCCCCAGGAGAGAGCAAAAATGGCACAGGCGGCATATGAAACCGTCAGGGATCTGTGGAATGCGGAATATGCCGCCAAAGCATTGCAAAAGATGATAGAAGGAATACAAAACGGGAATTTTAAGCCGGAAGAAAAAGGACCCTTAAGTCCGGCGCCAGTGATTTCACCGGGCAGGATGTTCCGGTGGATGCAGGCAGATAAATAGATGTGGAAAAGTAGATGAATGCAGAAAAGTAAATGATTGCAGAAAGATAAACAGATGTATGAAAACAAAAGATGATGGAAGCTCTGTGAGAAGCTCTGTGAGAGGAGGAAAACATTTGGAGGAGATGGGAAGACCGGTGAGGATCAGCGTGATTGTGCCCGTTTACAATACTGTGGATTATTTAGAAAGGTGTGTGGATTCTATCCGCAGACAGACATGGAGAAATCTGGAAATTATTTTAGTGGATGACGGTTCTACAGATAACAGCGGCGCCCTTGCGGAGAAAATGGCGTTGGAGGATAAGAGAGTCCGGGTGTTTCATAAAGAAAACGGCGGTTCTTCTTCGGCGAGAAATTTGGGAATTTCACAGGCAAAGGGAGAATATATCGGATTTGTGGATAGTGACGATTATATTGAACCGGAAATGTACGAAAGACTTCTTGCAGCTGCCCTCTCAGAAAATCTAATGATGGTGCAGACCTCCCGGGATGAAATCGATGAACAGGGAAATCGTATGGAGGATGTGTGTGTGCCGCCTGAGCAGGCAGAGCTGTGGGAATGCGGGCAGTTTATGCGGGAACTGCTTCTGCATAAAGGAGATTGTTCTTTTTGCACGAAGCTGATTCATGCTTCCCTTCTTAAAGAGGAACGTTTTCCTGAGGGAGAGCTGAACGAGGACTTTAACCTTTTGATCAGGCTTTTGCCCAAGGTAAAGGCGGTGGCTATTCTGCCGGAACAGGATTATCATGTGTTTTACCGCTATGGAAGTAATACCAGAACACGGAATGAGGAGGAATTTCCTCAGGTGTTTACGGACATTGTGAAGAATGCGGACCGGGTTTTTAAGATTGTGGAAAGAGAGTATCCGCAGCTTATGCCGGAGGCAATGCGTTTTGGACTGTTTCAGAGACTGGATTATATGCTTCATATACCAATCTCCCAGATGAATAAGAAAAATACCTTTTATATACAGGNCNGGGANNATCNGCNNACNNACCNCAGGGAGATTTCATCNTCTCCTTACCTGACCNAGAAAAATAAACAATATTTACTCCTTTTAGGAAGCGTGCCGGNGCTGGCGCGGAGAGTGCATAGAATAATAAAAAAAGNCAGANGAAATGCATGAAAATAGGGTGGAAAGAAAATCTTTCAGCCTTGATTTGAGGGTCAAATATGAGCAAAAAAAGGAAACAACAGTATATTCTCGTTATGACAGTTCTACTGCTTTTACAGATGACGATGCTTTTGTACTGCGGGAGCAGAAAAGCAGGCTTTCACGAGGACGAGCTGTATACCTATTATTCCAGTAATAAGACGGCAGGATTATTTGTAAATGACAGACAGTGGACGCAGCAAGATGAAATTCGTAATGATTTTGTGGTGCTTGCGGGAGAGGGGTTCCGATATGATGTGGTCTGGCAGATGCAGTCTTGGGATGTGCACCCGCCCCTGTACTATTTTTTGTTCCACACGATCTGCTCGCTGTTTCCGGGGGTGTTCAGTAAATGGCTGGGAATCGCGGTGAATTTGATTGCCTATGCGGCGAGCTATATTCTTTTGGCATATACGGCATATACGACTGTCCGGTGCGGCGGTTTGGCAGAACAAGGCGCAGCCTGCGGGGCAAGTTGCGGAGCAGNACGCGGAGCGGAAGAAAGAAGAGTAGAAAAAGCGGAGATCCTATCATTTTTGACCTGCCTGTTCTGGGGATTTTCGGGGGCAGTGATCTCGGGAGCCATGTTTATCCGCATGTATCAGCTTTTGACCTTTTTTGTCTTATTGTGTCTGTCGCTTCATCTGCGGGCGGTTTTTAAGCAGGATTTTCGGATCCGCAGCTTTCTTCTGCCATTAGCGTTAACAGTCTTTTTGGGATTTCTTACACAGTATTATTACATCATTTTTCATTTCTTTCTGGGAGCAGGATTCTGTTTTTATCTGCTTCGGAAAAAGAAAATCCGGGAGCTGTTTTCTTATGCGGCTGCCTGTGCAATAGGACTTTTGGCGGCACTTATTTATTATCCTCCTGCATTATCGCATATTTTCAGAGGATACCGGGGCACGGAAGCAGTCAGTGAATTTGGCGATGCTTCCAATACCTTGGACAGGCTTCGGTTCTTCTGGGGGCTGTTTGATGATTATGTGATGAATGATACCTTAAGTATCTGGATTTTAATTCTTGCTCTTCTGGCGGTGACCATGGGATATTTGAAAAAGAGGGGAAAGCTTCCAGACAGAAAAATCAATCCGGCAGCAGCGCTGATGCTGTTTGCGGCAGCAGGGTACTTTTTTACTGTGTCCAAAACTGCACTTTTGCTGGGGGAGACCTCAAATCGTTATCAGCTTCCTATTTACGGGGTTTTGTGTTTTCTGCTTATTTATGGAATGTGGAGTTGTATAGAAGGGCTTAGTGAGACCGGAGTGAGAAAGGAAGGAGCGGTACCCCGGCATCAGGAGGGCAGATTTCTTTCAAGAGCTCTNCCNGGAGTTNTTTGCCTGANTCTGCTCCNNATTGATGTGACCNCGCTTTTCCAGGGAAGAGTCTTTTTTCTCTATGAAGAAGAAAAAGAGATCATGGCATTTGTACGGGAGCACAAAGATGTACCGGTAGTGGTATTTTATAATGAGGCATCCGGAGATCATATCTGGTGGCTTTCCGATGAACTGATAGAGTATCCGAGAGTGTATCTGGCAAGTATGGGAAATGAAGAGCCAATTACGGATGAAACAATTACAGGCAGCAGATCATTACTGGTTTATGCGGCTGACTATGAAAATGGAGAGGAGCGCATACGGGAGCTGCTGAAGGGAAATGAGAGCATAAACTCCTATCAGGTGATCGCTGAGAAAGGGCGGGGCGTATGGACGCTGTATGAGCTTCAATGAGAAGCAAAATACATTATGCAACTGAAAATATACACACAAAAACTTAAACGCAACATGAGATTGATAGAAGTTGCCGCCGCGCAACCGTAGAATAAACACTATAAAATACGGTTGAAACGGAGGAAAGAAAATGAGCTTTGCAGAAAATTTATTATTTTTAAGAAAACAAAAGGATATTACGCAGGAGCAGCTGGCGGAACAGTTGGAGGTTTCCAGGCAGTCGGTATCCAAATGGGAGTCGGGACAGAGTTATCCAGAAATGGAAAAGCTTCTGCAGATCTGCAGTATGTTCCATTGCAGTATGGATACGTTGATGCAGGGAGATATCCGCAAAAACTTTTCGGAAGATATTTATGGTTATGACCGGCAGAAGAATCAGTTCAGTAAGTGGATATCGGCGGGAGTAGGGCTGATCCTCTTTGGAATCAGCGTGATGATGTTCCTGACAAGTGCGGGAATGAATGAGGAATATGCCGCAGTGGTATTTTTTACACTTTTGATCGTTGCAGTAATGGTCATAGTGGTTATGGGATTGCAGATGGAGCGGTTTTCCAAAAAGCATCCGGTGATTGAGGATTTTTACACAGAAGAAGAAAAGGATCAGGCATACCGGAAATTTACGGTGAGAATTGCAGTCGGTGTAGGTCTGATTCTTGTGGGACTGCTCGTTCAGCTTGCGGGCGGCGTGGCTCTTGACGAAGCAGTGCTGAGCCGGGAGGCTGCTGTGCAGAGGGAAACGGTTCTGGATGCAGTATTTATGCTGATTATTTCCGCAGCAGTGCCGATTCTTACTTATGCTGGAATGCAGAAAGCTAAATATGATATTGAAAAATATAATAAGGAAGGAAGCCCTTCTCCGGAAAGAAAAAAGCGGAATGCGCTGAAGGGGAAGGTGTGCGGCTGTATTATGCTGCTGGCAACCTGTGTTTATCTGTTTTGGAGTTTTACGACAAATAACTGGGGCGTGACATGGGTGGTCTATCCAATTGCAGGGATTCTCTGCGGAGTTGCGGCGCTTGTGCTGTCTGGCGGAGACAAATGAAATTAACATTTAACTTGGGTATGCATATGTAGAACATCCGCTCCGATTAAATAAATCCTTTCGTCAACACGCTCGATAAAGCGTTCGCGAATTGTTTCCTCAAGGATTTGTTTTAATCGGAGCTGGGGTATTGAATGACGCAAGGCCCAACTGGCAACTTCACTAAGGCGAAATAATCCACTCTTTGGCAGACGCCCAAACAGTGGATTAGACGACTATAGTGGAGTTATTAGCTGGTTTTACGTCAGCCAATAACTTAAAACCCGGATAGAATTAAATTCTTAAGGAGCCCTTTAAAAAGCGTCAGTACTTAGTGAGGTTTTTTCGAACTTAGTGCTGTTACGCTTTTTATAGAACGAGAGTGTGGCGACGTAGAATTTGATTCTATCCGGGCTTTCACATTGATCTCTGCAACCCAGTTAAACGTTAATTTATAGAACATCATTTCTTAAATTTGCTCAGCTATTTACTTTTGACTATAATTGTACGATAATATATAAGATACGCTTGCTTATGTGATAAAACAGGAGACGATTATGGTGAAAAGAATGGTCAGAGTTACGCAGATGTTACTGGGCTTTGTAACAGCAGCAGTTTTGCTGACACAGCCATTTACAGTAAATGCTTCCGAAAGCGCAGATGATTTCGGAGATTATGTAGTTACGATTTATAATGAACAAAACGGACTTCCTACCGGTGAAGCCAATGTGGTTATGCAGACCTCGGACGGTTACATATGGATAGGAAGCTATGGCGGACTGATCCGGTATGATGGGACTCGATTTAGAAATTACAGTGAGGAGAAGGAGGGAATTACCTCTTCCTCCGTGCGTTCTCTTTTTGAAGACTCGAAAGGAAGACTCTGGATCGGAACCAATGATGCCGGTGTTTTTGTGTATGAAAACGGACAGTTTGTCAAAATAGAAGGAGCAGAGGATCACACTTTTCTCTGTATCCGGGATTTTGTGGAAGGAAAAGACGGAACTATCTACGCGGCCTCCAATTCCGGGCTTGCCGTGATAAAGGATGGAGCGCTGATACCGATTGAAGAAGAAGCGCTTATGGGAAATACCATCTATGCACTTGGCGTGGATAGCTATGGAAGGGTCTGGTGCTGTCTGAATCAGGGGATCTGTCAGGTGGTTGAGCAGGATAAAGTGGCAGCGCAGTTTGCTTCCGATCAGTTTTTTGAAAGTGCAGAGGTTTACTGCGTATCGGCGGGAGAGCAGGGAGAGATTTATCTTGGCACCTCCGGTAATGAGTTTGCACGAATCCGCTTTAAAGATGAAAAACTTGAGGAAACTTCATTTGAGGTTACTTGTTTTGATACGGGAGAGGTGTTCACTCACAATCAGATCCGGGTATGTGAAGACGGAACTATATTAATATCGGGACTACGGGGCTTCGGGCTGATGAGCGCGGATGGAAGCTTTATGGAATTTGGAGAGAACAGAAAGGCGGCCTCCGTAAACTGCGCTGCGCTGGATTATGAGGGAAATATCTGGCTGGCCTCCACAACCCTTGGAATTGTAAAGTATTCCAAAGGATGCTTTGAGACTCCCAATGAGGCAGCAGACCTTAACGGAAAGGCTTTAAACACCATTGTAAAGCTGGAGAAAGAATATTATGCAGGTGCAGATGACGGCCTGCTTGCTTTTGATGAGAATTGGACGCCTGTCACTAATGCGCTGACGGAATTTCTCGCAAATGACCGTATTCGTTACATGCTTGTGACGAAGGACGGAATTTTGTGGGCTGCGACCTATTATGGACATGGTGCGGTGAGCTATGATCCGAAGACAGAGGAAATTACCTGTTATGGATTGGAGGAAGGACTTGCGGGAGAGGGCATCCGCGTGCTTTTTGAACGTGCGGACGGATCCATAGCGGTAGGAACCCAGAGTGGAATCAGTATTATTCAGAATGGAAAGGTAATTAAAAATTACGAGCAGGGAAGCGGCACAGGTCTTGAGAACGGAACAATCCTCTGTTTTGCGGAGGATGAGAACGGTGTGCTTTATGCCGGAAGTGACGGCGGCGGTATTTATACCATAAAGGGAGATGAAATTACCAATTATGGTTTTAATGAAGGCTTGAATGAGGGTGTTGTGCTGAGAATGCTTTCTGATGAAAGCCATGGCGGCTGGTTCGTCAGTGCGGGAAGCAGTCTATATTATTTTGAAAAGGGCAGTTTCAGAAAGCTAGAGAATTTTGAAAAGAGCGCAGGCAGTATTTTTGACTTGTATGATAAAGACGGCATACTTTATATGATGCAGAATAATGGGATTCTGGCAGCGGAGAAAGAGGCTCTTTTGGGAGAAGGAACGGCACAGACAGTGCTTTATGGATTCTCTTATGGCCTGACAGGATCCTTAAATGCCAATACCTGGAATTATATGGATGAGAATGGTGTTTTGTATCTTGTTACCAGAAGCGGTATCAGTACATTTCAATTTTCGGCAGTGAGTAATCCTCAGCCATTGGGAATCATCAGTGAGATCCGAGTAGACGAGGAAAGCTATATCCATCCGGAAAAGATCACTCTTAACCGAAATGCCACACGTATTACTATTGATTTTGCAACCTTGTCCTATACGGGAACCACAGCCAGCGGTATGTCTTATCAATTGGAAGGGTTTGACGAGCAGGAAACGGAGATCAAGGAAGAAAAGAGCAGCAGTATCAGCTATACCAATCTGCCCGGCGGAGATTATCGATTCTGCCTGCGGGTTTATGATCTGTCCGACCCTGAAATGAGTTTCAACTATTATGTGGATATTCATAAAGAAAAAAAGATCACAGAACTTCCGATCTTCTGGATTCTGTGCGTTATTCTGGCTGTTGCAGTACTGGTGCTTGGCAGTTATCTCATTGCTCGTGCCAAGATTGCAAGTATTCGGAAACGCCAAAAGGAATATCAGACGATTGTTGACCAATTCCTTCGAGCTTTTGCGAAGGCCATCGATGCCAAGGACAAATATACCAACGGTCATTCCATAAGAGTTGCTTACTATTCCAGAGAGCTTGCCAGAAGAATGAATATGTCACAGGAAGATCAGGAGCGGGTATATTATATTGCCCTGATGCATGATATCGGTAAGATCGGTATTCCGGACAGTATTTTAAAGAAAGCGGATAAACTGACCAAGGAAGAGATGGATGTTGTAAAAACACATCCGAAGATTGGTGGTGAAATATTAAAGGATTGTACAGCGCTTAATGGAATTTCAGAGGGTGCGCAGTATCACCACGAGCGTTATGACGGAACCGGTTATTGTCAGGGGCTCAAAGGAGAGGAGATTCCCCAGATTGCCCGCATTATCGGTGTGGCAGATGCCTATGATACGATGGCAAACGAAAGATGCTACCGGAAGGCTCTGGAAAAAGATGTGATTATCAGTGAGCTTACGAAGGGATCCGGTTCTCAGTTTGATCCCAATATTGTTCCGATCATGCTGCAGATGATGGAAGAGGGCTGTGTTCCTGTGGATCTGGAAGGAAAGAGCAGAGTGAAGGCGGAAAAGGAATAAAAATTGCTGTTAGGGATATTTTGTGTTATACTGGTTTTGGCAAAGAAAGAAAACAATATCGGAGGCAGTTTATGTTATTGGACAATAAAACAATTCTCATTACCGGAGGGACAGGGTCTTTTGGTAAGTGCTTTACAAAATATGTGCTGACACATTATAACCCTAAGAAAATTATTATTTATTCCAGGGATGAGTTTAAACAGCTGCTCATGCAGGGAGAGTTTAAGGAGTATTCCGATAAGCTCAGGTTCTTTATCGGTGATGTGAGGGATAGGGAGAGACTTCAGAGAGCTTTTGAAGGTGTGGATTATGTGATCCATGCGGCAGCGCTGAAACAGGTTCCCGCCTGTGAGTACAACCCCAATGAAGCAATTAAGACCAATATCCACGGGGCACAGAATGTGATTGATGCGGCTCTGGATTCCAATGTAAAGAAGGTTGTTGCACTTTCCACCGATAAGGCGGTTAATCCCGTGAATCTTTACGGAGGGACGAAGCTGGTATCGGATAAACTGTTTATTGCGGCTAATGCTTATGCAGGCAGCAAGG
>WFLX010030927.1_pt1 | contig 26068 bp, 19 predicted proteins | sample 4967041 | NCBI WGS metagenome assembly WFLX01 (sample SAMN12857096, study PRJNA449069) | gut metagenome | isolation source: stool from male and female vole | host: Microtus ochrogaster | place: USA:Florida | collected 2017
CTGCAGTGACAATCCGGTAGCCCAAAGCCTGAAAAATGCGGTAGGCTCTCTTATATGTCAGATTTTCCATGGCGATATGCATATGCATTCCAAATATCTGCTGAAGCAGCATCAGAAGGTAATCGTTTCCGGCGCCTATGACAATCTGTTCCGGTGTACAATTCACTCCCCTTGAGGAATGAAGATATCTGCCGATAGTACAACGCAAATCATAATCTCCCTGGGATTCCCCCAAGGCAAAAAGTTCACTGTTTCCGTCATTTAAAATATTTTTGGTAATCTTTTTCCAGACCCCAAAAGGAAATCCCGACATATCAATTCCGTGGGGGGAAAAATCATAGGCATATTTCCTTTCCTCTTTTTTTTTCTCCGGCCAAGCGACGCTTCCTGTCTTAAGACTTCCGTTTTCTTCCAGATGAAGAAGCTCTTCGATGGGACATACAAAATATCCCTTGTAAGGAACTGCCTCAATATATCCCTCACTGAGCAACTGGTCATAGGCATAATCCACCGTGCTTCTCGCCACCTGCAAATATTCTGCCAGAGAACGGGTAGAGGGAAGCCTCTCGCCAGCAAGAAGCTTCCCCTCCCTGATTTCCTGTCTGATATGTTCATAAATCTGCAAGTACAGACATTTTCCGCCATCCGTCTGCAGCTGTATGGTCATGTCATACATTTTCCGATTCTATCCCTCCGAATCTTTTGGGCAAATCTACCCTCAACCCTGTTTCTTCTTTTCCTCAACAATGCGGTCTTTCAAATCCCTTGCCTTATCTTTAATGCGGGGATTTGCATTGTGAGAGGTAAGAATCCCACTAAGCAGCTTATTAGCCTCATCATATTTTTTCAAATGAGCGGCAAGCTCTGCCATCAGATAATCCACTGTCACCTCATCCATACCACACATGGGGAATAATTCCGAAAGACAGGCTTCCTTAAATCCGTCATAAGCATTCTGAAGGTACACTTCCTCCTGCTCCTTCAATTCCTTATATTTGGAACTTTGTCCCTCTCCCTTTGCTTCCAGATACTCCGCATAACCTCTGCAAAGCCATGCGCTCTTTAAGCAGATATAAGCTTTCTCACTGTTTCTGGCGCGCTTCACCACTGCATTTGCCAGACAGAGGGTATAACGCTCCATAGCCTCCTCATATGTATAAATTTCATCATTATAAACATGCAGCTGCACATTTTTGCTGATATTTTCCCGAATCAGTTTCGCCGGCCCGATGCTGATATGGTCAAAATATCTGGTCAGAGCCGCATATCCGCAGTGAGGACAAAGGATGGCATCATATTTTACCACATCAATCCCTTCATATCTGGGACGGAGGTCAAAATCCGTTCCCACAAGCTTTGCCTTGCCCGTCTTCATAATTTTGACATTAAAACTATCATCGCATACCGGACAGCGCATATTCTTTTCATAAAGAAATTCCTTCTCCAAAGCTTCCGGAGTCTTTGTCTCCTTAACAGCCGCAGCATCCGCTTTCTCTTCTTTTTCAAAAACCTCTACTCTCGCCAGATTATTAAGCCCTAATCCTGCCAATCCATCTAACAATCCTGCCATTCTTTGTCTCCTCTTTTCTGTCCATATTATTTTATGTTGCACCTTATGTCGATTTCAATTATGACTATAATTTTGCAATTAAATCCCCAGATACTATTCCGCCTTTGGCAATACATAAGAACTCTTTAAAGATACGATTCTGTTGAACACAAGCCCGCTTTCTTTGTAGTCCACACAGAAAAATCCCTGCCGTACAAACTGAAAGCTGTCATAAGCCTTTGCCCCCGCAAGTGCAGGCTCCAGACGGCAGTCTTTCAATACCGTAAGAGAATTGGGATTTAAATTCAGACTTCCGTCCTCATTGTATACGCCCTTCTCCTCATCGATAATGTTCTCGTACAGCCTTACCTCAGCCCCTACTGCCTCTGCTGCCGATACCCAATGAATGGTACCCTTCACCTTTCTGCCATCCGGGCTGTTCCCGCCGTAAGATGCCGGATCATAAGTACAATGAATCTCCGTCACTCTGCCGCTTTCATCCTTCACACATCCCGTACAAGTGACAAAATAAGCATTCATCAGACGCACTTCATTGCCGGGAAACATTCGGAAATACTTTTTGGGCGGCTCCTCCATGAAGTCCTCCCTCTCAATATAAAGCTCCCTGCTAAAAGGAACCTTGCGGCTTCCCAGACTCTCATTTTCCAGATTGTTGGGAACTTCCAGATATTCCACCTGTCCCTCGGGATAATTGTCAACTATCAGCTTCACCGGATCAAGCACTGCCATCATGCGGGGCTTTTTTATCTTAAGATCCTCCCTGATACAATACTCAAGCATTGCATAATCCGTGGAGGCATTACTCTTGGACACGCCGCACAGCTCCACAAAACGCTTTATGGACTCCGGCGTAAAGCCCCTGCGCCGAAGCGCTGCAATAGACACAAGCCTGGGGTCATCCCAGCCGTCCACTATGCCCTCTTCCACCAATTTCTTGATGTAGCGCTTTCCCGTCACCACATTGGTCAGGTAAAGCTTTGCAAACTCAATCTGTTTAGGAGGGTGAGGGTAGTCCAATTCCTGTACCACACAATTATAAAGAGGTCTGTGATCCTCAAATTCCAGAGTACAGATAGAATGGGTCACTCCCTCGATGGCATCCTCTATGGGATGTGCAAAATCATACATGGGATAAATACACCACTCATCGCCTGTATTGTGATGAGACATATGTGCCACGCGGTAAATCACGGGATCCCTCATATTGATATTGGGGGAAGCCATATCAATGCGGGCACGCAGTACCTTTTCACCATCCGCATATTTTCCCGCCTTCATATCCTCAAACATCTGAAGGTTCTCCTCGATGCTCCTTGTGATGGCAGGGTCATCCTTTCCTGGCTCTGTCAGACTTCCGCGGTATTCCCGGATTTGCTCTGCACTCAAATCCGATACATAGGCTTTGCCCTTCTTAATCAGCTTCACTGCCGCCTCATACATCTCGCCAAAATAATTGGAGGCAAAAAACAGCCTGTCTTCCCAATCTGCTCCCAGCCACTTCACATCAGCCTCAATGGCCTCCACAAACTCAACCTTTTCCTTGGTAGGGTTGGTGTCATCAAAGCGGAGATTAAAGCTACCATTATACTTCTTGGAGAGCCCATAATTCAACAAAATGCTCTTGGCGTGCCCAATATGCAGATAACCGTTAGGCTCCGGGGGAAATCTGGTATGAACGGTATCGTACACGCCTTCCGCCAAATCCTTCTCAATGATCTGCTCTATGAAATTCTTGCTCTCAGTCTTATTTTCTGCTTTGTTTTCAGGATTGACTGCATTCTCACCCATAGATTCCACCTCTTGTCTAAAAATATCCTTACCTATAATCCTACCACAAAAAAACAGTTTAATAAAGTGTTTTTTAATGATGGAACAAGCGGATGCCTGTAAATGCCATTACCATATTATATTTGTCACAACACTCGATCACTGCATCATCCCTTACGGAACCGCCGGGCTGTGCAATATATTTTACGCCGCTTTTGCGGGCTCTCTCGATATTATCGGAAAAAGGAAAGAATGCATCAGAGCCCAGAGTCACATCCTGCATCTTGTCAAGCCACGCTCTCTTCTGCTCCTGTGTAAACACGGGGGGCTTTACTTTAAAGATATGCTCCCACTTGCCGTCGGCCAGAATATCCATGTATTCCTCACCCATGTATACGTCAATGGCATTGTCTCTGTCCGCTCTGCCCAGAGAATCCACAAATTCAAGCCCCATCACCTGGGGAGACTGGCGCAGAAACCAATTATCCGCCTTGCTGCCCGCAAGTCTGGTGCAATGGATTCTGGACTGCTGCCCTGCGCCGATGCCGATCGCCTGTCCGTCCTTTACATAACACACAGAATTGGATTGGGTATATTTTAAGGTAATCAGGGCAATTTTCATGTCAATCAATGCCTTTTCGGGAATCTCCTTATTAACGGTAACAAGATTGGACAACAAATCGCCGTTTACGTCTAATTCATTTCTGCCCTGCTCAAAGGTGATGCCGTAAACCTGCTTCTTTTCCACAGGTTCAGGCACATAGGACTCATCTATCTGAATAATATTATAAGCGCCCTTTTTCTTTGCTTTTAACAGTTCCAGCGCTTCCTCCGTATATCCGGGAGCAATCACACCGTCCGACACCTCTCTCTTGATAAGCCTTGCCGTATCTGCATCGCAGACATCAGATAATGCAATAAAATCTCCAAAGGAGGACATTCTGTCAGCGCCCCTTGCCCTTGCATAAGCGCATGCCAGAGGGGACAATTCTCCCAAGTCATCCACCCAATAAATCTTAGCCAGAGTCTCTGAAAGGGGAAGTCCTACTGCCGCCCCTGCAGGAGATACATGCTTAAAAGATGTGGCTGCGGGAAGCCCTGTTGCCTGCTTCAATTCTTTGACTAACTGCCAGCCGTTGAAGGCATCCAGAAAGTTGATATATCCGGGTCTGCCGTTTAATACCTGAATGGGCAGCTCCGCTCCGTTCTCCATAAAAATTCTTGACGGTTTCTGATTAGGATTACAACCGTATTTTAACTCCAATTCCCTCATAATCTTTCTCCTCTATCTGTTTTTATTGATTATCCTGCTTTCATAGGTACCTGTTGCAATATCTATATATCTGACAAAAAGAGAAATCTTGTTGTCCTCATTCAGGCTTTCCCATATCAAATTCGTAAATTCATCAATATTCATATCAGGAATTGCCACATTCTTTGGCTCTCCCTCAAAGCTTGGCAGGGGATTGCCATCCTGCATATAAGTATGGATAAAATGTCCCTCGCCGTGCAAAGGATTTTCATAAGCATAAGTAAAGCGCAGACAGGAGGAAGCGTCCCCGTGATTACTCTTTAAAATGGACATGGCATAGCTGTATCTGCCCGCCTCCACGTGCAAAATCCCCGAAATTCTAGGGGTATAATTGGGCGCATCCGGTTCAAATTCCCGGCTGCGAAGGGACTGTTCAAAGGTAAGCTGTTTGTCCATTCCCGCATAAATCGTGTCCGTCTGGTCTCCGTTGGTCACAATGGTTTTATTTCCAAGAANNCGCACCGGCGCATAGATAATCAGGCTGGGGTCCTCCAGCTTGGAGNGGTCAAAAGCTTCCGTGCGGATACCCTGTCCCTCTTCCACANAAATACGGTTNCTGCTGTTTGCGCTGCGTCCCATAATGAAATATGCCGTCACTGCATATTTTCCGTTTGCAGACTCTCCAATAACGATACCCCTGCCGGGATATGTGTTGCTCTTCAGTTCCTGTTCCAATGATAACATGGTTTTCCTCCTTCGTCCGGCTGTCAATGTCACTGTATTTACCTTACACGGGTTCTATGNTTTTTTGCAAGGGTTTTTTGCCTGAACTTTCCCACTAGGTAAATGNCTCATATTGATAATCANGGGANTTACCNTAATCACNCACACAATGNGCTCTGACACAATAATTCCNCCATACCCTATCCGGGGCGCCAGAAAATAAGCGATAACCACTTTTCCAATCAACTCCAGAGAGCTGGAAAATATGGGGGTTTTGGTGTCTCCAAAGCCCTGCATACTGTTGCGAAACAGACAGATTACCGCAGGCACAAAATAAAAAGCAGTATTGACCCGCAGATAGAGGGACGCCGTCTCCACAATTTCCTGTTGGGAAGAGGCGGTAATCATGGAAATCAGCAGGGGAGACAGGGTGTATGCCACTACAATCACCCCCGCACACCAGACAAAGGTAAAAAGCACCGTATCCCGAATGCCCTTTTTGATTCTGTCATACTGCTCTGCACCCAGATTCTGTCCGCAGTAAGTGGCAAGAGTCGTGCCCAGCACGCCAAAGGGCAGCATAAACATGGAAGTGGCCTTTCTCGCCGCCGTATGCGCCACAATGATATTTTCTCCAAAGGTATTGATGCTGGTCTGCAATGCCAGAGTTCCCAGATTCACAAAGGATACCATAAATCCCATGGAAATTCCTGTAGAAAAAAGTTTCCCGTACAACTCCCCGGAAAGCTGCATATCCTCCTTGGAAAGCACCAGCAGGGGATATTTCCGTCTCATATAGATAAAACAGAAAAATGCCGACAGCGCCTGAGCGAGCACCGTGGNATATNCCGCCCCTGCCACNCCCATATGAAAATATAAAATAAAGGCATAATCCAGCCCTATGTTTAAAAAGGACGCCACAATCAAAAAGATGAGCGGTGTTAAAGAATCCCCCATGGCACGCAGAACAGCCGCGCATATATTGTAAAGGGCAGATGCCAAAAGTCCTGCGAGTATCACACTTATGTAACTCTTCGCCTCCGGAAACAGCTTATCTTCTATGTTCAAAAAAGACAGAATCGGATTCAGACACAAAAGACAGACGGCGCTGACCAGAACCGCAAAACCCGCTCCCAGCAAAACAGTGCCGCCTATCGCCTTCTTCATATTTTTTTCATCTTTTGCACCAAAATAGGTGGCGATAATAATCGCCGCCCCATTGGTAAATCCATTTATAAGCCCAATAAGCATATCGCTTAAAGTGGTGGTAGCACCAACCGCAGCAAGCGATGTCTCGCCCAATGTCTCCCCCACAATACGGGTATCCACCAGACTGTAAAACAGTTGGAAAAGCTGCCCGATAAAGAGTGGGAGCGCAAAGGCAAGTATAATTTTTAAAGGCTTTCCAGATGTCAGATTTTTCATGATTCTTATTTATCATCCACGCTATAGTTGGGAGCTTCCTTTGTGATATGGATATCGTGAGGATGACTCTCTTTTAAGGATGCAGCGGAAATCTTCACAAATCTGCCATTATCCATCAGTTCTTTAATGTTCTGGGCTCCGCAGTAACCCATACCGGAGCGCAGTCCGCCCATCAGCTGGAAAATGGTGTCCTCCACGCTTCCCTTGTAGGCCACCCTGCCTTCCACGCCTTCGGGAACCAGCTTCTTGGCATTTTCCTGAAAATAGCGATCCTTGCTGCCGTTCTCCATGGCAGAGATGGAACCCATTCCACGGTACACCTTATATTTCCTTCCCTGGAATAATTCAAACTCTCCGGGGCTTTCCTCGCAGCCTGCAAACATACTGCCCATCATGCAGACACTGCCGCCTGCCGCAATGGCCTTAGTGATATCGCCGGAATACTTGATACCGCCGTCTGCAATAATGGGAACTCCATGTTTCTTTGCCTCTTCATAGCAGTCCATCACCGCCGTAATCTGAGGAACACCGATACCCGCCACCACTCTGGTGGTACAGATAGAGCCGGGGCCAATGCCCACCTTTACCGCATCTGCGCCATACTCTATCAAATCCTTGGTAGCGGCGCCTGTTGCCACATTTCCTGCAATAACCTGTAAATCAGGATATTTCTCTTTAATCATTTTCAGACAATTCAAAACATTCTGGGAATGTCCATGTGCCGAATCCAATACGATCACATCCACCTTGGACTTCACAAGTTCGCCAACTCTGTCCAGCACATTTGCCGTGATGCCCACGCCTGCGCCGCAAAGCAGCCTTCCCTGTTCGTCCTTTGCCGCCAGAGGATATTTCACTGCCTTTTCAATATCTTTAATGGTAATGAGTCCTTTCAGATTAAAGTCCCCATCCACAATAGGAAGCTTCTCTTTTCTCGCCTTTGCCAGAATCTGCTTTGCCTCATCCAGAGTAGTGCCTTCCGGTGCAGTAATCAGCCCTTCGCTGGTCATGGATTCTTTAATTTTCTTGGTGAAATCTTTCTCGAATTTCAAATCACGATTGGTGATAATTCCCACCAATTTGCGTCCCTCGGTAACGGGAACGCCGGAGATGCGGTACTTTGCCATCAGGGCATCTGCATCCGCAAGAGTATGTTCAGGAGTCAAAGAAAAAGGATCTGTGATAACGCCGTTCTCAGAACGTTTAACCTTGTCCACTTCTTCCGCCTGCGCTTCAATAGACATGTTTTTGTGAATGATTCCGATGCCGCCCTGCCTTGCCATGGCAATCGCCATGCGGTGTTCTGTCACGGTGTCCATTCCCGCGCTCATCATGGGGATGTTAAGCTTAATCTTCTTCGTCAGCCAAGTGGTCAAATCCACCTGATTGGGAATGACCTGAGAATATGCCGGAACCAACAGCACATCATCAAAAGTAATGCCTTCGCCAATAATCTGTCCCATTTTCTTTCCTCCTGTGTTGTCTTTCTGTATAAGGTTGCCAAGTTAATGATTTCCAATGAGTTTATCAGAATTAAGATGCGCTGTCAACACGATTTTTCATTATTCCGAAAATACCTTTCTGGGAGCGACATTTTTGATTGCTTTAACAAGCTCCTCGGAAGGGCTTAACAGAATCTTCTGCCCGCCGCAGTACATGGCATAACGCTTGTCGGGCTTTAATTCCTCCCCAATACTGTAATCCTTTACGGGCACTTTGCGGTTCCTGTAACTGTCCAGATGATAGGAACTGACAGGAGCCAATACCTCCATATTTTCTATAGAATAAACCGCCACTCTCTTGCGTTTGGTTTTTCCCATAATCTTATCCACAGAAAGTTCCTTGTCCAGATAAAGATACTCATACTCCAAATCCGTATAAACGCCCACAAAATAAGCTCCCACGCCGGTCACAACGGAAATTAACAGGGTGAATGTCCCCAAAAAAGGAATCGCCAAGATGCCCAATGCCGTGAGTACTATTAAAAACATTTTAAAAAATCCGCCTGCAGCCGAAGGTTTTGCCTTCACCAGACATTCTACATAAACATCACTCATATGTTCCCACCTTTCTTACTTCATTTTTATGATATACCAACTTTTGCAAAGTTGCAAGGATAAGATGCGGTTTGTTCCTTATTATAATTTTAGATTATAATTTTAGAATACTTTTAGAATGCTTTCATTGACTTTATTGCCGAAAGATTTTATGATAATAACTATCATTTTGTTTAAAAGAGTCGGGAGGGTTTGATATATGCCTGTAATGGATGAGTTTAGAGAAGAGAGAGAAGCTTTGAAAAACGGGACTTTCAAGCAGAAATTCCAATACTTCATGGATTATTACAAATGGCCTACCATAGCAGTTGTAATTGGCATATGCTGTGCGGTCTCCCTGATACATCACTATGTCACTTACAGGGAGCCGACATTTTCCGTTGTCCTGTTAAACAGCACTGCCATGAAACCCTCTCAGGACTATACTTCTGCATTCATGGACTATGCGGGGCTCAACCCTGCAGACCAGCAGATAAGCTTTGATACTTCCCTGTACATTACCTTTGACGCTTCCAGCCCCGAAGCCCTTGACGAAATCTACTCTTCTTCCCGGGAAAAGCTCAATCTTATGATAGCGGTAGGACAATTAGACGTCATGGTTTCCAATGACGAACTGTTCAGTCATTTTGCCAACTCCGGCGTTTTCGACGATTTAAGACTCTATCTCTTACCAGAACAGATAGAAGCCTATGCACCTTATCTTTATTATGTGGACGAGCCTCTGGTAGAACAGATAAACGCGGCGGAACTTAACATGGATAACAGCTTTCATCCGGAAATCCCCGACCCCGCCAAACCAGAACTGATGCAAAAACCGGTTCCTGTGGGCATCTATGTGGAAAATAATGAAGAACTGACCCAGAGCTTTTATATCCGCGGGGATGGCCCCGTAGTGATGGGCATAGCTTCCAATGCCCCGCACCCGGAGGTTGCTGCAAAGTATGTGGAGTATCTCATGAAATAAACTTCCCATGAAAAAGCCCTGCTCTTATCAATGCATTGCGGACCGCTTTTCCCAAGATAGAGACAATCAGAATCTTGACCACGTCAAGAAGAAGAAAGGGAAATACACAGGTGGTCAGCGCATACCAGACTTCACACTGCATTTGTAAAACAAACCAGACCGTACCAACGAGATAAGCGGCCAGCATAGCTGCCGCCATACCAAAAATCGTAATGACGGTATGCGCATTAAACCGTTCCATGACAAAGCCGGCAATCAGTGCCGCAAGAATGAATCCCACCAGATATCCTCCCGTAGGGCCTGCAAATTTTGCCAATCCTCCCTGATAGCCTGAAAAAACAGGCAGCCCCACCGCACCTAATAACAGGTAAACAAGGTAGCTGATTGTGCCGTCTTTCATTCCAAGAAGATAAACCGAAAGGAAAACCGCAAAATTTGTTAACGATACCGGAATCGGTCCCACGGGAATTGACATGGGACCAAGAATACACATTAATGCCGTCATCAAGGCACAGGTGGTCAGTTGATAAATTTTTTGCTTTTGCATAGAAAACCTCCATGTAAATCATACAACAGTATTATATACATTTGGGCTTTCTATTGTCAACCTGTTATTTTTAGTGGTTTACACTCTCACAGTAATTCCTTTAAAAGCAGATTCACGCTTGCGGGATCCGCCTTTCCTCCCATAAGTTTCATGGTCTGTCCCACCAAAAATCCTATGGCTCTTTCTTTTCCGTTTCGGTAATCCGCCACGGACCCAGGATTAGATGCAATGACTTCCTCCACCGCCTTACGCAGGGCATCCTCGTCATATACCGTTTTCAGTCCCCTGTCCTCCACATATTGCAGGGGGTCTGTATCATGTTCAAATATAACCTCAAATACTTCCTTTGCAATGGTAGAATTAATGATATTTTGCTCCGTCATGTCAATCAGCGCTGCCAGATTTTTAGGCGAGAAGCGGATATCCTCCGGCTCCATTTCTTTCTCTTTTAACAGGCGCAAAGTCTCCCCCATAAGCCAATTCGCCGCCTTCTTGGGCTGTCCGCAAAGGGCCGTGGTCTCCTCAAAAAGTTCCGCCAGATGCCTGCTTTGTGTAATGATGGAAATATCATAATCGGAAAGAGCAAATTCCTCCTTGTAACGCCTCCTCTTTTCGTCCGGAAGCTCCGGCTGTCCTGCCCTGATACGCTCAAGCCAATCTTCCTCAACAAATACCGGCAAAAGATCTGGCTCCGGAAAATAACGATAATCCTGCGCATCCTCCTTGGAGCGCATCACATAGGAACAATCCGCCCCTTCATCCCATCTTCTGGTCTCCTGAACTACCTTTTGTCCTGCCTCAAGCAATGCAATCTGCCGCCTGCTCTCCCATTCAATGGCCCGCATGACTGCCCTGAAAGAGCTCAGGTTTTTCATCTCCGTGCGGGTGCCTAATTCTTTACTTCCCGCTTCCCTGACGGACAAATTCACATCCGCTCTCATGGAGCCCTCCTGCATTTTGCAGTCAGAAGCCCTCAGATAGCGTATGACCATGCGAAGTTTATCCAGATAGGCAATGACCTCCTCCCCGTTTCGCATATCCGGCTCGGACACAATCTCAATCAAGGGCACTCCGGCACGGTTAAAATCTACCAGAGAACAGCTTTCTCCCTCCTCATGAATCAGCTTTCCCGCATCCTCCTCCATGTGAATCTCACGGATGCGGATTTTCCTGTCCCCTTCTATCTCCACATAACCATCCCTGCAGATGGGCTGATATAGCTGTGAAATCTGATAACTTTGGGGATTGTCCGGATAAAAATAATTCTTTCTGTCAAACCGGCTGAGGCGTGCAATGCTGCAATTTGTAGCAAGTCCTACCGATACGGCATATTCCACCGCCTGTCTGTTTAACACGGGCAATGCTCCCGGCATTCCCATGCATACCGGGCAGACATGGGTATTGGGGGCTGCCCCGAACGCAGTGGAACACCCGCAGAAAATCTTGGTTTTGGTTGAAAGCTCCACATGGACTTCCAGCCCTATGACAGTCTCATACTGTTTTTCTCCTATTGTTTTTGAATGTTGAATAGCCATACCTTTTCCCGACTCCGGTTTATCCGTTATAATTTCTGTGGTATATTTTCCATAACAAAACGGAACACCCAATCAGAGCAGGCAGAAAGATACTCCAGGCTGGAGCCCATCTTAGGAAAGAACAACGCGGCACCGCAAGGGCAATATCATCTTTGTAATACATTTTTATCGTATCTTCATCATGAATTGCATTCATCTGAGTGATATTAAAATAGTAATAGACGCCGTTTTCATCTGTGTAGCTGGCAGCCTCATGACCATTCGCTACCATGTATTTTGCTATAACATAGTTATCACTGTGGGTCAGATTAAATTCATGTATTTGGTGATATGCGGTGTATATAAGTATAGCAAGCGAAATCAGCCAAAGAACCCACCAGATTGCGGCATCATAGTTTTGTTCATCCTTTTTTGATTCAAATGTACGGTATCTTCCCATAGACCTCTCCCTTCCTGTGCTATGTCTTTAATGTCTGTTCATAAACGTATGCCGCTCTAAACAGTTTCTTTTCCTGAAAACAATCCCCCATCAGCTGTATCCCTACGGGAAGGGATTCCATATCAGACAGAAAAATTCTGTCTGGAATACTGATTGCGGGCAGCCCTGCCAGATTGGCCGGAACCGTAAAAATATCTCCCAGATACATCCTGATGGGGTCCGAAAGGCTTTCCCCCAGCTTTGGCGCCGTGGCAGGCGCTGTAGGTCCCAGAATCAGGTCATATTTTGCAAAGGCCCTGTCAAAAGCTCTTTTTATCAAAGTCCTGACACGCAGCGCTTTCAGATAGTAGGCGTCATAATAACCGGAGCTCAACACAAAGGTGCCCAGCATAATACGCCTTTTTACCTCTGTCCCAAAACCTTCCCCGCGGCTTTTCCGATACAGCAGCTCAAGTTCCCCCGCATCTTTGGCGCGATAACCGTATTTTACGCCGTCAAACCGTCCCAGATTAGAGCTTGCCTCAGCTGCGGCAATGGTGTAATAGGCGGGCACCGCATATTCCGCCAGCCCCAAATCAAATTCCTCCACAATGGCGCCGCAGCCCTTAAAAACCTCCAAGGCCCTAAGCACTGCCCCCCGCACTTCCTCTGTCAGACCTTCTCCGAGGTATTCTTTAGGAATCCCGATTCGCATGCCCTTTATATCACCTGTCAATGCGGAAGTAAAGTCCACGTCCTGCCTTTTCACGGAGGTGGAATCCTTGGCATCATAAGAAGCAATGGCTTCTAAAACTGCCGCACAATCTGTCACGTCCTTAGTGATGGGACCAATCTGGTCTAAAGAAGAAGCATACGCCACCAGCCCGTAACGGGACACAGTTCCATAGGTGGGTTTCATACCCACTACCCCGCAATATGCGGCAGGCAGCCTGACGGAGCCCCCCGTATCAGAGCCCAGCGCCGCAAAACACTCCCCTGCCGCCACCGCTGCGGCAGAACCTCCTGAAGAACCGCCGGGAACATACTCCTCATTGTGGGGATTGCGTGTAATCCCATAATAAGAAGTCTCCGTGGTGCTTCCCATGGCAAATTCATCCATATTGGCTTTACCGATAATAATTGCACCCGCCTTTTCCAGCCCTGCCACGGCCTCTGCGCTATAGGAAGGCACAAAGTCCTGCAGCATTTTAGAACCGCAGGTAGTCCTTATCCCCCGGGTACACAGATTATCCTTAATGGCAAAGGGTACGCCTGCAAGAGGTCCCGTCAAAGTTCCGGCATCCACCGCTTCCTGCACCTGTGCGCCCCTTTCCATGGCTCTTTCTTTTTCCAAAGTAATATAGCAGTTTAACTGCTGCTCTTTCTCTCCGATGGCGGCAAACACTGCCTCCACTGCATCCAATACCTTGATTTCACCCTGTTTGATTTTCCGTGACAGTTCCACTGCCGTATCATCCAAAATGTTCATGGAAGACTATTCCTGTTCCTTTTTTCGTATACTCTTGTAACAGTTCAGCCATTCCATTCATAAGCTGCCCAATGTACATTTTCATCAAATTTGACAATATTGCTGGCCGCTTATTTCATGTCGGGCGTTCGCCCTATAGAAATGATTGTACAAATTGCTCTTAGTGAGCAAGCTCCCACGAGCAGTTTGCACAATCATTTCTGCATGGCTGAACTGCTACATACTCTTTAAAATGTCTCCGGCACTACCACCATACTATCTCTGCTCTGGGGGGCATTCTGCAACATATTTTCGCTGTCATCCCCATTTGTGACTATATCCTCACGAAATACATTCTGCATGGGAAATACATGGGACATAGGTTCCACCCCGTCCGTGTCAAGTTCGTTCAATTTATCAATATAATCCAGCATATTTTCCATATCCTGCTTTGCCTGTTCCCTTTCTGCTTCTGAGAGTTCAAGCTTTGCCAAAGCTGCTATGCTGTCCACTGTACGATTCGATATTCCGTTTCCTGCCCTGCCCAACTTCATTTCCTCATTTCTAAAATATGGTTTTATTTTATATAAATGCAGCGTACTTGTCAAAGGGTGTTTTTTGCGTGTATAATATTTATATTATACCAAGGAAAAGGTGACTATCATTTTTCAGGAGGACAGCGTATGCTTGAGCAGGTAAAGGCACTTGTTTTAGAGGCAGGCAGATTCTGCGATAAAGAACAAATTTCCATCTATTCCAAAGGCGGCAATTCTAATTATGTGACCACCGCCGATTTAGCTGTAGAAGCTTTCCTAAAAGAAAAACTGCCCCCACTTCTTCCGGGGAGCTGCTTTATCGGGGAAGAAAGCGATCATAAAGATTACTCCCATGAGTATTTGTGGATTGTGGACCCCATTGACGGTACTTCAAATTTTATTCGAAATTTGAACTTAAGTGCTATTTCCGTGGGTCTGCTTCACAATGGAGAACCCATCCTGGGCGTGGTATACAATCCCTTCACCAAGGATATGTACTATGCCGAAAAAGGACAGGGCGCCTTTTTAAACGGAACGCCCATTCATGTGTCAGAGCGTGATTTTGCCCACGGGCATTTCTGTACTGCTTTCAGCCTATACAAAAAAGAACTTGCACAGCCCTGCTTCCGCATTTTGGAAAGGGTTTACAAAGAATGTGACGATATGCGCCGGCTTGGTTCAGCGGCCTTGGAATTATGCACCTTAGCCTGCGGCGGCACAGAATTGTATTTTGAAATCCGGCTGTTTCCATGGGATTACTGCGGCGCATTAGCAATCTTAAAAGAAGCGGGAGGCTATTATACCGCCGTTCCCGCAAGTCAGGAGCTCTTTCACAGTCCCACTCCTTTAGTGGCTGCCAACTCCAAAGAAAATTTTGAACGCCTACTAGAGATTGTAAATGAAGAACTGCTCCTCACACTATCCAACCCCAGCAAATAGCAAGATATTCTCCCAAAAAGAACATTCCTCTAAGCCAAATCAAAATTCCTATGCCAAAGACAGGAAAAAGCAGATTTTTCCGCTCCTTTAACATCCTTTGCCACAGGGACAATATCACGCAAATTACAAGCACCATGGTGCCAAATGAGGCTCTGTCCGGATAATGGGGCGACAGTATCATGGCTCCCCAGGACAACAGAGCGCAGAGTAATAACAAAAGATTTTTCCTGCCCACAGGAAGTTTTAAAACTCCTCTGCTGATAAAAAGTGTCATAACAAGGCAGAGCAGGGCAGGAAATAAATACTCCAGCGCTCCTTTGCTCTCCCCATAACAACGCAGAAAAATCCGCCACAGAATCCCATATTGATTCTCTGGCACCTGCGCGCTTCTCACAAAATTCCCCGGTGCTATAATCATCATAATGCTTCCGAAAAGACAGACCAGATTTCCCAGAATCATCCAGGGCGCTATCCGCCTGCCCTCTCTTACTTTCAGCAAAATCACAGCAAGGCTTATGAGCCAGACAGCAGGCCCCATATTCTCATTGCTCCAGCCCGCCAAAATGCCCAGAAGTATTATCCAAAGTGTAATTCCGGGGAGAGCGGGACATACCGCCCCTTCCTCTGGAATTTCTCTCAGATAGCACCACAAAAACAACAGAACAAACACCGTAATATACAAATAATTGGCGGCTCCCGCCTGCCAGAACATACTCATCTTCCAATTGGCATTGAATCCAAGCAGCATACTGACTGCCGCCCAGAGCCCGAAAAATTTCCCCTTTTTTCCCCGGACTCCTGCCGCCAGACAAATCACCAGCCCAAGCAGCAAAGTCACCGCCACATTTAAGATATCCGCCGCACCTTCCCCTGCAAGCAGGGTCAGCTGCAAAATGCCGTGGGTCATGCTTCTGCCGCCCCAATTCAAATAATGCCATATCTGGCTTTCAACAATGTCATACAGATTGGTAATGGGCTCCTCTGAGGACAGCTTTGTGGCATACCATAAATCATCCATCATAAAGGGAACTTCTCTGTGGGTTCTATACATCACAACAATGGACAAAACCATCAGGATTCCCACTGCCGCCCACAAGATAAGGGACTTCTTTTCTTTCTCGTTCATACAAGACCTCAATTCAGCTTAAATTTATTCACTTCCAGCCCCAGCTGCTCTGCTACATCTCTGTTGCTTGCCGCCTCTCTGTTAATATCTTCTATTCCGCGGGTCAAATCGGAGGCCTGTTCAGTAACACTCACAATGCCCTTGGTACTTTCTTCAACGGCAAGATTTACCGCTTCTACCGCTTCCTTGATACTGTCAATATTGCCGCGGAGCTCCTGGCTCTCCCGCGAGAAGGATTCCATCATTTCGCTGAGACGCTCCACATCGGTCTGATAATCCCGACTGTTCTGTAATAGCATCTCATAGCCTGTCATGGCCGTTTCATTCATGAACCGAATCATAGATTCGGCTTCTCTTGCCAAGTCGTTCACGGCATCCACTACTTCCTGACTTACCTTCTGAATTTCTTCTGCTGCCTTAGCAGAATTTACAGCCAGAGAGCCGATTTCTCCTGCCACCACTGCAAATCCCTTTCCTGCTTCACCGGCCCGTGCTGCCTCAATGCTGGCATTCAGGGATAAAAGGCTGGTCTGGTCTGTGATATTAATGATTTCCTCTGTCAATGCCTCAATCTGCTTCACGGCTTTGGAGCGCTCAATTCGGTCATTCACCCTTACGGACATCTCCGCAGCCTGCCTTGCCGCATCCCTGCGGTCTGTCCCTGCTTTAGAATAAACATCCTGAACTTTTTTAACCGTATTGCCGGAAGCCTGACTTTCCTCCGAAGCCTTCTGGGCAATGAAGTTTACCGTACGTCCAATCTCGTATATGGATTCGTTCACCTGGAAGAGGGACGCACTAGTTTCCTCCATGGCAGCGCTCATCTCCTCCATTGTGGCGGATACATCTGAAATGTTGTCTTTCGACCGGATCAGACTGTTCACTACGCTTCCTGCAGATTCATTCAATTGATCCGAATTGGCAGATATCTGTAGCATAATCGTTCTTATATGTTCCAAAAGAGCATTTACATTGTCTGCTATCAGCTCCAACTCATCTCCTGAGCGGATATCCAGCTTCTGTGTCAAATCCCCCTCATGGTTGACCAAATCATAGATTTTCTGATCCACTTTTCGCAGTCTCCGCATAATGACACCTGCGATTGCGTTCAGCACCAGAAGCGCCAGCACAAACAGAAATACACTAATCTGCAAGGTACTTTTGAAGGAAGCCTTCATTCTGTCCACCACATAGGCAGCATCATAATCACAGCCAAGAATACCTATCACCTGTCCGTTGCTGTCATATATCGGAAGATAAGCCGAAATCAAATCGCCATCCGCCGTCTCATCTATATAATCCTGTACATAGGGGTTGCCCTTAAAGGCATCTGCAAAATCCTCATAAGACATCTTTGCCAAATCTCCCGGCATCATCTGATTATCGGAAGTGTCCGTATCTATTCCATAGTAAAGATTTCCGTTTCCATCGGTATAGAGTGTATAAAGATAGGCTATTCCACACAATTTCTGCATAGAGCGAAGTTCTTCCAACATCTGTTTATACTCCGGAGTGTCCTCCGCCCCATCTTTAATCGACAACAGAGAATCCCCATTTATACAGGAATAAGCTACATTTGCAGCCATCTCCGCCTGCTGAACCCCCATTGCTACCATACCGTCCCTGATTCTCATGAAAGCATTCATGCCAAGCAGAACACAGATGACCAATGCCAATGCCCCTGCAGGAATCAAAATCTGAAACCGGATACTTAATTTCCTTACTTTACTCTTCATACTTCTCCTATCCGTCCACTTCAGTGGGCTTGCAAAATCTATTCAGAGTTCACATTGCCTCTCTATAATAATAATAGTCTTTTAAATCCAAAAAAACAATGGATTTTTAGATTTTAATGCAAAACTTGATAAACGCAAACATTCATGGTAACATAAAAATATTCAACACAGTAAAATCTTACAAAAAGGAGAACATCATGTCAGAAAAGGAAATAAACATCTATGTCAATACCCCCGGTCAGGAACCGAATTTTGCCACCATTGCTCAGGCCCTTGCCTCCGTGGAGGGCGGAATCAGCGCAGCCGATGATTCGGATATGTTGCAAGAACTTCCTTCTCCCGAAAAGCACTTTCCGGAGGAATACTCTGATTTACCGCCGGTGGTGGTACATATCGGGGAAGGCACCTATCAGGAAAAGCTGGTAGTCACAAGACCCAATATCACCTTTCTCGGAGCGGGGCGCGACAAAACGGTTTTAGTATATGGTCAGGGTGCAAAAGAAGTTATGCCGGACGGCACAAACCGCGGCACTTTCCGCACAGCATCCCTGCGAATCGATACCCATGATTTTACGGCAAAGCATCTGACCATACAAAATAATGCCGGATTCGGCCACACTGTGGGTCAGGCGCTGGCTCTCTATGTGGACGGAGATCGGAATTTCTTTGAGGATTGTGCGCTCCTTTCCAGCCAGGATACCATATTCACCGCCCCCCTTCCCCTTAAAGAGGCAAAGCCCGGTGGCTTTATCGGTCCCGGCGAACACACGCCCAGAGTGCTGGGACGGCATTACTTCAAAAACTGTTATCTCAGAGGAGACGTGGATTTCCTTTTTGGCGGCGGTATTGCTTACTATGAGAACTGCACTGTATTTTCACAAAAACCCGCAGACCGCAAGCCTCCGGAAAACCCGGATGATGAAGTTATCTACGGCTATATCACTGCCGCTTCTACCTTTGAAGGTCTTCCTTACGGATATGTCTTGAAGGACTGCCGTTTGATCAGCGACTGTCCTCCTGCCAGTGTCTATCTGGGCAGACCTTGGAGAGAATTTGCCAAAACGGTATTTTTACACTGCGAAATGGGAGAACACATTCATCCCCTTGGCTGGACAGATTGGAACAAACCACATGGGCATTTTTACTATGGGGAATATGATTCCTACGGACCGGGTGCCAATCCTGCCGCAAGAGCGGATTTTTCCCACCAGCTCACCGAGGAGGAAGCAAAAGAATATACCATTGAAAAGGTATTGCAGGGATGGGTACCTGACCTGTAAAGATAAAATAAATCGCCAGAGATGTAGAATGCATCTCTGGCGTTCTATGTTCCACCAAAACCTATCAATCCGGGCAGTTATACTGAGGCGTCCACATTTGCGCNTTCTACCATGACAGGAATCACTGNNTGCACCGGCACGTCTACGCCNCCAAATTCCAGAGAAACTCCNTCAGAAGGAGAGAAATTTACGGAAGGTCCCTCCCTCTTTTCCTGTTNCAATTNGTGAAACANNACCTGNNGATNTTTCATGTCGNCNTNCGTAANCTCCTGANGTTNNTTAGNNCTNTGNTTCCTTTTTAAACTCTTTAAATCCTCTGGGTCCATCTCTCTGGGCGCTGCCCCTGTCAGTTCTTCCGAAAGCTCGCTAAGCTCCATAGCTTCCGAAAATTCATCCCTGCTTTCTTCCATGAGAGATGCCATCAGTTCTTCAAATTCCCGCATGAGCGCTTGCCATTCTTCTCTGCTCATGCTTTCTTCCTGCCCGTCTTCTGTAATGATACTGATTTCCTCTATTCCTTCAAGTTCATCCGACTCCTGCTCCTCCAACTCTCCCATGCAGGGACCGCCCTTCTTTGCCATTTCCTCTTCCTGCATATGCTTCATCCGTTTTCTGGCGATGCGCTCCATCTTTCTTGCATGAAGAATTGCATTAGCTACTTCCTTATCATCATATTCCCCGTTTTTCAGCTTCTTTACAAGCGAAGCAATCACACCTCTGGCTTTTGCCGCCGCCCGCCTTGCGCCGCTTGATGTTTTGGACGATAAAATCTGATTGGAAATCTGTTTAAAATTATATTGCAAACGCTTTTTCTTTTTCTGCTTATTTTTTGACTTACTCTTTGCAGTCCTTTTTGTAACGCTAAAAGTTGCCGCTGTAGTCCCATCTGCGTTTTTGATGGTATAAACAGTCCTGTCAGAATAATTTGTTCCAATCGCCATTCCCATGCCGTCATCCTCCTTGATATCAGCCATGCCGAATAAATTTTACGCTCGGCAATTCCTTTTGCCGGACGCGCTCTGCGCTTATAATATCCTATTTCATATATCGGCAGATAGGAGTCTAAACTTTAGATACTTCTCTGCGTGTTTCGCTGCGAGTTTTCGCTGCGCCCCTTAAAAATCCACACCAGCATAATAACAGCTGCCACAGACAAGAGCAGCTCCGCACTGAATTGGGCATAGGCAAGCCCATACAGGGGAAAGAAATAATTCAAGGNGTATAAAAACGGTATCTCAANTACAATTTTCCGCAGCAGTGCAAANACAAAGGACGCCTTTCCGAATCCGANTGCCTGAAAAACNCCCACAGCCAGAAAATCAACAAACAAAAAGCTCAGTCCCAGACAAAATCCCCTGAGAAACCGGGAACCATATGCAATCACCGCCTCATTGTCGATAAAAAATCCAATCAGGGCATCCGATGCCAGATAAAGTCCTACCGTGGCAAGCACCACAACCGGCAGCATGATTTCCAGCACAAAGACCAACGCCGATTTCATCCTTTTTCGGTTTCCGCTGGAATAATTATATCCGATTAAAGGCATGATGCCTTGAGATACCCCCAAAGAAATCTGCATGGGCACCATGTTGATTTTCTGGGCAATCCCCATGGCTGCCACCGCATCCGCCCCATAGGCAGAGGTAAAATTGTTTAATATCGTCATACCCGTGACATTTAAAAGATTCTGGATGGCGGCGGGCACTCCCACGCCGCAGATTCCCATTACAATGGGCTTCTGCCACGAAAACTGCTTGGCTGAAAGGCTGATATAGGTATTATTCTTTTTACACCACAGCAAAACAAAGAAATACAGACAGGCAACACAGTTGGACAAAAATGTGGCAAGTCCCGCTCCTGCAGCCCCCATATTAAGCCCCTTGGGCAGAATAAAAATCGGGTCTAAAATAATGTTTAACAGACAGCCGCTCATGGTCCCCAGGCTGGCATGGAGGGCGGCTCCCTCCGAGCGCACCATATAAGCCAGCACCACATTCAAAATAGAGGGCACAGCTCCACAGGTCACAGCCCACACCAAATAATTTTCCGTTGCGGAAGCGGTGACAGCATCTGCACCCAAAAGACCTAACAGCGCCGGCCGAAACAGGGTACAGATAAGTGACAGCAGCACTCCACAGCCCAGAGCCATGTAAAAGCCAAACGCTGAACTTTTCCGCACTGTGTCATACTCCTTCATGCCGAGAGCTCTGCTCATCATGCTGGAACTGCCCACACCAAAGAGATTGTTCACCGCATTGAAAGATAAGAGAACCGGCGCGGACAATGCGACAGCCGCATTCTGCACCGGNTNATTCAGTATACCCACAAANTAAGTATCCGCCATACTGTACAATATCATTACAAGTGAGCTGAGTACCGTGGGAATNGCTAATTTTGCCACTGCCGCNGNAATCGGAGTCTGCTCANAAATTGCTGTTCTTGTATCACTGCTCATATCAACCTCCATGATTTTATGATAAAACATCCCTGCCCGTGAGGGCAGGGATGCTTTTCCATCATTTCTGAAGTTCACCCAATTGGGGAGAATTTCTTCCTTACTGAAGATTAATCTGCTGACCCGGAAGAATCAGATCTATGTTCTTAATCTGAGGGTTCGCGGTAACCAGCTTCTTTAAGGTAGTGCCTGCTCTTCCCGCAATACGTGAAAGAGTGTCACCCTTTTGTACAATATACTTGCCCTTTAATGCTACAGGCTTATCTGATACTGCAATGATGTACTCATCACCACGGTAAATGGCAAACATTGCCTGACCGTCAGCGGTAACACGGAAGGAGCCTGCAACCACCATGGAGTTGCTCTGCTCATCATAGTAGTACAAATATGCCATCTTGCCTGCGTTCTCTTTTCCGAGATTTGCATGTACATGTACCCGGAAAGGATATGCAGATTTGTCNGCCATAGCAAATGACTTGCTTGTGGATGCCGTTGCCAACACCTGATTTGNTACATTTGCANGAATTACATCCTCATGGGTCATTGCCATTCTGAAAGGCGCTGTTGCNTTCTTGAAATCTGTTCCAGAGATACTTAAAGTAATTCCGTCGCCTGAATGCAGTCCTAAGGTTACCTTCTTGCCTGCAATCTTGTTCAATACGCTTACAGGAACTTCATAACGGTCGCCAGCGTTCACATTCACATTCTGAGCTTTTCCGGATTTCACAGCTGTATCTTCAAGAGCTTCCACAGCCGCCCAATCCACATCTGTAATGTACTCTGCCGCACCGGACTCTGTCTCGTCATCTCCACTTTCTACCTGATTATCATCCGGTGTGGGTGTGGGCGTGGGTGTCGGTGTGGGTGTGGGCGTGGGTGTCGGCGTGGGCGTCGGTACTCCTGCCTCTTCAAATACTGCCTCAATCTCTACCGGTCCTGCTGGCATTCTAAAGGTAGTTTCCGTACTCTGTGCATCAGACAATACAACGCTTCCAGATTTCACTGTCCAATTTTTGAATGTCTTTCCGTCAACAGTGCCGGCAATTATGGTAACAATCGCTCCTTCTGCCGCCTCACTAGGTGATGCCGTACCATTTACAACTGTAACTGTGTAGGTCTCAGGAATTACAGCCGCCTTATCACGGATAGCATCAATCATAGCCTGCCCGATTCCTTCCCAATAGGGAGCTCTGTCCGCATAGTCGCTGTTGATATCATATGCAGTGAGCGTTCCCTCTGCATTTACTGTAAAGACAGTCTTGCCATTGGTAGTTTCACCCAATACCTTACTAGGAGCCTGCACCGTTTTGGAGATATTCAGATTCATATCCTGAATAACTGATGCAATGGCTGCCGCCTCAATCAAGCCGCCCAGCTTATTATTGTGGGNNTTGTCNCCGCNTGCCATAATCTGCTTGCCGCAGGGTTCTCCTGNCTCTTTATANGCATCCTCAAAGAGCTTCTTNGTCAGTGTGTAGCCATCGATCAGCAGCACATTTTCTTCTTCTGCCAGCTGTTTTACTGCGGTAACATAGGCATTATTTGAGGAAAATGCCGAATCATGATGATCCTTTATGGTTCCGTCCGCATTGTAATACATTCTTGCTACCGGTGTCACAAGTACCGGAACGGCACCCTTCTCCTTTGCAACATCAATATACTGCTTTAAGAACCACTTAAAGGTTCCCTCGCCGCCATTGGGATATTCTCCCTTCTCATCCTTGGTTCCCGGTGTGGACGGATAGATACCGTTCGCATCTGGAGTTCCCACAGGTACATAGCGGTCCGGATAGGTGTCTGCACAGTCATTATGACCGAACTGAATCAAGAGGTAGTCGCCTTCCCCGATATTGTCGGATATGCTCTTAAGCTTGCCTTCATTGATAAAAGTACGGCAGCTTCTTCCGCCCTGTGCGTAATTTTGTATTCTTACATTTTCTTCATCGAAGAAGTTCTGGATGTATTCTCCCCAAGATCCTTCGTTCAATGCCTTGCCGCTGTTATACATTCCGTTTGCGGAATAATCCTTTACAGTAGAGTCGCCTGCCAAGAAGATATTGACACCATCTCCAAGGGTAATATCCGAGCCGCCTGAAGGATTCTCATAACCATCCCTTACAAATGCCTCCACTTGATAGGAAGCCGCTTCTCCCTTTGCTCCGCTGACGGTTTCAGGAGTAACGGTTACTTTGATATATTTTCCGATGGCTGCCTTTTCAATCTGATAAGTCTTATCTACAGAGGCAGTGGAGGTTTTAACTAATGTTTCGTTTCCTCCATTCTCATCCACAATGTACCAGCAAATCGAAGATGCATCATTCTGATCATTAGCTTCGCCCAATGAATAACGAACCGTGAGCGTATGTCCCGGATAAGGTGCATTAATATCACCGTTGTCCGTTACACGGGGCTGTTCCGTAAATGCCACATTTGCATCTTCTGCCTGATAGAATACGGGAACCCAGCTTCCAAAATAATCTGTAACCTGAATCTTATCCGCATCCGCCTTGGACATTACTCCCCGCACACGCTTGGAGGTGTCTACTGCCGCACCTGCTGCCGTAGTGGTATTGTACTCAAAGAAATTGGCATTTGCCGGATTTGCGCCACTCATTGAGTCCCATCCTGCCGCTACAATCAAATCGCTCTCCAATTTGGTGTTCATAAAGGTAACTTTTGCATCCGCACCCCAAGGTCTTCCGTAATATCCGGGCGTAACGGTCAGCTTGTCATTACCCGTAACAGTACAATTTCTGAACAGATATCCGAGCTCTCCCGCATTAGGTCTGTTTGCGGTGATGTATCCTCCCTGACTGCCCGTGCTGTAACCTTTGAAACTCAGCTCGCAGGCATCAAATACACAACTGCCGCTGCCAAAGATATAGTCGGTCTGTCCTTCCAACAGACAGTTTTTAAAGTACAGATGTGATCCCTGTGTATACACTGTATCCTGACTGCTGTAGAATCTGCAGTCCTTGAATTCTGATTGGTCTGCTTCAATGGCAATGGCTGCCGCACGCTCCGTAGCCGCCTTGCTGTCTACATCTGTACTATACTTTCTCTCGATCTTGATAGATTCTGTACCAGAAACCTCAACACCATCTGCAAGTTCTTCGTCCGTGATATAACGGTTGAAGGAATTCTCAAAGGTGATTCCCTCTGCCCTGAATGCTGTAGCGGTACTCTTTACATATACTGCAACACCCCATCTGTTTGCAATATGCTTGTCGTACTTGTCATATGCATTCTGAGGGTTATAGTAACCGCTTGCATCGGAGCTGTAATACTTGTATCCGATACCATAGTACCAGGTCAACAGCACTTCCTTGTCAGAGTCATTTACAAAACTCACATAGGGAGCATTCACAATAACCTGTTCCCTGTAAGTACCCGGCGCAATGTGAACCGTGATGCGCTGCGCCTCGCTTGTCGGATTCATTAACTCGCAAGCTTCTACTGCCTCGCTTACTGTGTCATAATTGTTCGCCTTGTCGGGATATCCCACATAGATATCGGATACCCAAGGCAGGCTGTCCTTTGCCGTAGTAGAAACAAACAGCAGATCCTTGCTCACTGCACTGCCCTTCACTACCACATGAGTCTGTGTAGAATAACCCGCAACTGTTGCTTTTGCAAGATATGCACCGTCTCTCAGACTGAGTTCATAACCCGTATCGCCAACTGTTGCAGTGTATACATATTTGTCTTCTTCATTGGTGAAGGTCAGTCCTGTCACTTTTGCAGAACCGTCCAATCCAATAAATCCGCCGCTCACTTTATACATAGGCTTTAATGCCACAGTAATGTCAGCCTGCGTATTTTCGCTGTACTCCACGCCTTCCGGTGCCTTTACCTCATAATCATTTACACCAATCATATCAATGGTATATTTCACATCAGGTTCCAGCGTTGCGGTAAAACTCTTGTCCGCATTTATCGTTACATCTACAGGATCCAGATCAGAATCTTTCGGCGGCTGCATGGTCATCTCAAGTTTGGAAATATCATATCCATCCGCAAAACCAACGATCTTTCCGGAATAAGTATAAGTACTCTTGGGTTCCACTACAAGCTTCACGCCCTCCTTGCCAGTGAGGGACTCTGCATCCGTGGTGGTCACAGTCTTGCTTGCACTCGTAAATCCATATCCGGTTGCACCGGAAAATACAGCTGTGTAAGTGTATCCCGGAGCCAATGTTGCAGTGAAAGTCCCATCACTTTCCACAGTGGCAACGGTCTCACCCTTGGTGGTCTGGTTCACAAATTTCAC
>WFLX010208313.1_pt1 | contig 26062 bp, 24 predicted proteins | sample 4967041 | NCBI WGS metagenome assembly WFLX01 (sample SAMN12857096, study PRJNA449069) | gut metagenome | isolation source: stool from male and female vole | host: Microtus ochrogaster | place: USA:Florida | collected 2017
GCGTTCTTCCAGTGTTTTTAATTTATCCATCAACGCAATATTTGTTCGCCACGGTATTTGTGCAACGACCCGTTGCACAATTTCATAATTAGACCAACATTGAGCAAACTTACGCATATATTTAATATTTCTAGGAGAAAAACCGGACATTTCTGGAAATGCATCTTTCAAGTCTTTTGACATACGATCAATAACCTTTGCACCCCAGCCTTCTTCTTCCTGCTTCGCCAAAATAGACCTACCGATGTTCCAGTAAAGGCAAATCATACTTACATTGGCATTCATTACAACAGAAATCCGTTGTTTTTGAATTTCCTTTATAATTTCTTCTATAAATTCCAAATAACTGTCACCCATTTCGGAAAGATTTGGAGCAACTGGAAAAATCACTCCCTCTTTATCTTTTCCCATGTGCTTTCTATTATCCATATGTACTCCTTTTCCTATATCTTAAGCTCCAATTTTNGTTTGGACACTTTTATCACGTATATTGTATCGTAGAATAATGCGATCCACAAGGGAAAACTTTTATTCTTTCTCTATCTTTTTATTTCATTATCTTAACTTTCCACACTGTTCGTTGTTTCTGTATTCGACATATTATCAATATCTAAATCTGATGCATACTTTTCAATCAGATTTGCGAGCAGTTCTGCCAACCCGCTCCATTTATCAACCATAAGCATTCTTCTCCCATTTCTACGAAAAAAAGAGCAGTTACAAACTGTTACATTCATAACTGCCCTTGCGCTGTTTTTACAATCTAAAAGATTACAATTCTCTCTCTTTTTCCTCTGCTCTGTAATCCAATAATTCCACATACAGGTGGCAGGTCATTACGCTGCCCACATCGGAATTGCACCGTCATTATATGACTGAATTTCAATTAAAAATTCAGAAGTATCATTATCACAGATATGCTTCATCGCCCCACACAACTGCTGTGCATTTTGTCAGGTTCTTATCGCTCCATGCCTTTGTTTCAATGCTCTGTTCAACATTTCACGTTCACTGCGGAACGGAGCTGACATATTATGGCGCACCTACATAGTGGCTACACATATCCTCACGTCCTGCATATATTACAATATTCAGTTTTCAATTTTTTTACATCATTTTTATGTATCGTCTGGATATTAATGCCAAATTCCTGTGTCAATTTCCTCTATATATAGTAAATGGTAAATATGCAAAATTCCTTCCTACTTACCAAAACTTTTTTTAAATTTTTTCGTCAATCTGAGCGGTAACACTTGTATTGGTTTTCAGCAACCTGCCTGTGCAAGCTAAAACTCGTTTACTTACCATTTCTGAAATAACAAGCACTGCCTGCGTCATGACACAGGGCAAAATAGCAAGCACTGCTCACGGACATCCGTGGACATAATTTTCACAGTTCATTCCTACGGATACTCTGTGAAAATTGGCTCGCATAGGGAAAAGCCCCTAATCCCTTCTATTGCAAATCGNTATNATTTTATCTCAAANATGCTTCTAACCCATTCCTAAACAAAAACATCTTTAGAATAAGGAATCGTAATTTCAGTTTTATTGATTAATCTCATTATATAAATCTCTCAACTCGTATAGCCTCTTTTCTATGCCTTTTAAAGCCACAGACTCAAAAAAAGTATCTGATAAAACGATTGAATTGTTATCATATGGTGTATCCTCACTACTAGCAAGATTTAACCACCATAAATCTGAAAATCCAAAACATCCCTTGCTAAATTCATAGTCACTTTTGGGGCAAATCCATTTCCTTTTCTCTGTATCAAAAAATACTGGTATTTTATATTTGACCTTAAAAAAGTTTCTAATAGCCATCAAAATATTCTCCATCTCATATTTAAAAGTAAAATCCATAATATTTACTAATGATAAANCANTATCGACTTTCATTAGTCNGTGATTTCTTTTTTCTTTTATATCNTGTAATTTTATCATNTCAAGANCTTTTATTNNNTCNNCATCTAATCCTGTCTTTTCTGAAATATAATGATTATCAACACTTCTACAATCTGATAGCCCCAGCAAGTAATCTGTTGATACTTTGTAAAGCTCTGCTAATGCTATCAAATTATGGGATTTTATTCCACTTTTCATTTTATCAATGTCTTTTTCCCAAGTTCTATATGTCTTTATCGTAACGCCTATTGTATCCGCAATATCTTCCTGCCTCATATTTTTTTCATTCCTTAACATTTTCAATCTATTAGGTAATTTACTATCCATTCTATTTTTCTCTCCTTTGAAATAGCACCCATTTAGGTAAGTGACTACCTCTTACATATCTGCTATTATAAACTTAAAGATTTGTACAAGTCAAGAATTTTTCGGGAAAGGAGACTTGGCTGGCTTATGGAAAAAATATTGCTTTATATCTTATCTATTGGTGCAAGCATTGCGGCACACTATATTTGCAAGTGGTTAGACAAAATCATTAAATAGGCATAAAATGAGCATAACCTAGAGATGGATTTTCTAGGTTATGCTCGCTCTGCTATCATTTTCCTGTAATAATGGATTCCACACCAAAATCACTGTTTAACAAAATATAAATTGGTATTCGCTACCTTAAATTTCTATTCCCATGTTCCTTCTATGGCAATGGGCTAACTACTTTTCTAATTTCATATGTAACAATTTTAGGAATTTCCTTATCATCCACTGAATCCATATGAAATCCTGATTCATGCATGGCTTCCACTATCAAATTTTTCCCTTTCACTGCTACACCGCCCAATTTTTCAGCAATTTTGCAGCTTACTATGTTTGAATCAAACGCATTCCAAATAACACATTTTACCGTTTCTTTTTCAAATACATATTCAAGCAGTATTTGGGTTGCCTCAAACGCATAACCCTTTCTTTGATATTCTTCAAGAACTGCAATATCTACCTCTGGCATCTCTGGATTTCCATAGTCTAACTCAATATAACCACACTCTTGTAACGATGCTTTTTCAGCTATCAAATATCTTACTTTACCGTTCTTTTCTCCTGCTACATAATTTACGATCCGTTTACGCTGCGTTTCCCGAAAATCCGGCATCATTTCATAGACTTTTGAAAAGGCGGAAGCTCTTTTATATGTAGACAAATAACTTTTTACATTTGACTGATTAAGCGAGGTTACAATAATTTTTTCTCCATATAGTACGAAATCATTACTTGCGGTAAAATCATTTCTTTTGTAACTCAAAAAGACTTCTCCTCATTCTATAAATTCATTGGTTCCCAATCAATACGAAACTCTAACACATGCCCAATCAAGTCAATCGGTGCAACATTAAACTCATTAGCCAATGCCCTTAACTTATCATCAATTAAATTGCTGTTTTCTTGTTGAAACTTTTGCAACTCTTCCCCATGAATAAACATTTCACTAATTCCATTTGGCTTTGCACCAAGTTTTTTCATTAAGTTCTGTGAAGCATATTTATCGGAATCTACTCTGCTTCGATATATTTTTCTCTCTGTCAATGCAGTCAATGCATTTAACATCGCAACAAGCGCATGATACCCATATCCCTGATATCTGTATTTTCCCAGAAGTTCCATTACCAGTTCCCAATTTTCTGCTTTTAGATTTTTATTCCACAATACCCCACATACTTTCCGGTTACTTTATCGAAAATAGAGTAATTTGCTACTGTATCNTCTAAGAAAGATTCCCATAAGTCTNTTTTAAAAGTTTCNTCCTTAAAAGCGCTTTTCATAACTGAGCATTCATNGGATACTTCCATATAATCAGAATAATCTTCATCTGATACTGCCTTTAATACAATTTTCTCATCTTCAGCAAGGATAATGCCTTTTTGTGGTAAAATACTCTTATCGAAATCCATATCGCCCTTATTCTCCGCAGAGTCATCATATTTAGATACTATATTACTAAGCTCATCTGATAACATATTCATAACGGCATCCGACTCTATCTTCAATCCGTCTTCTTTAAGTGCAATGGCTTTTCCAACTNTTCCAAAACATTCGTATACATTGCCTGTGTTTTCAACTGACTGTTTGTGTATCTTCTGGTTGCGGAACTCTTTTCTTCTGGCATAATGTCTCCTCTATAAAATCTATAACTATGGTAATGTATTTTCCCCTNTGAATATTTGACGNCTTTTTATGCTATTCATAAGNNTATCTTTCGTCTCTCNCTNTACCAATTGCTCTNCATNTACTATATTACGAATATCTTTATGTTCTTCTAACTTATCCATCGAGACGAATAAACTTGCTGTCGCATAATAAATCAACACGCGACTGTCTCTCCATTGAAAATTTTTCATCGTGTCGTCAAAAAAGGTGTAATTATTCCCATTTGTATAAAAACTCCTATATGCAAAACCTGTATAATTCTTTTCACGAAAATGATCTACTATTTTTTGTGTTATGCAATAATCATTTGGATTATCAATTGGTATCGTAAAAAGGGCAAGCACTTTTTGCAAAAACCCACGTACATCTGCATTATACTTTTCATCATTAATATCTAATGGCTCCGAATATTTCAACTTAGAGAAATCAATCACCTGAATATTTTCTGTTGATTTAAATTCTGCAACTGATACTAATTGTCGGATAGAGGGTTTTATCTCTGAACAGGCAGTAATTTCATCCGATGCTAAATACAGTGCCACTTCCCCTTCACGACTTGTACGACCAGCTTTCGCTTTTTGCGCTGGCGGTTCTTTCGATTCCTCCCAGTTATATCCATATAGCCTTTCTTTTGAATATCCGATTCCCTTATCAATTCTTTTGTCGTCTTTTTCGTCTAAAATGCGCGCACGATAAAAAATTGTGTCTTTGGGTATAGAAATAACAAATTGATCTTTGAAATCATTTAAGAAAATTTCATCTATTAACCATAATGCTTTTTGTACTTCCTCTTTATTAATTTCCTGGCTACCAGATGCCCACCAATACAAATTATTAAACAGTGCTGCTGATGTAAGACTCCTGAAATCACGTTCCGCTACTTTCCTTAAATTATTATTTTCATTTTTCATAACAAATTTCTTCCCAATTCATATTATTTAATACCATTTCCTCTCCTTGTTCAATCGCCGTTTCNACAANANCTNTTGCTTGCCNTAATATTTTTTGAGATTNTTTTNTAAGATNAAATGANTTTTTTGCCTTATCCGCAACTTCNCTCTGAATATNTTTATTCAAAATAGGAATNNCNACTTCTGCAATTTCTNATGGTTTCCAGTGTTGTATTATAGAACCTCCCGCATCCCTCTCCGCTTGCATTTGTACGGCTTTTGAGTTAAGAATTACTGTCAGATAATCTGGATTTACCTCATTTTCATCTAATACCTTTAAATGCAACAATGCGCCTGATGTTATAAATGGCTCATCCGCTTCTACTCTGTATGCAATTCCCACACTTCCGTCTTTTGTTAGCAAAATCGTTCCTTTTGCTGGAAACAAATTTTCCATATTGTCAACCAAATTATATGGCAGTTTTATTTTGGGTTCTGTTATCCCATATTTTGTAATATCACTTACACGAACAAATGGAATTCCTATATCAGAATAACAATCGCTACCCGGTTCTATTGATTTATCTATTTCAACTATATTTCCCAGTTTTTCGCAATCAAATTTAGAAAGTATTGCAAATAAGTCATCATACTTTTTCTGATAATACTCCGCATCTAATCTCCCCATATCCCCAAAAGAATTTTGGAATGACTTGATGGAATACTGCTCAGTTTGAAAATTAAAACTCTGCAATCCCAATGTTTCTATCAGCAATTCCTCTGCTTCACTGTAAATATGTACTGCCTCATCCATAAGCATTTTAATTCTATCTACATACACCTTACAAATATACTGTAATTCCTTTGAAAATTTGGGAATAAATAATTGTTCAAAATCTTCTAATAACAAACCCGTTTGTGCCGCACCACGCTTAAATTTCTGAATTTGATTCTGCCCATATTTTGTCTTAATGAATATAAGCATCGTTTCTGGTATAATACTTTCATCGCATGATCGCAATATTGCCAATTTACAACTGCAAGTTGCCTCCCTGTCAGATGTCACCAATGCGCTGTTTCCAATAATTGCTCCAACGATTGACATCAACACATCGCCTTTCTTTAAATAGGAGCGCCGCATCGTAGGTTTATTATATGCCTCATTTGAAATGTTTAGTGGACTTGAATTTTCAATAAACAAATTATATATATCTTGCCCTCTGTAATATGGTACACCTTCATTGCAAAACTCATCGCTAATAGACATATGATTCCCATCAGAAACATTAAAGCATTCGCTGAATGCATTTTTATCCCATTTATCCAAAACTTGTTCTACAAGAAGGTTCTTTTTTTGATAAAACTCTGCATCAATTCTACTTGTTCTTTCTAAATCTGATAACCTTATTTCACTAATCTCTAACCCATCCATCAACTTCTCATAATACACTTTATCAAACTCCGTCGCAGATGGGTCATCTAAAAAAAACTTAAATGCTCCTTCCTTGCAAATTCCATAAATGCCTCAGCAATTCCGTCTTCCGTCAATCCGTCATGGTTATACAAATCATGCTTTACAATTAAGTGATCGTGCATATCCAACATATAAGAAGCATCCTCATTCACACGGTAAATTTTATCCCCTGAATTGTCCTTGCTTGGCTCTCTCATTGTTGCAAAGAAAATTGGATAGTCCTCTTTTTTTGGGCACAGTTCATCATCCCACTTTTGGACAAACAAAACTGAGGTCTTCGTTCCTGTATGCGGCTTAAACACATTCCCATGTAACCCAACAACTGCAAGTATCCTGCATCTTTCCGCAATAAAATCCCGAATGTATTTATCAGAAGCGTTATTAAACCTTCCTTGCGGCAGAACAATCGCCATCCGTCCTCCATCTTTTAGAAATGATAAATTCCTCTCTATAAACAAAATATCCCTTCCAACTTTAGACTGATATTTTCCCTTTGCATTTTTACCCAACTCGTATTTCGAGATAATGCGGCTCTCCTTAATGTCTCCTGCAAACGGCGGATTTGCCATAAGAACATCAAACGTAAAATCTCTGTTTTGATTTTTCGTTTTGCGCATATTTTTAAGACCTCTCCAACCATCATAATAAATATCTTCCCATTCTTCGTCTTTTGTAAAATCATCCCATCTGTCATAATCCAACGTGTTCAAATGCATAACATTTGTTCTGCCATCGCCCGCAATCAAATTCAATGTCCTACCAACCCGCACTGCCTTTGTGTCAAAATCAATCGCAAACACATGATCCCTTACATAATCTTCACACTCTGGTGGTTTCTTTTCCAATGTAAAAAGATGACTTTGTGGGATTCCCTTTTCCGCAAGAATACTTTTCCATACATGAAAAATCGTATGTACAGGAAAACCGCAGCTCCCTGCGGCAGTATCAATCATTTTTTCATACTTCTTAGGATTGAGCATTTTCACGCACATATCAATTACATACCTCGGTGTAAAATACTGCCCTTTCTCGCCCTTTTGTGATTTACTCATCAAATATTCAAACGCATCGTCCACAACATCAAGATTTGAATTGAATAGTTTTACATCCTGCAAGCTGGCTACACACACTGCTAAATGAGAAGCGGTCAATGCTATTTTTTCATCATCATTAAATACACCTGCCCATTTTTTCTTTGCCTTGTTAAAAAGCTCCTGTATACTGCTTTTCAAATCTTCGTCCGTATCGCCATAATTGCGAAACTCAAGCGTCCTCGACTTGTCTCTGCCGCTTTCCATTTCATCATAAAGCTTTGTAAATATCAACTTGAATACTTCTTCAAATACATCAACACCTGCATTAGCAAGAACCTCGTCTTCCATTTCCTCGATAAGACCCTTTAAAGATTTTTTCTCACTTACCAGCTTGTCCTTTGCAACTAAATCTTCAATTGTCCATCGTTCTGTCAAAATATCCTTTAATTTCTGATTTTCTTTAGGAATATTGGGTATGTCCTCAAAAAAATTCGGGTCTTTTCTATGGTAGTAGGAAATCTGATCACCATTCGTCCATACGCCGATAATTGCTCCTGTTGCATTACAATAAGATTTTAACTGCTCCTTACCATCTTTTAGCTTGGGCTTTTTTAATTCAACAATAATTTCCTCTGATGTAACATGGGATTTATTAAAAATAACAATATCTGCACGTTTCTTTTCACGCCCAAATGTAATCACCCTCTCAAGCTCCATTCGCTCTATCGGATAGCCATATTCATGTACTAGTTTATAGATATATAACTGCCTGACAATTTCTTCCGGTGTCAGTTTCACATCTTTATTTCTAACCAGACACCTTATATACACCTGTTCATTTTTCTTCACGATATTTTGCTCAACGGCATTTATTGTGCTGTCACTAAATTGTGTCATCTTATATTCAGATTTTTTTATAATTTCAGCTAAAATCTTACTCATTTGTTCTTTTCTCCTTTAAAATAAAATAGCCGCTTTTACAATAAAAATTGCTCTATTTCTTTAACTGTAAACATACCACTCGCTTTCAGCAATTTTTTCATACATTGTTTTATTGTTTCGTTATGAATGCATTGTTTAGCCTCGTAATCGTAAACAACACTAATCATTATTTTTAACTGTTGCTCAATTTCCGACACAGTAACTTGATTGTAAAAACCCATTCCAACATTGCAAATGCACATCGTACTTTTTGCATTTATAAAATCTTTGTATTTATGCAGGTATTCCTGCAGCGTATTCCACATAAACACTTTATCTTTACTCGCGATTGCTTCTCTTGCTTTCTTGCTCATCATTTGTGATTTTGTAGCCACCTGATGCGTCATATCGACCGCTTTAATGATTGCTTTAATATATTCCATTACCTTTTCATCATCTGCGCACTGTAAATTCTGATAATTATTTTCCATACTGCTCCTTTAAGATAAAATCTGAAAATTGCTTTAGCATCTTTACTATCACAAAATAGAACTTTATTTTTCTAATGCTTTACCTATCACTTTTAAATATTTTATCATATATTATTATTTTCTCCGACACAATATTTATATTTTTAAGCAACCCTTTTTTAAATCATTCCAAAATATTTCAACGCCTCAATTATTGCCGACTCTTTTTCCAATGGACACTTTGGAATCTTTGTATCTTCTGACTTTGCCTTGTTGTAGTTCGCGCGCTCTATAATCCCACATTTCCTCTTTACCTGCGCAATATACAGATTCCTAACTTGCAATCCCGTCTGTTCCTTCACATACGCCTTAATTTCCTCATAAGTCGCCTTGCTCTCCGCAGCCGTCAAATCCATCTCATCCAGATTCAGTTCCACCTCAATATGATGCTCAACATTAAGTTTGGACAACAAGCATACCGTCTCCACATGTACCGTCATCCCAAACTGGTCCACCCCTCTTACCCTTTTCACCTCATATCCTCCCTCACACAGCACTTTCAAATCCCTTGCCAAGGTGGCGGAGTCGCAGCTGACGTACACAATCCTTTTTGGCTGCATTCGCAGCATGGTGGCGAGGCACGCCTCGTCACAGCCCTTGCGGGGCGGATCTACTACAATAACGTCCGGATGAAGCATTTCCCGACTCTCATCAGGGTTGTGAATTTTTCTATCTCTTGTCTCCACAGCGCTTGCTTTCGCACCAGTATTCCTCTTGTAAAATTCAGGCAGAACATCTTCCGCCCTTCCTACAAAGAATTGGGTGTTTAAAAGGTTGTTGCGCCGGGCATTCTCCCAGGCATTCTCGATTGCCTGAGGGATGATTTCCACTCCGAAGACTTGTTTAGCTTTCTTTGCGAGAAACAGGGAAATGGTACCGATACCGCAGTACAAATCCCATACGGTCTCTTTGCCGGTGAGACCGGCATATTCCAGAGCAAGACTGTAGAGCTTTTCGGTCTGTACAGGGTTCACTTGATAGAAGGACAGGGGAGAAATTTTGAAAATCAGGGATTCGCCTGTAAAAGGATAATCTTCCCTTTGCATATCTCTCACATGAATGGTATCTGTAATAGTAGGCTCCCCCCAAAGGGTATGAACCTCCTTACCCATAATTACATTGGTATTTTCGGTATTAATATTTACCGACACACTTGTCATTCCTTTGATTTGTGCTAATTTACTCAAAAACTCTTCTTGAGCCGGAAGAAACTCCTCCACTCCGTCTTTAATGTCTGATACGCCACTATTCAACTGTGACATTTTTGTCATTATACTCGACCTGCCTGCAGGCTGCCAATTAATTACCAGACAAACCATAATTTCTCNACTNNTAAAGCCCTNGCGAATNANAATATGACGAATCAGACCCTGACCGGTAGCTTCATTGTAAGCAGTAACATGATTTTGTCGCATGTAGTCAAGAATAGTATTTAAAATGATTTCATTGTCTGAGGCTCCCAAATGACAATTTGTGTTGGCAATAATGTCATGGGTCCTGCCCGCATAAAAACCGGTAATAGGATTTCCCTCTTTATCGGTTCCTACCGGATACTGCGCCTTATTGCGGTAACGAAAGGGTTCCTCCATTCCTATAATAGGCTCCATGCAGGAATCTACGAATTCGGGAGTAAAACCGCCTATACGAATCAGGTTATTGCGGATTTTCTGCTGTTTAAATTCCAGCTGCTTCTCATAGGACATACTTTGCAGCTGGCAGCCGCCGCATTGTCTGTGATAGGCGCATTTTGGCTGTACACGAAAAGGAGAAGGCTCTATCACCTTCTCTAAACGGGCATAAGCATAATGCTTTTTGCTTTTCATAATTTTAGCTTCCACGGTATCACCAATCACGGCGTCCTTGATAAACAAAGTGAATCCGTCCACCTTACCGATTCCCTCGCCGTCAGTGCCCATATCCTCAATTGTCACTGTCACATAGTCATTTTTCCTATATTCCATGCTGACCTCATTTTTCATCAAGCTTATTTTTTTTATTATTTTATTCAACAAGAACGATTCTCCGAAAATCAAAGTAATTTCTGATGTTTTGCACAGGGAGGTATTTCAATATCAACATAGGACTTCACATTAATCCAGTCTGCTGGCACGGAGATTAGACTCAAAAAGTCTGTTATAGCCCAGCCATCCGGTGTTTGCGCTATTATTTTCCAGTATTTCCTTAAAGGTCTCCATTTTAGCGTCAGTGTCATCCGCGTAATTCAGAGCCAAAGCCTCAATCAGTGCCGGAATCTTTGGAGAACCAAATTCATATTTGCCATGATGCGCCAAAATACAATGCTGAAGCTGGGTTAGCGTCTCATGAGGAAACCCCTCAATCCTGCCGGCTCTCTCTGCCACCATCTGGGAACCCATCACGATATGTCCTAAGAGTTGTCCGTCGTCCGTATAATCGTTTTCGGGAAAAGGTGAAATTTCCTTTATTTTTCCCATATCATGGCACATAGCAGCCGTAAGCAGCAAATCTCTCTTTAAAACGGGATAAGCGGTGCAATAATAATCACAGAGCTTGGTTACGCTTAAGGTGTGCTCTANCAATCCTCCTACAAATCNGTGATGCACTGTTTTAGCGGNGGATGAATTGCNAAATGCCTTGGAAAANGCTTCATCCTTCANAAAAAACAATTCTAAAAGCTGTTTCANATATCTATTTTCAATGCTGCGTATCAGTCCTAAAAGCTCCTGATACATTTCATCTATGTCCTTGGAGCTTATGGGCAGATAATCGGAGGGATTACATTCCTCGTTCCGGCAGCAGCGGATTCTTTTCACATTTACCTGAAGCGCTCCCTGAAAATTTGTGACTTCTCCATACACCTCTATGTAATCCAAGGTATCATAATCATCAATTCCCGGATTATTTGGTTCCCAAACCTTTGCGTCTATCGTGCCTGTCTTATCCTGCAAAATTACGTTTTCATAAGGCTTTCCGTTCTTTGTTACTGCTGCCTGCTTATGCTTGCAAAGATAAATGTCAAAAACTCTGTCGCCCTCTTTTAAATCTCTGATGTATTTCATAACCATATGGGGTCTGCCGCGACCCCTCTCCTTTCATTTCTATCTATCTTTTCTTTATTTTTCCTCAGTTGGTACAATATCAAATTCCATCACCTTATATCCATCCTGTACCTGACGCATAACGGAAAGTTTCACTGTCTGCCCCACCTCAAGCTGCATCAAAATAGTGGAATATTCATTAAAGGTAAGGACAGATTTATTATCCATAAGAGTTATCACATCTCCCTGCTGCACGCCCGCAAGCATTGCCGGAGAATCCATTACAACCTCCTTCACATAAGCTCCGTAAGGTATATTCAGCTCATTATGAGCCTCTGCTGTCACATCGATTCCACTGATGCCCATATATGCTATTTGTTCCCCGTTAGACATTTTTCCAATACGCGTTTTTAAATCTGTAATACCATATGCCGTAATCAGATTTTTCAAATCAGAGCTATTCCTATTATTGGTAATAATGCCAATCACCTGACCCTGCAAATCAAATAGCACACCGCCGGCATTCTGGCTTCCTACAATATTGGTCTGCAAAAGCTTGTAATTGGCATCCGCCACCGACAGCTGCCCGCTGGTGGAGGAAATCATACCATAGCCTATTGAACCGCTGCTTCCCATAGGACTGCCTAACGCCACAACCGGTATACCTACCATTTGCCTGAGATTGGAAGAGCCCAGCTTTGCTATCTTTAAATTGTTTTCCAGAAATTCCGGGCTTAAGCCCTCCAGACTTACTGATAACACAGCAAGATTAGTGGCCAAGTCCTGCTTCTTTAGCTGTGCGTTAACCTGTATTCCATTATAAAAGGTAAGCGTCAGTCTTTCCGCCTTACGCAGCGGCGTATAATCTGCCAGAATAAAAAGCTCCTTACCATTATTGGCAACAATAACACCGGAGGATTGATTTCTGCTCTCCTGTACATTATTCAGCCAGTCCAGATTGGAAGTTATTCCGGTGATAGTTACCATACACTGGTTTAGCTCCTGCGCATATATGGACATTGCGTTATAAAGCTGCTTATAATTATCCATATCCAGAGTAACCCCCGACAAAATCTCCTGAATCTGTTCCTCCTCCAGCGTCAGGTTTTCAGGCTCCGTCTCCTGCTGACTCTCCTGCTGCATGTTATTCTGCAACATTTCCTCCGGCGACATTTCCTCTAAATCCTCCGGAAATACTACAATCTGAGGAGGCTCCTCCGGATGGAGCCAGTTACTGAGAACAGGCTCCAAAACCAGAAAAGTAAAGCAGGCTATAAGCCCGAAAATCACTGCCATAGCTGCTGTCACAAGGGTTTGCCTTATGAGTTTTTTCTTGTTGATAGGGCGCTGTTTAATTTTTTCTATCATAAAATCACTTTGCTGATTGGGTTCCAGTTCCGGCATCCTTAAGCCTCCTTTTTAGGAATCAAACAGGTCTTCTCATGATGATAAGTATATCGGATTCGGGGAAAAAAGTAAAGAAAAAGGAATGATGCCGCGCGGTAATAAATTCCTCTCATTTTCACTGTTAGATTGCAATATTACAGGTGATTGTGGTAAGATAAGCACATGAGTAGTAAGCAAAACTTTTATCACTATTTGTGCCGGAGCGTCACAAATAGCTTTAGTGGCAGACGAAAAACCGCCTTTGCAAATTTCTCGTCGCCTCATCGCGTAAACGCTCCTGAATGGAGATTATTATGAATCAGAAAGTACTTAAAACATTGGAATACAACAAAATTATTCAAGCCTTGACAGACAAGGCTGATTCAGAACCGGGTAAAAGGCTGTGCGAGGCGCTTTTACCCTCCATAGATTTAGAGGAAATCAAGAAAGCTCAGGCAGAGACAAAAGACGCTCTCTCCCGCTTGTTCAAGGTAGGCTCCACTTCTTTCGGCAACAATCGAGACCTTGGTTTTTCCCTGAAATCTCTGGAAATCGGAAGTACTCTGTCCGCCACGGAATTATTAAAAATAGCAGGGCTTTTGGACAATGTAAACCGAATCAAGACTTATGGCAAAAAGGATAGAGACGATACTCCCGATGATAGTCTGGACGCCTATTTTGAGCATCTTACGCCATTGACACAGCTTGCCAATGAAATATACCGCTGTATTCTTTCGGAAGAAGAAATAGCCGACGACGCCAGCCCTAAATTAAAGAGTATCAGGAGAAATAAACAGCTGACCAACGAGAAAATTCATTCTCAGCTAAACTCCATGCTAAATGGCTCCTACCGCACCTATTTGCAGGATGCGGTAATTACCATGCGCAATAACCGCTACTGTATTCCCGTAAAATCCGAGTACAAGAGTCAGGTGAACGGTATGGTACATGACCAGTCCGCCACCGGCTCCACCTTTTTCATTGAGCCTGCTGCCGTGGTAAACCTTAACAATCAGCTAAAAGAGCTTGATTTACAGGAGCAAGAAGAAATTGAGGTTATTCTGGCGGATCTTAGCGCACAGGCGGCGCTACACACCGAGGAGCTTGCGATGAATCAGAAAATGATGACTCTCCTTGATTTTATTTTTGCCAAGGCAAAGCTTGCTTTGGAGCAAAATGCCACGGAGCCTGTTTTTAACAAAGAACACTACATTAATATTAGAAAGGGACGCCACCCTCTATTGGATAAAAATAAGGTAGTGCCTATTGATATTCACTTAGGCAAAGATTTTGATTTGCTGATTATCACCGGTCCTAACACCGGCGGTAAGACGGTTTCCCTGAAAACCGTGGGCTTATTTACCCTTATGGGACAGGCGGGTCTGCATATTCCGGCGCTTGACCGCTCAGAGCTTTCCATTTTTACACAGGTTTATGCGGATATCGGTGATGAACAGAGTATTGAACAGAGCTTATCCACATTTTCCTCCCATATGACAAGCATTGTCCACATTTTACAACATGCGGATGAGGATTCCCTGTGCTTATTTGACGAGCTTGGAGCAGGTACCGACCCTACGGAGGGCGCTGCCTTGGCAATTGCCATTCTAAACCACTTGCATGACAGAGGCATTCGCACCATGGCAACCACACATTATAGTGAGTTAAAAATTTACGCACTCTCCACTGATTTTGTGGAAAATGCCTGCTGTGAATTCAGCGTGGAGACACTACAGCCTACCTACAGACTGCTTATCGGCATTCCCGGCAAGAGTAATGCTTTTGCCATTTCCTCTAAGCTGGGGTTATCCGATGAGATTATCGGCGCGGCGAAGGAGCAAATCAGCAAGGAGGATAAAAGCTTTGAGGATGTGATTGCGGATTTAGAGCAGAGCCGCATAACCATTGAAAAGGAACAGCGTGAGATTGCCAGCTATAAAGAAAAAATCCGTACTCTTCAGGAACAGCTTCAACATAAAAACGAAAAGATAGATGCTGCAAAGGACCGTATTATCCGGGAGGCAAATGAAAAGGCAAGAGAGATTTTGCAGGAGGCGAAGGAAGTTGCCGATGAAACTATCCGTGATTTCAATAAACTGGGTGCCGGCGCGGATATCAAGGATTTAGAGAAGAAGCGTCAGAAGGTTCGCGACAAAATCAAAGAGAAAAACGACCGCCTTTCTTTGGGTAAATCCGAAAATAAATCTTCTGCACGAAAAGCCCTAGACCCCAAAAAGATAAAAAAAGGAGATAGCGTAAAAATTGTTTCTATGGGACTTAAAGGCACTGTAAGCTCCCTGCCCGATGCTAAGGGTAATCTCTTTGTACAGTGCGGCATTATACGCACACAGACCAATATCAACGATTTGATATCTATAGAAGAGCCTTCTGTCAACGCTCCCGCTTTACAGCGCACCAACACAGGCAAGTTGAAAATGTCAAAGTCTATGTCCATATCCACAGAAATCAATCTTTTGGGCAAAACAACTGACGAGGCGATAGCGGAGCTTGACAAATATTTAGATGATGCCTATATTGCTCATCTGCCCAGCGTGCGGGTGGTACACGGAAAAGGTACCGGCGCTTTGCGAAATGCGGTCCATTCCCATTTAAAACGTCTTAAATATGTAAAGGAATACCGGTTGGGAGAATACGGTGAGGGCGATGCAGGCGTGACTATAGTTACCTTTAAATAAATGTAACTATATAATAGCTTTATCAGAACAGAATTTTATGGGAAATCCTGTGGAAGCTTGGAATGTATGACGGAAATGAGGAAGACTATGGTAAGCAAACAAAAAATTTTAATTGTAGATGATGACAATAACATTGCAGAGTTGATTTCTCTCTATTTAACTAAGGAGTGCTATGATACTATTATTGTAAATGACGGTGAATCCGTTATGCCCATTATGGAGAGCCAATATCCTAACCTAATCCTTTTGGATTTAATGCTTCCGGGAATAGACGGCTATCAGGTGTGCAGGGAAGTCCGCGCAAAATATTCCGTTCCGATTATCATGCTCTCTGCCAAGGGCGAGGTTTTTGACAAGGTTCTTGGCTTAGAGCTGGGAGCTGATGATTATATTGAGAAGCCTTTTGATTCCAAGGAGCTGGTGGCAAGGGTGAAGGCGGTGCTGCGCCGTTACAAGCCCACAAATATCGTTTCTGAAAACTCCAATGATAAGTGTGTGGAATACTCTGACCTTACTATTAACTTGACTAATTATTCCGTTATTTACATGGGAAAGACTATTGATATGCCGCCAAAAGAATTGGAGCTTTTATATTTTCTTGCTTCTTCTCCCAACCATGTGTTTACCAGAGAGCAGCTTTTGGATCAGATTTGGGGCTACGAGTATATCGGCGACACCCGGACCGTGGACGTACATATCAAACGTTTGCGGGAAAAAATCAAAGACCACAATAATTGGAAAATTTCCACAATCTGGGGAATCGGATATAAATTTGAGGTACGGACATGAAAAAAACTCTCTATCTGAAATTTATATTGGCATATATCATTTTTGGCACATTTGGCTTTATTATCATCACTACCTTTGTGCCTAATATGACCATGGAATATCTAGTTCGTGAAAAAGCGGAAAGTCTCTATTCCGAGGCAACCTTGATAGCCAATACCTACGCCAGCGGACTTTACACCAGTGAAACCAGTCTGGAAACCGTAAAAAATCAGATGGACGCTCTGGCAATTTACTTAAATTCCACTATTCGTATTATCAACCCTTCCGGTCGTTTGGTGTTGGATACCAACATTCCTTTGAATGTGGAAGACACTGTCATGATTGAAAATTTTGACCCTACCGTCACCAGCGGCTCCTACTATACTATCAGTAATTTTTTTGATAATTTTGAAAGTGATGTGCTCACTGTATTTGCACCTATTNCCTCTAANTATATGGTAAAAGGTTATGTGGTTATTCATTGTACCTTAGACAGCATTACTGAATCCCGCAACGGCTTTCTTAGTATTTCTTATATTACACTGGTAATACTGTTCCTGTTGTCCTTGATTATTTTGATATTTTTTACCGAGATGGTTTATATACCTCTCCGCAAGATTACTTATGCTTCCGAGCAGTATGCCACCGGCAATATGCACTATGAATTTCAAATAGAAAGCGAGGACGAAATCGGTTATCTTGCNGCCTGTCTGAATTACATGGCAAATGAAATTGCANGGTCTGAGGACGNTCAGAAAAAGNTTGTGGCAAATNTTTCTCACGACTTCCGCTCTCCTCTTACTTCCANAAGATGTTATTTGGAAGCAATGATTGACGGCACGATTCCGCCGGAAATGTATGATAAATATCTGAATATTGTGTTAAATGAAACTGAACGGCTTACCAAGCTCACCAATAGCTTGCTCACCCTGAATAATCTGAATACAAAGGGAATGCTGTTAGACAAAACAGACTTTGACATTAATCAGGTAATACGCAATACTGCTGCCTCTTTTGAGGGAACCTGCCGCAATAAGACCATTGCCATTGAGATGGTTCTCACCGAGGATATTATGTATGTAAATGCCGATATCGGCAAAATACAACAAGTGCTTTATAATCTGATGGATAATGCCATTAAGTTCAGCCATCATAATTCCACTATTAAAATCGAAACCTCCGAAAAGAAAAACAAGCTTTTTATATCTGTGAAGGATACCGGTATCGGTATTCCAAAGGAGGATTTGAAGCTGATTTGGGATAGATTTTATAAATCGGATTTATCCCGCGGAAAAGATAAAAAAGGAACCGGGCTGGGACTTTCTATCGTAAAAGAAATTATTCATTCCCATGGTGAACATATTAATGTTATCAGCACCCCAGGAGAGGGCAGCGAATTTATTTTTTCCCTACCCAGATCCAAGAAAAATGAAGAGGAGAATAGCTTATGAAAAAGAAAAAACAAAACAATCATTTCGACAAATATGATTTTATTCTTTTAGGCATATGCGTTGCCGTTATTTTAATATTGGCAATAGGTGATTTTAGTTTTTAAGCCTGATACTCATTGCATAGCGCGATAACTCTGTCAACTTCCTCCTCCTTCATCTCGGGAAACAGGGGAAGCGTCACGCAATGAGCCGCCAAATATTCCGCATTTGGGCAGTCTCCATGCCCATATCCCAGATGAGCGTATGCCTTTTGTAAATGGCAGGGTACAGGATAATGCATGTTACACTCCACATTTCTCTTTGTCATATATTCTATAAAATGCTCATGATCCGGCACTGTAATTACGAATAAATGATATACAGGCTCCGTATTATCAGGATGAGCCTGCATGATAATTGAAGGATTATAGATTTCCTTGAGATATTTCTGCCCTATTTCCCTGCGGCGTGCCGTCCATTGAGGTAAATATTTCAGGCTCACACTGAGAACCGCACCCTGAATTCCCTCCAAACGCATATTGTAGCCAACTTCATCGTGATAGTATCTCACATCACAGCCTTGATTCTTTAGGCGGGTGATATGACGGAAGTATTCTTCTTTATCGCAGGTTACGCTGCCTCCTTCGCCAAAGGCATAAAGGTTCTTGCCGGGATAAAAACTAAAACACCCAAGCTCACCTAATGTACCTACATTCCGTCCATTATATTTAGCGCCATGGGACTGGGCACAGTCCTCCACCACAAACAGTCCATGGCGGTCTGCAATTTCCTTTATTCTGCCGTAGTCAAAGGGTTGTCCGTATAAGTGAACGCCGATAATACCTTTTGTCCTTTCGGTAATTTTCTTCTCTACGGAGTCTGGGTCTATTTCCCAAGTATCAGAGGTACAGTCTGCAAACACCGGCGTGGCGCCCGTGTAGGTCACTCCCCATGCCGTTGCAATATATGTATTCGCAGGCACAATCACCTCATCACCGGGTCCTACTCCAAGCGCCAGCATGGCAAGCTGTAACGCAGATGTTCCGTTATTGACGCCGCAGGCATATTTACTACCTACATAATCAGCAAACTCTTTATCAAAAGCGTCCGCATATTTTCCTCCGGAAAATGCCGTCTCCTCGCATACCTTTGTGATTGCAGATAAATACTCTTCTCTGTGTGCCTGAAAATCTCTGGTCAAATCTATTCTCTTAATGTGTCCGTTCATATTTTACACCAAGCCTCAAGCGAAAATGCCTGCACTTTCCCTTTCTTCATTTTATCTTTCAACAATTCTCTTATTCTACACCTTTAACCCGACTAATAGAAAACACTATATTTAATCACAACATCTATTCATATGTGTTTTTTAATATTGAACTCCCAGAATAATCTGGCTATCTGTCTGATGTAATTACATACCGTTTTGAATAACTTTACGGTAGTGTTGTAATCCTCCTGCCATTCTACCGGATAATCCAGAATTTTTACGTCTCTGCGTTCCGCCCTAAGCAGGAACTCTATCATGTAAAACCAACCGTTATCCTGACTGCAGCCCTCCACAAGAGAAATCGCCGTTTTTCTGCGGACAAAGGTAAAGCCGCAGATGGCATCCGTACTTTTCATTTGTAAAAATACTTTTAATAATATCAAAAGTCCCTGAGAAGTAATCTTGCGATACCATTTTCTGCCCTGCGTATCGGATTCTTTGGCAAAACGGCTTCCGTTAATATATTCCAGCTGTTTATCTTTGTGGAATATCTCTATTGCTTCTCCCAAATGTTTAATATTGGTAGACAAATCAACATCCATATATCCTATAATATCTCCATGGCTTAATTCCACTCCACGGCGGAATGCCGCGCCTACTCCCCGGACACCTATTCTCTCATAAACTACCTTAGAATATTTATCACATAGCATGGAAGCGATATCAGGAGTTTCGTCCTCGGAACCGTTATCCACAATCAATATCTCATAGTTCTGAAAGCCTATGCTCTCCAAATATTCCATTGTAGTAACAATACCTTTCTCCAGCCGAAGCCTCTCATTCAATACAGGAAAAATAATCGTCCACATCATTTTGTCAGCTTTTCCACTCCTTCTATAACATATCTTTGTCTTTTAAATGATACATTCAATATGACGGACAAATATTTAAAGATTAATGTAAGCATAACAAACAGCATAAAAAATCCCAAAGACATTAGCACCATAATGGAAAGCCATCCCTCTACAGGTCTGGTGGCACTGAAAATAGAATAAATAACATCACCGAATACAATCAACAGGGCGGCAAAGAAAACCACACTTAAAAACATGGACAGCCTTTCCAGTACATCCGTAAAAATAATTAGCGTATCCATGGCAAGCATACTGCGAGTTCCCCTCTCTTCCCTTTTCCTTTCTTTTCTGGTATACTTCATATTCTCATAAATAATGGTTTCCGTTTTCAGACCACAGCTGGCATATAATGCCTTACGATAAGGAATGTAGGTATTCAACTGGTTTACTCTATTTACCGCTCTGCGGGAAACAATCCTGAATCTGTCCTGACGCAGCTTATTTTTACTGTGATTACCTAAATTATAAACAAAATAAAACAGCCTTGAGGTAAAGGGAACATAATATTTCGGAGAAGCCGCCACCACATCATAGCCCTTCAAGGATTTTCGATATACCTCCATAATCAGGAAAGCTTCAAAATCCATTATACAGCTGTCAAATTCAAATAAAAAATCCCCTACCGCCAAGTCTCTGCCCGCATTCATTGCGGCTTCCACTCCCTGATAATAGCTTAGGTTAATCAGACTCAGCACATGGTGATGATTACTCTCCTCCAAAAAGCTTTGAATCTGCTCCAGAGTATCGTCCATACAACCGTCATTCACACATATTATTTCGTATTTTTCAAAATTTTCTTGTATTACCCCACATACCTTATTTAGAAAATATTTCACATATTCACCATCATTGTGCAGATAAATTATGCAGGAAACAAAATTTTTCTCTTTCATTGCAACCATTTTCCTTCTCCAATCCAAAGCATTTGTACAACACATATATGCTTTTGGAAACACCGTCAGACAAATTATTAACCTTTATTCCAAAAATTCATCTAAATCATATACCGTATTAATCTTTCCCGACAATACACTGAGAAAGGTTGGCTCAGTGGATGAATATCTTATTACCGTAGGTCTGGAGTCATCAATTTCCGACGCCTTCAAAATAGGCTTCATGGAAAACAAGGATTTTTCATACGCAAAAGCAAAATCATCCCTGATATATTTGCGGGCAAGGGCGGACATATATTCCCATGCACTTTCCGGTCTGTTTTCACAGAAATTACAGTTACCAAGGCTTCCACCACTACAGAAGGAAGCTTTTCCACCATTTTCGTCTGAAGCCTGTCTTAAATAACAGGAAAAATCAGGAGCCGACTCATAACAGGTCTTATGAGGGGTAAACGTAACAGAGGTCAAAGAATGATAGCCTGTTTTACCAAAAGGCATAATAGAGAAAAAAGGACCGTCCATCACAGTTAAGCCTATTTTTTCCAAGGTATCACTTGGTTTACATAATATTATTTCACACAGCTCATATTTCAGCGGAAAAAGCTCAGGCTCCACACCCTCTAACAGTTTTAATACTTGATTTACGGAAGCATAAGTAGCATTTAACACAAAAGACGTTTCCAGCCACTTTTCCTGTTTTCCCTCCACTGTGAGTAGTTCAAAATATTTTTCTTTTTTACAAATCCTCTGTAGCTGCTGCCTGTACCGAATACTTACATTAGGATAAGTTTTTAACTGCTCCAGCAGATAATCTCTCAAGATATAAGCATCATAGGTATATTCTTGTGTAAGAAACGCCCCGTCACAGACACCTTTCTTAAAATACTGCTCCACCGGAAGCTCCATGCACGGAATTTGTGCATCCTTACAAAATTTGCGAAATTCTTTAGCGTCAGTCCATGAGAAATGACTGGAGGTAGCATAAATCTGTTGAAATTCCGAATGAATACAAAAATCATATTCTTCTGTAAATCTCTTAAAATATCCTGCCGACTTCATTGCCGTAGACAGGGAACGGGGATAGTGATACCCCATATGCACTCTCGCCTGATTAATATAAGTAGCTCTTGTAAAAGGAGCCTCCTCCTGCTCCAATACAATCACTGTTTGTCCTCTTTTGGCACAGAACAAAGCTGCATACAAGCCATACAGCCCTGCTCCTATTATAATTTTATCTGTCATGCTTCCCTCATTTCCGCATAGCTTTGGCTCACATGATTATTGAAGCGGAACTGCCACATACCACTCTCTGAACTGTGTCAATTCAAAATCCGTTTCAAAGACCTCAACATCGTTAAAGTAAATTATATAAATATTGTTCCTTTGTATAGAATCATAATCAATTCCGATACGAAAAGTTATTTCATCCTTCTGAAAGCTTGCAGGTGCGGGAGCTACCGTGTAAACCACATTTTCTAAATATTCTGAAGGTGTTATCTCAGAAAATAAAAGCAATCTGGGAAACTGCAGACCTTTTTCCGTTATAATATCAGGATACCTGCCTGTCTCGCTTCCGATTTTCTCGCTTTGACCCATAGCAAACTCCACAGCTTCCTGAATCCCCTTCCCAAAATGAGAATCCACTACTTCCCGGTAATCCGTGTAATATGCACGCTGGAACAGCAGTAAATTTACCAGATAAAAAACAATTAGAAAAGTACTAAACACTACCGGAGTCCATTTTTGGCGTATTAATTTTTTAACCGTTATCCAAATACCATAAGCTTCACATAACACCAAAGGAATAAACAAACAATTGATTTGATGTAAATTCACCGATACTAAAAGCGCCACAATTCCGCCGCCTATCAGCTGCACAAAAATAAAATATTCATACGAAAATTCCTTCTTTATGATTTTGCGAATCATATTCCCGAAAAGAATTACAAATCCTATAACAATAAATACCCTGCCTATATCATAAAAAAGTCCGTAGGGCAGAAGGATATCTATGGGAGAACCCAGATTCTGGCGATATAAAAGAGTTCCTACTCTGCGTAAATTATGCCACATATCGGACAATTTCCATGCAAGTTCTCCACCTCTATATCCATTCATAACGGGAATTGTCATAAAACCTAGTTCAAGCTGTCCTATTGTTCCTGAATTCACCAACACAAACAATAAAAGAGGCACAGCCATAAAAAATAGCAAAATGGCGGAGCCGATGCTCCACTTGTTAAAGGAAAGTTTTTTATGATAAGCTCCGTAAATTATCTGAAGCAGCAATAAAACCGGAACAATAGACCAGATCAATGCATAACAATACAGACTCAAACCATACGCCAACGCCGTTAAGACCAAAAAACGCTTGTCCTCCAAGCTTCGTATAAAAAAGTACATACCAAATATCAAGAATCCGGGAGCAAGATTAGCATCCAATCCCCAGCGTGACATCATAATATGCCATGGGCAAATACTTAAAAGAAATNCTACCCAGAGCGCTGCCGTTCTTCCAAACATTCTTTTAAAGAGACAGTATACTGTCCATATAGTCAAAATAGCTACTATCGCCTGAGGAAGCCTGCTGAGAAAAGGATGGAATTTCCCTCCACTTAAAGCAAATATAGGTATGAGCAGCCAGCTGTACAAAGCGCTATGCCCATCTCCCCAATCCGCAAGGTATATGGGAAAATGATTACCCGCAGAATCCATACCGTCCTTTAATAAGGCAAGGGCATTCCATGCCACAAAGGTCTCATCTCTATCCATACCTCCCGGAACTTCGGCAAGATATATCAGACGCAGTAAAGCGCCCAAAATTAGTATGAAAAAAGGTAATAACATATTAAAAAGCTGTTTCTCTTTGATTTTCTGTATCATACCTCTCATACCCGCCTTTATTTATCCTCATTAAAAAATTATTACAAACATTTACTATTTTCATTATATCTTAATACCGAATACTAATACACATATTCTTTGGAAATTATAACACAGTGAAAGAATAAAAGCAATTTACAGCTCTTCCGCCTGATATACATATGCTTTTCCCTTTTTCCCCACGCGCTTTACCATTCCCACATAAAAAAGAATATTTAATACTGTCTGTGCTAAACGANCAGGGATATGAGCGGACTGTGCAAATTCCTTAGTGGTAANTNCCTCAGGAAGGTCANAGGGAATNAACTGCANNTANNCCTGAANACAGGAAATCNNTATTTCCTCCANTAACTCTGTAGGGATACGGTCATNTCGACTGGATCCCTTTTTCTTATCACGGCTCCAGCCGTTTAACAAACGATATTCTTCCATATCCAAAAGAACCAGCTTCAGGCGAAGATTTGGATTTCTTAGAAACATCTTAATTTTGTAAAGCTCAACAAAGGCAACATATGGATTTCCTTTGACGGGAGATTTACGTTTCTTACTGAGTTCACCGCTTTGTTCGTCTATCCAAATCAACCATTTTTCCCGGGGAATGGGATAGACAATAGTAACGGGATACAGCGGCAAAAAAGCGGTTAGCTTATTGCGTATTTTGTTAAATTGTGTGGTTTGGATTTCAATAATCTCTCCGTCAGTATAAATATCAGCAACATAATTTTCTATAGGAATTTCTTGTTTATCTTCATCAGGCTGATAATAATTCTTTAGAATCGCATGAACCGTTTTTTCCGACAAAGTGCCTATTCCAAGTCTTTGCCTGTCCATCCCTATTATCTTTTTCTTTGCCGCTTCAAAAGCTGATTTATCTGGCATTGCTGTTTTCCTCTACCTTTTTCTACATCATTACGGGTAAAAAGATTATAACATATCCTTTATTGTTTGTATGCAGCCGATAATGCATTAGAAGAAAAAACGGCACATGAAAACCATGTGCCGCTTTCCGTAAGCATTATATTTGCTTAATCGTAAACATTACTCCAAATCTTATACTCTACATTAGGATTTACTCCCTTGTACTCAAATAACTGACTTACTGTTACAAAGGTATAACCCTGATTCTTTAATCCTTCAATAATTGTAGGAAGAGCTTGGACAGTATTGGTATTGCCTTGGAAATCATGAAGCAATACAATAGAACCATCCTTAACACTACTTAAAACTGTGTTTGCTCTCTGGGTTGCAGATACACTTGACTCCCAATCATTACAGCTAATACCCTGAATAAAGTTCAGGTCAATATTCTGATACATAGTATTGCTGGTTGCTAAATAGGGAGGTCTGAAAAACTTTACGTCATAATTAACGGCATTCTTGATTGCTGACGAGGTTTGATTGATTTCATTCTGAACCTGCCATGCGCTCATATTACTCATATCACTATGTGTATATGAGTGACTTGCCAGCTCACATCCCATGCTTACCTGTCTCTGCATAATCGGTATTGTATTACTGTTTATCTGATTACCGATTAAGAAGAAAGTAGCAACTGCATCATATCTGTCCAGAATATCTAATACCTGACTGGTAGTAGAAGAAGGACCATCATCAAATGTCAATGCAACCATTTTTGTAGATGCACTGATACCGCCACCGGTAGTTCCGCCTGTGGTTCCACCACTTGTTCCGGAACCACTACCGATTTGAAGATAATCAATGAATGCATCCCAATTTCCATCGTCAGCCGTAACAACAAGTTCAATTTCCTGATTGCCTGTTCCATGGCTTACATTTTCAATTGTATACTCTGCAGGATACTCGTCTCCGAAATAGAAGGTTCCCTTAGTCTGCCCGCCTATTTTCAAATCTACCTTCGCCATGTTAGAATTGTTGGAGCATCCTCTTA
>WFLX010143052.1_pt1 | contig 26037 bp, 18 predicted proteins | sample 4967041 | NCBI WGS metagenome assembly WFLX01 (sample SAMN12857096, study PRJNA449069) | gut metagenome | isolation source: stool from male and female vole | host: Microtus ochrogaster | place: USA:Florida | collected 2017
AGATGCCTGGCTCGTTGGTGACGGTCATGCCAGCGTGGAGTGGTGCGGGCTTCCATGTGTGACGGATTTGATGCGGTCCCTCATGGACACACAGGTGAGCCCCGACGCCGTGGCCGGTGCCATGACCATAGTCGATGCCGTGTTGCCACATCGCATAACGGGCGAAGGCGTCGATTTGGGTACCGCTGACACCATCGGGAAAGCGCGTCAGTGCCAAGCGGATGTGGCCTTTGAGCACTAAGGTATAGTCGAGTTGCTGCTCGTAGGTAAGCGGCCCGAGCGCGATGGTTCGGGTGATGTCGGTGGTGCCATCGACATATTGTGCACCGCTATCGAGCAGAAGAAGCCCTTTTGGTTCAAGCGGAGAGTCTGTGTCTGGCGTTGCCTCATAGTGGACTATGGCTCCATGAGGGCCATAGCCGGCGATGGTGTCGAACGATAGTCCGCGAAAGTGCGGCTGTTCTGCGCGCAGTGACGTAAGTTTTCTGTCAATGCTCATCTCTGTTTCCCCTCCTGCTTCTACAGCGGGTTTCAACCATTGGAGAAAGCGAACCAGAGCGATGCCGTCGCGTAACATCGCCTGTCGGAACCCTGCTATTTCTGTCGCATTCTTGACAGCCTTCATCGATGCAACGGGGGAGGGAGCTTCTACAATGATATGTCCCGGGCGTAGTGCTTCAAAGAGGTGCCAGTTGGCGGTGGCGGGATCAAGCAGAATGCGCATGCAGGGGAGCTTGCCGAGAGCCTCGAATACCTCTGTGTAGGGGCGTGTTTCAACCCCGATGCTCTGGAGGTAGCGGGCTGTATGATTGCTGATTTTGGCAGGGTCGATGAAGAGTGTGGCATCGTTAGCCTTTACCAGCAGATAGCTGACAAAGACGGGATTGCAATGGACGTCCGTGCCTCGCATATTGAGTAGCCATGCTATTTCGTCGAGTTGTGTGATGACGATGCTTTCTGCTCCTTGCCTGCTTACGGCGTCTCTGAGGCGCAACAACTTGCTTTCTNCTGTTTCCCCTGCATATTCTGGCGGGTGGACTTCCGCTTTGTTCTGTGGAATAGAAGGGCGTTGACTCCAGATACTGTCAAGCGGGTCTTTGTCTGTTTTGAGTGAAATGCCGGCGGTGTCCATTTCTCGCTTAAGTGTTCTGACATCCGTCACCGTAACCACTTCTCCGTCTAAGCCCGTCACTTGTCCTCTGTCCAATTGCTCCGAAAGCCAGGCGGATATGGTTGGAGTGTCGGGCAGTCCGTCTTTCATTAAGCGGAACGGTGTGCCTTCCAATTGCTTGGCGGCAGCAATGAAGTATCGGCTGTCAGTCCACAGTGCAGCATCGGAGAGGGTAACCACAGCCGTTCCGGCACTACCGTCAAACCCGCTTATCCATTGACGTGCCATCCAATGTTCAGGTATGTACTCGCCACAATGCGGGTCGGTACTGGGAATGATGAAGGCATCCACGCCTCTCTGGCGCATCCATTGGCGCAGAGCCTTAACCTTTTCGTCTATGCTACTTGACATATTTCTTATTGTTGACAATGTAAACGCCGCGATGAGGAGTTTTTGACAGACGTCGACCACTGATGTCGTAGATGCCCGTGGCTGTCGTCTGAGCCAAAGGCGCAAGGATGGCATCGGGGGCTTCGTTGGTGTACATCCCCTCATGGAACCAGACTGTCTCATGCCTGCAATCTGGCACAGGGTGAGCATCGTTGTCGAGTGTCTGATACCATGCCTGCTTGCCATCTGTTCCGCCCATGTTCAACTGGTAGCAGAGGGCACCTTGTGCCATGTCGTAGGCATTGGTGCATATTGCATCGGAGGGTACCGGAACATCCCAGTTGCTCAAGTAATAGGTGTTGATGAGGATGGCATTGGAACTGTTACGGCAAATCATGTTGCAGCCCTCGCTGTCACAAGTGAAGCTGCCTGCCATTAGACAGTTCGTGATGAGACAGGCGGTGGAAGCCCATCCTACCAGGCCGCCGCAACTGTTTGTCTGCTTGCCGGTGATGGAGCCAGCGAAGATGCAGTCCTGCATTTGGGCAATGTCGCTGCCTTCGCTGACGAGACCTGCCAGGCCGCCATGTGTGCCGTCGCCGTGAGCGGTGGCCTGTATGTCGATGTAGCTCTGGCAGCGTAGCAATGTGCCGCCGAGCAGTTCTCCGACCATGCCGGCAAATTTCCCCTTACATGTCACCGAACCGCGCAGGGTGAGATCTTGCACGGTACCGCTCAGATGAGCGAAGAGCCCAGCGTAGTTGCCCGCCCTTTCTTGTGCAAGCGTAATGGTATGTCCTGCGCCATCGAAGGTGCCGCAGTACGCCTTGCCTTCTGCAAGTATCANCGATGGCTGGCTGCTCATGTCGATGTCGGCAGTCAGAACGGCCGACAAGTCAGNATATCCTTGTTCTATCATTTCGCCGAACAATTTGAGGGATTGTGCGTTGCCAATCAGATAGAAACCGCGTTCATCGCGTGGTAAAGCATTTAAGTCCGTCATGCCGCATGCGGTGCAAGTCCCATCGCTGTAGTTATGTGCGTCCTGACGATTTTGTGAGGCGTTGTTGGTGAAGAACAGTGTGGAGGCGTAAGGCGTACCGTTGCAGTGTACGCGAGAACGGCAATAGACAATGTCGCCGTTGGCAGAGGGGACGGGAGAGTTGTCTGTCAGCAGTGTCTGCCTCCAGCAAGTACTGCCGGGCTGGCTTCCTTCCAGTTTGAAGCAGGCTTCGCCGCTTGTTAGTTGTTCAGCAGTGAGACAACCGGTGCCGCAGTCATTGCCGGCCATCCACGTTCCGTAGGAGAAATTATTGTCGGCTTGCACGTTGGAGGCGTTGCGGGAGAGTAGGTCGCAGCCAGTCGTTTGGACGGTATGATTGTTGTTGACCAGACAGCGTCGTATGCGTGTCATGCCGCTTGCCCATCCCACTACGCCGCCGCAGCAACTTGTCTGGCTGCCTGTGAGTGACGTTTCAATCAGGCAGTCTTCGANGAGCGAACCGGTGTTTGCAATNCCCACNAGGCCGCCGTGAGTGCCGTCTCCGTTTACGGCACTCACTATCTTTACGCGGCTCCGGCATCGTGATATGGTGGTTTGCTCCGTTTGTCCTGCTATGCCGCCAGCATATTTTTTGTTGGTGTTGATAGTGCCGCTTACGGTGAGGTCGCTCACTTGGGCGCCGGAGAGAGAATGGAATAGGCCGGCGTAATCGACATTGCGTTGCTGCGCGAGTGTCACTGTATGTCCGTTGCCGTCAAAGTGTCCCTTATATCCGGCCGTGCCAATTATCAGCGAGGGGTAGCCCGTGGCATCTATGTCTTGCAGGAGGCGTGCGTTGAGTTCANCTTCTCCTCCGTTGACACGTTCAGCAAAGTCCATGAGTTCTTGTGCAGAGGCTATCTCGATAGAGTCTTTTGCATTACTCTTTCCGGTCAAGATGAATCGGTCGAGCCAGGGGATGCGGTTTTCGATGTATTCCTTTATCCAGCCCACTTCGACTTCATATGAGCCGCCGGCGCGTGGGTTGACCTGTATCAGTTTGTCAAGAATGGGCCAGCGGATGAAGTTGAGGCGTTGCGACTGTTGCAGTTCGATGGCAGTGGAGTCAATGTAGTCTGTGAGTTCCTTTGCCGTCAGGCCATTGTTTTTTCTGACGTTGTCCCACATCTCAGCCATGCCGGCGCGGAACGTCTGGTCGGCGAAGATGCGCTTAAGCAGAGCGCGCGAGTTGCCTGCTCCGCCATATGCGAGGGAGAGGAAGTTGCCCACATCATTGATGGGGAAGTAGCGGTAGTCATTGTCGAAAGCGTTGTCGAAATCCCATACGGGCCCGATGCGATAACGTTCGTTGCCACGCTCTTTTGTCATGTAGCAACTCCAGANTGCGNCGGGATTNCCGNCAAGTTCTTCGGTCAGGAAGTATTGGCATCAAGCTTTTTTCGTCCAGTTTTGAGCGATATCCCAGCGTGGGGTCAGCAAAGTTTCTGGCCAGGATTTTTGTTTCCATTATGTTGAAATCGCGGCGGATGTACTGTGCCTGCTCGGGAGTGATGTCATCTCTGTCCGGACTTTTTATGGTGATGGGGTTGCCCGCAGCGCTGGTGAACCACGATGTTTCTTGGTGGGCATAGCCGTCCAGTTCGAGCAGGTAACCGCCTGTCAGCGCATCGCCCTCATTGTCGTGTGGCTCCATTTCCGTAATGTCTATGCGCTTTTTGTCGATGGTGAGCTGGTCGGTAAGTTGGTAGCATCCGCGGTATTCTCCATTGACAATGACATCGACGGGTTTGCTCCAGGGAACATAGTCGAAGCCCATGCGGCGTGCTATCTCGAATGCCACGAGGTTGCGCATCAGCGTCTTGTCGTCATGGTTGTTGATGAGTGTCCATTTCTTAGCTTTCGCCGGCGAACGTTGTTCGCTGTTCTTGAAGATGTGCCGACTATTGTCGAACTTTATCCGGTATGGCTTCTTTGGGTGTGCCATCGAAGCATTGCCGCGCAGGCGTGTCGTGCCTGCTTCTTCCTGAATCCTNGCTCCGCCGTCATAGACAATTGTGATGTGCGAGGTGAGGTTGTGTTCTTTGTCGTAGGGGTCGATGGCNTCGGTGGTGTGGAAAGAGAGGGTCGGGAGGTTGGTGAGTTGGTAGAAGCGGCTGTCATCGCCCTCTCCGCTGTGTCCCCAGAAGGCAATCTCTGCTACGTTGCANCGCGCATCGGCNGGTCCGACGTAGCGNACATATCTGAATCCGCGTGTCACAGGGCAGTCGGTGTAGGTCATTTCGCCGATGTTGCCGGGTTTGTCAATGATGTATAGGGGGACGGCATCCATGAAGGAGGGGTCGTTGGCGCCTTCAAACAGACCGAGCACCATGCGCTTCGGCCCGTAACTGTCATTGCGTGGCGAAAAGCCGATGCGGGTGATGACGTGCTTCTCTCCCAGGTCCAATCCACACCAAGTGCGGCTACGCTCGTAGGAAGCGAAGAATGTGGAGAGGTTGCCGTCGAAGGCGTTAGCTGCCGTGTTGACCGTTGTACTGGCCTGCCCGTTGCTGTAGTCCACACTCTGTCTGGTGCCAATCACGGTGCCTGTGAGCAGAGCATCCTGTGCTCTGGCACAGGGCGTAACGCCTGTCAGCAGGAAGCAGAGCAGCACAGTCATCTTTGCGAGGCGGCCATTCTCGTTTTCCTGTTTTATTCCACAGCTGGGACAGAATTTTGCATCCTGCGGCATGGGGGAACCGCAATTGCGGCATGTTTTGTTGTTCTTCTTTTTGCTGCGTTGCGTGTGGTCATGTACCATCTGTGCGCTGACAATGCCTGTAGGCACGGCAATGATGGTGTAGCCCATCAGCATGATTATGGCGCTGAGGATGCGTCCGAGGTGTGTGGCCGGAGCAATGTCGCCGTAGCCAACGGTGGTCATGGTCACGACGGCCCAATAGATGCTTGTGGGGATGTCGGTAAAAGGTGTGCCCTCCACAGTTCCTTCTACCATGAACATAAAGGTACCCATGCTGATTGCCATGATGACGGCAAAGAGGAAGAAGACTCCGATTTTCGGTGCGCTGAGCATGATGGAGCGCATCAGCATGTCGCCTTCCTGAAGAAAGCTGAAAAGCCTGAACACGCGGAACACGCGAAAGAGGCGGAACACGCGCACAATCATAAGGTAGCGTGCAGGTCCGAATATCCAGCCGACGTAGAGAGGCAGTGTGCTCAACAAGTCGATGATGCCAAAGAAACTGAGGGCATACCGGCGCGGCTGCCTTGAGCAGTAGAGGCGGCACAAGTATTCCAGTGTGAAGAAGAACGTGAAAACGTACTCCAGTATGGTGAAGATTTCTTTGCCCTGCAGCGGCATGCTCGGCATGCTTTCTGCTGTGACAAGCAGGATGCTCGCCACGATGCAGCAAAGCAGGGCGATGTCGAAGGCCTTTCCCATAGGCGTGTCGCTTTGGAAAATGATGATGCGCAGTTTTTTGCGCAAATCGTTGTCGGGCCTTGGCCGTTGCCGGCTGCTTCGGTTGAACAGAGTCATGTTCTGTGTGGCGTTATGTTTTCCGAGTTTTAAGCCGAGGGCTTGTCNGGGCAGTTGTATTCAGCAACCATGAAGAGGCGGCTATGTTCCTTCGCGTAGAGAGCAGGGGGAGCGTTCGTTCTTGTTGACGCACGATTCTTATGTTCCGCAGGAGCATGAGGCTCAGGCGTCATTTGTTTTGCGGCAAACGGTTCCCTGACGCCCCAGCCCTGACGGTCATAAATTTCGAATCATGCCATAGCGTACACCACATCCATTATCTTCTTGCCTATCTCTTCGGCAGCCTCCATTGTGCTTGCTTCGCTATAGACGCGGATGATGGGTTCGGTGTTTGACTTGCGCAGATGTACCCACTTGTCGGGGAAGTCTATCTTCACGCCGTCAATGTCGTTCACCTCTTCGTCTCGGTACATTTCTTTGACCNTGGCGAGGATGGCANCAACGTCGGTATCAGGCGTGNGGTCTATGCGGTTTTTGGCANTGAAGTAGGGAGGATAGGTGNCACGGAGCTCGCTTGTTNTCATACNCTTCTTGGCCAGATAGGTGAGGATGAGGGCGATGCCTACGAGTGCATCGCGGCCATAGTGGGCGGCGGGATAGATGACACCGCCATTACCTTCGCCGCCGATGACGGCGCCCGTCTCTTTCATTTTGGTCACAACGTTGACTTCGCCCACTGCGGCGGCATTGTATTGGCTGCCATATTGGCGCGTCACATCGCGGAGGGCGCGTGTCGAAGACAGGTTGCTGACAGTGTTGCCAGGCGTATGTTGCAGTATGTAGTCGGCCACGGTGACCAGTGTGTACTCCTCGCCGTACATGGTGCCATCCTCGCAGAAAAGGGCCAGACGGTCCACGTCGGGATCGACAACGAAGGCTATGTCGTGTTCACCCTTTTGCATGAGAGCTTTTATGTCGGCCAGATTCTTCTCTAACGGTTCGGGATTGTGCTGGAAGTCGCCGGAGGGTTCAGTGAAGAGTCCGGTCACGGTCTGTACGCCGAGCTGTGAGAGGAGCTTGGGCAGAATGATGCCGCCCACGCTGTTGACGCTGTCGAAGGCTACGCGGAAATTCGCTTGGCGGATGGCTTCTACGTCAACAAGGTCCAGACCGAGCACCATGTCGATGTGCTTCTGGTCGTAGCTGTCATCGTCGCGATAGGAGCCCAGGTGGTCCACGTCGGCATATTCAAAGTCCTCTGCCTGTGCTATGCGGAGCACTTCGGCTCCTTCCGTGGCGTTCAGAAATTCTCCCTTCTCGTTGAGGAGTTTAAGGGCGTTCCACATGCGCGGGTTATGGCTGGCGGTGATGATGATGCCGCCGCAGGCACCTTCCAGAGTGACTGCCACTTCGGTGGTAGGTGTAGAGGCAAGGCCGATGTTGACCACATCGAAGCCCATGCCCATGAGGGTGCCGCACACCACGTTCTTTACCATCTCGCCGGAGATGCGCGCATCGCGTCCTACAACGATTTTGTTACTCTTCACCGTTGTGGTGCGACGAATGAGAGTGGCGTATGCCGAAGTGAACTTTACGATGTCGAGAGGGTTGAGCGTATCGCCAGCCTTCCCGCCGATGGTGCCTCGGATGCCCGAGATAGATTTGATGAGTGTCATGTGTATGAGTGAAATTTTGTTATTTGTCCATCTGTGAGCGGCCAATCAGTACTGACGTTACGCCTCGGGCAGGCACATTGACTTGCATGTACTTGTTGTCCTTGGTGGGTATGCTGAGCAGTTGGTCGCTGTTCTTCTGGTTGAGTATTACGATGGCAGTGCTGCCGTTAGNGTTGCGGAAGGCGGAGAGCATNAGCTGGTCTTCGCCGAGAGGNGTGCTGGCCTGTATNCGAACAGCCCCNGGCTTGACGACACACGCCAGATGCCCTATAATATAATAATGTGAGTTGGGCGTAATCGTTTTCCAGTCGTTGCGGTCTATGTCAACTGCCCCGTAGCATGTGGAGCAGCCTCCGGGGCGGTATGGGCCGCGGTCGGAGTCGAGCATCAGGTTCCACACCAGCACGGCGCGACAGCCTTCGAGCACAGTGCCGAGCGCCACCTCGCGCATATCATCCACCAAGCGTTTGTTGAGATTGCGCCCGTCGTTCCACATGCCTATGCTGGTTTCCGTGAATATCAGTTCCTTGTCGGGGCGTTGACTTTGGATGTGCTTCAGCTCTTTGCGGTTGCCGCCGTAGTTGTGGTAGGCAGCGCCGGAGAGGTAGGAGGCGGCCTTCTGGAGGTCGTAGATGCGCAGTGGGTATTGCTGCTGCTCAGGCATCTTGTCGTAGTTGTAGTTGTGGTCGAAGGCGTAGATTTTTGTGTTCAGGCGTGCATTCTCGAAAGCGGGGCCGAGCGCTTCGGCCACGAACTTCTGCTGCTCCTGCCATCCCATGAAGAGGGAAGCCGAGTTGCCACGGTTGAGTGGCTCGTTCTGCACCGTAATGGCATAAACGGGAGCACCGGCTGCTTCGTATGCCTTGACCCATCGCACGAAATAGTCAGCATAGTCGGCATAGTATTTTAGGTTTAGCTGGCTGCTCGTCCAGGAGTTGTAAGGTTTCAGCGTCTGGAGGTCTCTGACCTTCATCCAGCGCGGGCAAGTCCAAGGCGAGCCGATGATTTTCAGCTCGGGGTTGATTTTGCGTATCTGCCGGAGGATGGGCAACACATACTCCGTGTCCTCGGCGGAGAGGGCGAAGTGTTCTATGCCCGGCTCGTCGCAGCACGTGAATTCGCTGAGCGAGAAGTCCGAACAGCCGATGCTCACTCGGACGTAGCTGTAGCCGAGCCCTTTCTTGGGGGAGAAGGTGCGGACGAGGAATGCCTTGCGGTCGGCGGGTTTCATCTGCATCAGGTTGTAGCAGGTGCTTCCCGTTATGGCGGCGCCAAAGCCGTCCATAGTCTGGAAAGTCTGCTCTCCGTGGATGGAGATGACGGTGCCGGTGCTCCGGGGCGTTTCTTTCNGAGTTTCGCGTTTGAACACTAAGGTGCGTTCTCCATNGCTGCTGATGGCATAGCCTTTTGTTTCAGCCTGCGCCGATGGGCAGGAGAACAGGTGTGCTGTGGCAACGAGTATTGACAGGATGACGGGGTGCTGTTTCATGTTGAAGAATGGGGGACAGATAAATATGTGATATGTCGGTTGGTGGTTTGTTTAGGGGTGTGGCGGAGGGTCAGACTCTGACACGACATGGCAAAGTTACGAATTAAAACTGAAACGAGCGCTTCTTTTGGACGTTTTTTTGTCTGTATGCAGTCACGCCAGCTTTGGCGTGCCGGAAATGCAAGCGCTATACGCCATTCCTTCATGTGCCATGCACGGAAACATACTCCACCGGTTTGCCGCCTTCCACGTATGGCCATCCCTCCTTGTCCCAGAGAATGGGAGCGATGAATAGGGGGCGTGCGCNGCTTCTGGCATTGTCGTTGTTGTGGCAATGGTAGAAGATATATTCCTTGCCNTCGCCGGCCTTGAATATCTCGCCGCAGTGGCCGGGNCCGTAGAAACGGTCGCCCTCGTCGCTGCGGATGACCGGTGTGGCAAAGCCCTCGTCCATGCGGCGTCCGTTGCGGTCGCGGAAGACGCCGGTGAGTTTCTTAGCCCGGCCCACTTTCAGCTGGTAGGTGTGGTCGCCGTAATGTCCGGAACTGACGAAGAGGTACCACCAGTTGCCGTGCCGATGCAGGTAAGCCCCTTCGAATACCATGGAGCGGTTTGGGTTCTGCTCCACCGTCAGTCCGGCCACATGCTCGTAGGCGGCGCCCTCCTTTATGGAGAGTCCGTCTTCATTCAGTTCTATGCGATGTATGCCGCCTACCGAGCCGAAGAACAGCCACACCTTGCCCGTCTTCGGGTCAGTGACCACTTCCGGGTCTATGGTGTCGTGTATGCCCGTTTCCTTTCCGCTCGTCACGATGCCCATGTATCTGAATAGTCCGTTAGTCTGCTGCTGAAGCACACCGATGTTGCTGTCCTCTGCGCTGTTGTAGAGCGAGATGTACATGTTGCGCCTGTTGCCTACCGTGGCTACATCGGGAGCCCAAAAGTGCTTGCTGATGGCGTGCATGAGGGGCCATGAGTCATGTTCTATTGGGCCTTTCTCCGCCATGCTCCAGTGGAAGAGGTCTTTGCTGACNATGGCGCGNGTGGGCGTTGTGGCGATACAATGGTAGAGNCCATCGTCGTCGAGCCACACTGTAGGGTCGGGCCAGTCGTGCCGCCATACGGGATTGGTGACGATGCCGGCCCGCAGAGCAGGCGACAATGCTAACCACAGCAGGAATAGTGATGCCGGCAGAAGGAAAGTCGAACGTTTCTTCATGATGGAAAGGGTTACAATGCGCAACGTGCAGTGCCGCTCTGCTTTTGCGCCGGTTGGAACAGCAAGCCTGCAATTTTTCTCCCTGGCCCCGGCAAACCTTGCACCAGAAATGCACTGCGTGACATTTTTCCGCCAAAGTTAAGGCATTTTTGTCAAATGGACAAAGAAAGCGTGGAAAACAGTCGAAAAACGGGCGTTTTCGCCACTTTAGGCATTTGCCTTTTGCTTGTTTGGGGAGAAAAGCATATCTTTGTGGACAAAATACCACATAATCGAATATCGCATGAAAGGTAATGTTCTTTTCCGGCTGCGGCTGTTCTGCTTTGCTTGGCTGGCCTCGCTGGTTCTCTGTGCGCAGGACGAACTCAATCCGGTGGCTGATCCCGCGGCGGTTGTCACCTCCGGGAATGCCCGCTTTACAGTGCTTACCAGCAGGATGATACGCATTCAGTACAGCCGGACAGCCACGTTTGAGGACCGAGCCACGTTTGCCATCCTCAACCGTCGCCTGCCTGTTCCGGACTACACNGCAGTTTCCGAGGACGGATATCTCTACATCAAGACGGCCGACGTAACGCTCCGTTATAAGGAGGGAAGCACGTTTACCGCCGCTGATCGGAAGCCTGACAACCTCATGATAACGTTCGTCATGAACGGACGCACCGTGACATGGTATCCCGGCAAGGATGACTCCATGAATCTGCTCGGCACCAATCGCACTCTCGACCAAGCATGGGGCGACAACAAACGCCAGAATCTGGAGAAAGGTCTCCTCTCCCGTGCCGGCTGGAGCATTGTGGATGAGAGCGCCACGGCGACCCGTGGCGANGGTAGTGCCACCTACGCCCTCGAGCCGACTGCCGATGCCGGCATCACTTGGTGGGCCGACATAGCGGACAAGACGGCCATAGACTGGTACTTCCTCGGCTACGGACACAACTACAAGGACTGCCTTACGGACTATATGAAGGTGGGCGGACGAGTGCCCATGCCCCCGAAGTACATCCTGGGTTACTGGTACAGCCGCTACTGGGCCTACACGCAGAGCGAGTTTCAGCAAATAGTGCGCGACGTGGAGAGCCATGACATACCCATGGATGTCATCATCATGGACATGGACTGGCACAAAAGCGGATGGACGGGATGGAGCTGGAACACCAGCCGGATACCCAGCCCCCGCACGCTCATCAAATTCTTCCACAACCACGGACTCAAGACGGCGCTCAATCTGCATCCATCCGATGGCGTCGGCACACACGAGGACCAGTACAAGGCCATGGCTGCCGATTTGGGCGACAAGTCCGGCCGGACTATCTTGTGGAAAGTAGAAGACTATGACTTCATGAAGGCCTTGTTCAAGAACGTCATCCGTCCGCACGAGGAGGAAGGCATTGACTTCTGGTGGCTGGACTGGCAGCAGGCGCTCACCGTAGGCCAGCACGGCAAGGAGAAGAGCTATACGCCGGCGGAGGGTTCGGAGCAGTTGGGCGAGACCTTCTGGTGCAATCACACCTTTTTTCAGGACATGGAAAGCAATCGCCCAACGCTTCGTCCCGTCATCTATCACCGTTGGGGCGGCCTCGGTTCGCACCGCTATCCCATCTGCTTCTCCGGCGATGCCTGGGCAGCATGGTCCACTCTCGCATACGAGATATTCTTCACAAGCAACGCCAGCAACGTCCTTTACACCTATTGGGGACACGACCTTGGAGGGCATCAGGGAGGAAACAACGACCCCGAACTCCTCTTGCGCTGGCTTCAGTTCGGCGCCTATACGCCCATCTTCCGCACACATGCCACTAACGACAGCAAACTGGAACGGCGCATCTGGAAGTACGCCAACTTTACGCANTTNCGCGAGGCTGTNCGCCTTCGCTANCGGCTCTNCCCCTATCTCTACACTNCCGCACGCGAAACCTACGACACGGGCATCGGCATAAGTCGCCCTCTCTACTATGATTATCCGGAGGAAAGCAACGCCTATATCTTCGAGGACGAGTACATGTTTGGCAACGATATGCTGGTGGCTCCCATCTATACTCCGCAGACCAACGGCTATAGCAGTCGCACGATATGGCTCCCCGAAGGAAAGTGGTGGGACGTGTCGCATCATCGACAGCTGCAAGGCAACCAGAAGTTCTATGCCGCCTTCACGCTCGATGAGTTCCCGGTATATTATCGCGCGGGCAGCGTCATTCCCTTCTATCCCGTGCAGCGACACGTGACTGTCAACCCGGAGGAAATCATCCTGAATGTCGTGCCGGGCGCCAATGGCAAAGGGCAGTTCTACGAGGACAGCGGCGACGGACAGGAATATAAGAACGATGCATGGGCCATGACCGACTTTACTCAGGTGCGCACTTCCGGCAATGTCGAGCTTATCATCAACGGGCGCAAAGGTAGTTTCGAAGGAATGCCCGACACACGCACCTGGAAGGTACAGTTCCTGGGATTAGCTAACTCCGCCATACCCGAAGGGATAACGGTGGACGGCCGGCCCGTTGCTCCCTCGGACGTAAGCATCGACCAGACTACGGGTACACTCACCGTGACGGTCTCTGTCACCGACCTCACAAAGTCCGTCAACATCAACATTCCACTTAGTGAAATAGCATAACCACGATGATACGACACATTCTCTACGCAATCCTCCTGCTGGCTTCAATCGGTGCTGCCGCGCAGACCAGACTTTATGTGCGCGGTTCTGCTGTCCCCGGCGGCATACAGGAATTGGAACGCTTCACTACGACTTCTTCCACAACGTATGTGTTCAAGTTCCACGGAACCCTTCTGCCGGGCAATCTCTACATTACCACCACGTCAGAGCCTAAGGCGTCGTCCTATTATCTCAAACCAAGATACGTCGACACGAACATCGTTTGCGCCGCTACCACCTACACGAATCAGCGTGACAGCATCGGTGCCGAGTGGTCGGTACTCTTTGAGGCCGACAACTATCGCTTCACGGTGACCCCTTCTGCCAAGACCGTGGAGGGAGAACTCTTCGCGCCATGGTATGAGGCATGGCTGTGCGGCGGCTGTGTGGAGGACGAGCAGGGAAAAGACACCGAGCCTGGTCACTGGCAGATTACCTCCGGCAAGGCCATGGAACAAGACTGGGAAAATCCCTACATCTGGACGTGGACGGGTGAGCTGAAGAACTATACTTACAACGATGAGCCCAAGCGTTTCAAGATAAACGGCCAGTATGGGTGGAGCCCCAAAGTGTTGCATCCCTTCACGCAGGATGCTTCCATACTGACGGCCAAGTATGTGTGGTATAACGGTTCTTCCGACTACAAGTGGAGCATAGCCAAGGACGGTTACTATCGCATCACTGTCGATGTGTTCCGCGAAACCATCAAAGGCGAGTATCTTGGCACGGAGCTTCCCGACGGCATCCTTGTCCCTGTCGAAGCGGAAGCCGGCATAGAGGTGTGCGGCTCACGGATTGTTGTACGCTCCGCAGCGATGTTGCGCGTAAAACTCTTTTCGTGCGACGGCACTCAGCGCCTTGCTTCCTTCGGTACCCACGTGACGCTGGATGCCCCGGCTCCCGGTCTGTATATCCTTTATGCCACCGATGGAGAAAAGAGCCTCACGCGCAAAATCATCGTGGAGTGAGAGGATTTATGGCTCATTGTGCGCCATGTGCAGTACATATGAATGGCTCTCCTCTCGGATTGTGCTTCACTCTCCTTCCAATCTTAAATCGTTATGCCGAATAAACCAGAATGAAGAACCGGATACTTTTCTTTGCCATGCTCAGCCTGCTGTCTGTCTCTCTTGGGCTGCGGGCACAGAGCAGTCGTCTCTCAGAGNNCGTGCAGTATGGTGGTAGCCTGAGAGGCACAGCCGGTAGCGGCGCTAATGCTCCGNTCTGGTTTACCAACAATCGNTATNGTCTCGGCCCGTTGAAGGACTGCTCCGTGCAGGCGCGTTCTTATGTTAAACGCAACATCGAGGAGGACTCCATCAGGATTTGGCGTATCGGATACGGTGCCGACTTTGTTGCCGGATATGGCAATCAGAGCTACTGTAACATACAGCAACTCTATTTTGAAGCNGGCTGGCGCATGTTGCGTCTTTCGCTTGGTCAGAAGGAGCGNCCTTCGGAACTGAAGGATGCCGAGCTCTCCACCGGCGGCATGACGCTTGGCATCAACGCACGCCCTCTGCCCCAGGTGCGCCTCGAACTGCCGGACTTCTGGACAGTGCCAGGCACGAAGGGACTCTTTGCCATCAAGGGGCACCTCGCATACGGCTGGTACACCGACAACCGCTTCCAGCGTGAATGGGTCGAAGGCACCGACAATGTCTATACGCGTGGCAGCCTATTCCACTCCAAAGCCCTGTTCATGCGCTTCGGCAATGTCAGGAGATTCCCCCTCACCGTCACCTTCGGTTTGGAGATGGCTTGCCAGTTTGGCGGGCGCGGTTTCAACGTTGCCAACTATGCAGGCGACGAGTTGTTGCGGGATGTGGCCTTGGGCGGCAATATCTTCAACGCGCTTCTGGCAAGCGGAGGCGATGTTAACGACGATGTCTTTTCCAATGCCGCAGGCAACCATGTCGGCTCGTGGCACCTGCGTATGGACTGGCATGGAGAGGCCTGGAGCGTAGGCGCTTACATGGATCATCTGTTTGAAGACCATAGCCAGATGTTCATGCAGTACGGGTTCTGGAAGGACATGCTTCTCGGTCTGGAAGTGTGTCTGCCGCGCAATCCTTACCTGAGTGCCCTTGTCTATGAGCACAGTGGAACCATGAACCAAAGCGGCCCTATCTATCACGATGCAACGGTGGAGAAGCCTCTGCAAATCAGTGGGCGCGACGATTACTACAACAATCACATCTATGGCTCATGGCAGCACGGCGGGTTCCTTATGGGTAACCCCACTCTCATCTCGCCGCTCTATAACGGCTATCATGGCATGCNCGGGTCGCTCTATAACCATTTCAANCGCACTTCCGTCCATCACATCGGTTTGAAGGGCAGTCCTCTCCGCCGCTTTTCGTGGAGAGCCCTTTACACTTACGAGAAGAACCTNGGCTCGTATGTCAAGCCTACAAGGGACCCGCTCTACGGNCANTTCCTTCTTCTGGAAGGCACATACCGATTCNGGAGCGTTCGGGGANTGTATCTCTCGGGTGCATGGGGCCACAACAGCGGCAGNNTGCTGGGGTCATCGAACGGTGCCATGCTTACTCTTGGATGGGACGGCTGGATATGGCGCACNCAGTAGAGGATTTTTGTCAACGGCGGTTTGTCTTCTCGCTCTTCCTTTTGTNTTGCGAGGCAGAATGTGCCGATGGCCTTTTGTCGGGGGAATGTACCTCTCCGCTATTCGGAAAGGAAGATGACGTCATCCTTGGGAGGATGGACAAATTCGAACTCAAGGGTGCGTTGCAAACCCTCGCTTAGCGTGTAGGGCGCCATGAATCCCGAGGCGTGCGCCTTCGTTGCATCGTACTCGGTGGTGGCGCAGAATTTCTTCACTCTCACGGAGCTGACGCTGAACTTGCGACGTGTGGCGAATGCCAGAGCATCGAAGCAGTAGCCGCCGAGCATGCCGAGCCAGTAGGGAAGCCGAACGGCGGGGAGACGTCTGCCGAGGACTTTCTCGACATGCGCCACGAGCTTATTCATCGTGAAATCCGGTTTGTCAATATAGTTGAAGACGTTGTATCCCTCTGTGCGTGTCTCTATCAGGTGTTTCACGAAAGCTACGACGTTGCCTACATAAGCCATCGACTTGCGGTTGTTGCCGTTGCCCACCATAAGGAACTTGCCTGAGGATATCTGACGGAGCAGGTTATATACATTGCCGCGGTTGCGTTCGCCGAAGATGACGGTGGGGCGGATGATGTTGACGTTGCAGTCGGGATGTTCGCCCCACCATGCCTGCAACACTTGTTCCGCCTGCCACTTCGACTTGCCGTAGTGGTTGAAGGGGTCGGCGGGATGCTGTTCGTCGGGGTTTGCCTTGTTCAGTCCATAGACTGCCACCGAGGAGAAGAATACGATGCGCTTCACGTTGTTTTTCTCCATGGCTTTCAGCACGGTTCGGAGGCCCTCGACGTTGGTGTCGTAGTAGAGTGTTGTGGGCGACACATCGTCGCGGTGCTGCGCGGCAANGAGAACCACGAGGTCGGTTCCTGCCAGCAGGCGGTCCATCTGTTCCTGCTTGCGCACATCGCCGATGACGGTAAGGCGGTTGAAGAAGTGACTTGGCAGCAGGTCGATGTTCTTCAGGTTGTATTTTTTTGTAGCATCTGCATTGCCATTAGTTTCGTTGAGCGTCTGTAGCAGGCGTGTGCCTACGAAGCCGCTGCCTCCGAGTAGTGTTATGTTCATTNCTTTCTTGTTGTTTTATTCTTTTCTAAGTATGTTTTTGTATATCCAACCGCGCAAACTGTTGGGGATGAGCCTTCCCGCCAGCCTCATTCCGCAGTTTCGGAGCATCTCCGTCAGGGAGATGTAGCCTGTCCGATGCAGCTGCAGTTGGAATTTCAGCTCAGAGATGGCGTAGTGCCAACCGCCTCTTCGCTCGTAAAGGTCCTCCGACATGCGGAACCACACCAAGGACTTTTGCAGATTGTGGAACTTGACGCCGGCACACAGCAGGCGCGACCACAGGTAATAGTCCTCGAAAAGGTAGAAGTGCCGGTAGCCTCCATGCTCCATGATGATGTTCCTGCGGAAGACCACTGTCGGGTGGTTCATGGGGTTACGCATTTGTCCGTAGCGGTAGATTTCCTGNTGNGTCTCGGGTGTTTTCCGGCAGGACACGACGTTGTCGGGCGTGCCGAAAAATTCGTCAATCCATGCNCCGACAATGCCAACCTCGCTGTGTTGTTTGAGATATTCCGCTTGCTCTTCCAGCCGGGTAGGGAAGGCGATGTCGTCAGAGTCCATGCGGGCGATGATGTCGCCTGTGCAGCAAGCCAATCCGCTGTTGAGTGCTCGTGCCAGTCCCTGATTCTGCTTGTTGGCCACGATGGTCAGAGAGTGGCCCAGTAGCTCTTTCCATCGGTCGATGACGGCATCGAGCTCGGGCGTCAGTGCTCCGTCCTTCACCAGGACCATCTGGTCGGGCTTGCGAGTCTGGTCGGTCCAGATGCTCTTCATGGCTGCATCCAGATAGGCGGGTTTCTCGCGAAGGTAGGTTGACATCAGTACGGAAATGGTCATTGGCGCTTATCTTTTAGNGTTTGTCAGTGAGAGGTAGAGTTGCTTGTAGGCAGTTCGGATTTTGTCGATGCTGAAGGTGTCTGCTATTCTCGCCACGTCCACCGTCATCTGCATGGNGGTGTCTATTTTNCTCCGGAAGTCCGTCATGTCCCCCTGCCGGAAGGTGTCGTAGCCGCTGATGCCTTCCAGGTAGTCCGCTATGCGCACGCGATTGGACATGAGCACCGGCGTGCCCTTCGACAGAGCCTCAAGGGCAACGAACGAAAAGGCCTCGTAGCGTGAAGGGATGACCACCAGAGCTGCTTGCCGATAGAGTTCGGACAGCTCTTGGTCGCTGATGCCTTGATGCTGTATGAAGTCGGTGCGGTCGGCAGGAAGGCTTCCTTTGCCTACGCAGTGAATCCGGTATTTCCCCCGAGGCAGAGCGAGGAGGTGGTCGATGCCTTTCACCTGGTCGTTGAGCCGCCCCACGAAGAGTATCATGTTCTGCCGCCGTTGTACGGGCGTAGCGGGCGGTGGCGTGCTGACGTTCCAGTGCGGAATCTTCTTGACGCACGGGTGCATCCGGTTGAAGAAGGCTTCGTCCTCGTTGTTGATGGCAGTGACGATGTCGGCGCATCGGCGTATTTGCGGGGCGAGCATCAGGCGGAAGAAGAGCTTGCCCGCCAGCGGTCGGTTGAGATACTCAAAGGGATGCCAGTGGGCAGTGTACACCACCTTCTTGCCCATCTCCTTTGCCATGCGCAAAGACAGCACGGTGCCTAAGGCTGTATAACCGTTGATGTGGACGATGTCGGCCTGCGAAATCTGTTGACGCAGCGTGTCGTGTTCATAGGTGTACTTGAAGAGTGATTTCACCTGTCGCATGTTGGGTATGGGCAGCACCTCTATGTCTGCATCGTCGCGGAACATGTCGCGGAGCCCCTGACAGTAGTTCACGGTGCCATCGTTNCCTCCTTCGGGGTTGCGTCTGATGAAGAGTATCTTAGGCATGTCAGGCAGTCGGAGTTAGTTGATTTGAAAGAGCAGGATGTCGCCGGCCTGTATGACGTAGTCGGACTTGGGCCGTTCGGTGGTCAAGTCTTTGTTGAGCTTGAGCACGCCGCTCCTGAACCGCACGGAGAGTGTCACAGGCGAGAGGTGGTTTTTGTTGACGACGGCCATGTAGGTGTGTCCTTCTTTTTGAAACTGCGACACGATGGCGCCTTTCGACCCCTCCACTTTGACGCTGCGCACCCCGGCCGGTGTCTTGCTCAGCCGCGTTGTGCCCTCGGGAATGTTGCCCAGATGGTTGACGGCCGTCACGCGGGCGTTGTGGAAGAGTTCCGTTATGGGGCGCAGCTCCCGGTTCATTTTCTGCACGAGGGTGTAGGTGGCTGTCTTGTTCCCGTCCCTGTCGATGGGGCCGTTGTAATAGACGTTGTCACTGTCCGGCTTGGGTGTCCAATAGGTGAAGTATTGCAGCGCCTGTGCGCCGTAAGCCAGATTGACGTAGGCCTGTAGGCGCAGTGCGCTCAGTGTGGGTTGCGGATATATGGCGTGAGGCACCGAAAGGATGAATCCCCAGAAGGGTTTTCCGCATTGCAGACTGCTGCGGCGTATGGTCTCGAGATTGGCGAACCAGTTTTCCCTCAAGCCGTCGTTCGTGATGGGATAGAAGTCGAAGGAGATTTCCCTACAGAGTGTTTTTGTGGCAATGTCGACATAATCGTCGTAGGTCTTCGTCTTGGTGTGTTGCAGAATCCAGTTGCCGTAGTTGGGGAGGAGATTGATGTAGAAGCAGTGTGTGCTGTCAATGGTATTCAGTCTCGTCATTTCCCGTTGCAGCTCAGCTATGCGTTCGGCCGACGGCTCGTCCTGCAACACATAGCCGAAGAAGCCCTTCTCCTTCATCAGCACCTTTGCTGCCTGTTCGGGCCGGCTGTGCGTTTCGGGGCAGTGACCGAGCACCTGTACGCCGCACTTCTCCGCTATGCGGCAGGCATGCACGAGTTGGTCGAGCGATGCATAGCCATAGAGCGACACGTCGAAGCCGCATTCGCGGAAGGTCTTGTAGTTCGCCTCGGTGGCTTTGTCGTTGGGGACACCCATGTAGGCTATGATGGGCATGGAGCCTTGCGCCGCTGCCTGAATGGACAGTGCAAGGATGATGAGAGTGAGCAGTTTCTTTGTCATGACTGTTTGTGTTTTATGTGGAAGGTGTGCATCTCCGGGCGGCAGTAGAAGTAGAGGCTCTTGAGGAACATGACGTATCGCTTGTAGCCCAGGATGCAGTAGAGCGTTTTGTAGAAAATGGCCATCAAGCGTCGCTTGCCTTCAAGGTCGGGAAGGTTGCGTCGTGAGACGTGGTCGATACTCTCTTTTATCAACATACCCTTCCTTCTCAGCATTTCGTGCAGAGTTCCCTTCCCGGTGGCGAAAGGGTTGTCAATCGTCATTTCCGCTGTCAGCCCGTGGTAAAGGCGGCGGTGGAAGGCGGCGATGTGAGTGCCGTCGGCATAGGTTGCGTAGGAATAGGGCTGGTGGACGAAGCGGTCGAAGACCGTTGCGTTGGCCACGAGGGCGTCGCGATAGACGGCTCCGAGCCGTTCGACATCCTCGTATTCCTTAAGATTCTCGATGCGTTTTCTCTTCACGATGCCCTGTTTCAGCATGTTGTAGTCGTAGCCGGCAAAGTGGACGAAGGTGATGATATCGTTGCGCTGTGGGCAGTCGTCCGTTCGGAAACGGACGCGCCATGTCCCTTCCTGAAGCACTGCCTCGCGCTCGAAGAAGTTCCACGGTGCGAGGTTCATGCCCAGCGACTGTTGTACATAGAGCCGTTCTCCCAGAAACCCCGGCGCCCAGTCCATCCACTTCTGGTCCGTGAAGTTGCCCACGGCGCGGTCCGTGAAGGCGTTGTCGCGCAGGCGCTCTTGCCACCATTCCACCATGCGCCGCCCCCACTCGTCAGCCCTGATGCCGCAGAAGCCGAGGTTGAAAATGCCGTTGACATTCATGGCCCATTCCGGATGTTCTCCCGTATAGTGAGGATGTATGCCCGCAATCTGCGGTGTGAGTGTCATGCTGTGTGTGTCGAGCGTGTCGAGCAAGGGGCTTATGGAGGAGAAAACATAGATGTCGGGGTCGAAGTAGAAGGCTTTGTCGTAGCCCTCCGAGAAGACGTGGCTGAAGCAGAACGGCTTGATGGCGGTGCAGAACTCCGTCAGGTCGTACTTGAACGCCATGTCGCGCCACTGCTGTTCCGTGATGCCGCCGATGACATCTCTGGCCATCACAACGCAGTCCGGCAGGGATTCCGGCTTGCATGGAAACTCGTCGGCCACATAGATGCGGAAGGTCACGTCGGGGTTGTGCTTTTGCAGAGACTGCCCCAACACCTGACCGAGGCCGATATAGTTCTTCGCAACGATGGTAAATGCTATGGCTCTCATGGATTTACTCTTGCTTGTTTTCGGATAGTGTCATGATGACTCTTGCCGGACATCCTGCTACGACGGAGTATGCCGGAACGCTTTTCGTGACGGTGGAGTTAGCGGCCACAATGGCGCCCTTGCCTATGCTGACGCCGGGCAGCACGGTGGCCTTGTCGCCTATCCACACATTGTCACCTATCGTGATGCCGCCTTTCGACTCTATGGGCCTTATGATGGGCGACAGGTCCTTCTGTTCTTTGCAAAGTCGTCCGTGTGCGTTGTCAACGATGGTGACCCATCTGCCCAGCAACACACCGTGCCCTATGGCGATTCTGTTGGCACACGAGATGTGGGCGTATTGGCCGATGTCGCAGCCGTCGCCGATGGTTAGCTCAGGCTCGATGCCGTCGATGAGTTGCCATGTCGTGAGTATGGCGTGGCTCCCGACGACGCTCATTTTGCCAATGGTGATGTGCCGTCCGCCCCGTAACGTAATGTCGGGGTAGAGAATGGTGCCGGGGCCAACACTTCGCAGCGCGTTGCGCAACCATGCCGTATGCAGCAGGGCGCGGGCCTGTGCAAGCCGCACGCAGAGCGAATGCCGACAGAGCACATGGGCCGTATAGCCGATGGCGTTGAGCAGGGGAGCGGCCGTCAGTCGCAGTCTTCTTGTCGTTGTCATGTCCTGTTCCGTTGTTTTCTTATCCTGGCTCGCACGATGTTTTCCCTTACCTTATATATAATATATGTCAGCACGCTTCCATAGCCGGCAGCGTGCAGCATGCGGTATGTCTTGACATGTTGTTGGTAGAGGAAGCGCAGATGCCGGAGCTTGTAGAGAAGCGTCCGGTTCTTGCGGCAGCATTCCACACCGACGGTGTTGGTGTCGTGCTGCCGGTAGTCCATGAGTGCCTCGTTGACGGGTATCACCTTCCCGCCTTCGGCCAGTGTCCTGACCATGAACCAACCGTCGTGCATAAAGGCTTCCGAGTAGTCGCCGCGCACCTGCTTGGCCCGGTTGTTTATCATGATGGTGCATCCGGGTATGGTGAAACTCACCCGGTGCCGGAGCGTCCGGTACATTTCAGGGTAGAGCTGGCATGTGTTCCAGAAGTCATCGTGCAGCACGCGGCCTGCTGCATCGACAATGCGGAGGTTGCAATAGGAGAAGTAGGGCAGGGCGGGGTCGTTCTTTTCCTCTTGTTGAATGGCTCGCAGGCTTTTTTCCACTTTGTCCTTGTGCCAGATGTCATCCTGGTCGCAGAACATATAGTAGGGTGCTTCGACATGCTCTATGAGGCTGAAGAAGTTGTTGCATGCGCCTCCCTGCGGCGGGTAGTCGAGTAGGATGACCTGCTCGGAGTGTCGCTGCCGGTAGTCGTTCAGCACGTCCGTCGTGCCGTCGGTCGAGCCGTCGTCATGGACGAAGACGCAGAGGTCCGTGCAAGTCTGTCCGAGCAAGGAGTCCAACAGCTCCGGCAGAAAGCGTGCGCCGTTGTAAGTGGCCAGCAGTATGGCCACGGTCTTCCGGCTTTTTATGGTATTTTGTATGTGCATCCTTCAATGATTCCTTTGATGAAAGCCTTCATGCGTCCGGCCTTGTCGTCTTCTGCCAAAATGATGCGCAGGAATTTCCGCAGCAGGATTTCCTTGAAGAGAAAGTCGCGGTCGGCTGCGGTCATCATGGTGCGGTGCTTGCGGTAGCAGATGATGTGCGAGCGCGTCATGCTCCGGGTGCGGAAACTGTTGTAGTCGGGAGTGAAGAGTCTAAACGGCCCCATCCGCTTGGGCTGCCCGAGCGAGTGCATGAGTTCGTAGTGTCCGAGGCAGACGATGCTGTATCCTTTTTTGTGGAGCCGCATGGCAATGTCGTGGTCAAGGGCGTCCAGAGGGAACGCCGCTTCGTCCGCTTCTCCTATGTCTTGCAGCACGGGCAGAGGGATTACGGTGCCGGAGTTGATGAGTAGCCGTCGGTTTGAAACCTCCTCCTTATGGCTGTTGCCGTCAAGGCTGGCAATGTGGGGCGTGAATACAGCCCGCGGCTGTCGGGCGTACAGCGATTCCACGGCATCCTTGTAGCCCTGAAAGTCGCGCCAGTGGCTGTCCTGATCCATGATGAGCAGCATGTCGAAGCCTTCGGCCAAGGCTTTGCGCATGGCATGGTTGAGCGGTTTGGCAATGCCGTCGTTGGTGTGTGTGCCGGGCGTGTTGTCCCACACAATGAGTTCGTCAAGGCCGCCGCGATAGGTACCCATGTTGCGTTCCACTTCTTCCCTGTCAGGGTGGAAGAGCGTCACCATCCCGAGCCATTTGAGTCTGCCTATGCTCTTCTCCATATTCCTGTTGCTGTTCCGTTCATGATTTTGGTGAACTGTATCTTGTTCACGATTACGCTTGGTGCCAGACAGCCGCACATTACAGCCATGAAGTCGATGATGTTACCCGTCGTTTTGCTCACCCACCATGCCAGCGGTATGAATGCCACGGTCATGATAGTCATAATGAGTTGGAGGCGCAGTGCGCCTATTCCGTTCAGGAAGTAGGCGTAGCGCATGCTCAGCACCATCAGCATGACATAGAGCGCCATCATGGCGGTCATGTCGGTTCCCACCTGGCATTTGTCGCCTATCCATATGCCGTACACCCACGGGGCGACGGCTGTCATTATGGCGAGCGTTGCGGCAATGCCGCCGGTCATGAGGTTCATTTTGCTGTTAGCCCGTGCTATCCATTCCATGTCGCCACGTTCGTAGGCATCGGTGGTAGCGTTCCAGAAAGGCATGCACACTACGGTGAATGCCACGATGATGAGGCTCATGTATCGGTATGCTATTTGGTAGGGGGTCACCATCTCCGGCGAAAAGAATTTCGATATAAGGATGTTGGCGGTCAGGAACTGTGCTACGCCCGCTATCTGAAGCCAGAAGAACTGGACTCCCGTATTGCATAGTGCCGTGGCAGTGTGCAGTCTGACGCATTTGAGCGAGGGGCGCAGGAACCGGTATTTTACGCCGAAGGTGTAGGGATATGCCAGCAGATAGACGAGCAGCGGCGCCCCTGTGTTGACTATCACGATGTTCAGGAAGTCGGCATGGCCTGTGGTGTAGAGCATCCACGTGGCGCCCAGAGCCAATGTTTGACCGAGCACCACGATGAGGTTGCTTGCTGCGGGTTGCTGCATGCCCATGTAGACGTTGCCGATGAACTTGAGCACGAAGGTCATGCACACCAGCACCACAGCGGTGATGATGGCGGTGCGCAGTTGCGGCAGGGCGGTGGCATCGACGTTGAGAAAGGCATAGACGTCCGTCTGCCATGCCAGAACGGAGAGAGCGCCCATGAGGGGCAGCGTGATGCAGCACAGCATGGCCAGCGTGGAGCTGACCACGGCGCGGGCCTCCTCCGTTTCGCCATGCGCCATATGGGTTGCCAGTTTGTTTCTCAGACCATTGCCCAGACCAATGTCCATCTGGTCTATCCAGATTAGTATGCTGCTCAGAGTGAGCCATACGCCGTTGCTGTATTTCCCGAGGCAACTGAGAGTGAGCGGCACCATGATGAGCACAACGAGTGCCGACCACCCTTTGATGAGGAAAGAGGCGGCAATGTTCTTGGTCAGGCGACGGGTTCGTTTGTTCATGATGGTACGGGGAGTGTTATGCGTTATGAGGCGAAGCCGAACTGGTTGACTCTGATGCCATACATAAATATATAGAGCGCCACGGCCAGCACAAACACTCTTCCGGCCCATGCGGGACGTACTGTGTTGACAACAGAGCCGAAGAGCAGTATTTCGGGTATCTGGTAGAGTTCCGACACGCGCACTGCAAAGACTGCTACGCCCGATAGTCCTCCCCACGCAAAGAGCCCGAAGGCTTGGCACAGGAGGATGATGTTGAGTCCCTTCATCCTTTGGCGCAGGGTGTCGTAGAAAAAGAGGGCATAGAAGAATACGGCGTATCTGAGCAGCGCGATGGGGTGGTAGAGGAGAATCTCTTCTATTTGTTCCCCTTGTGCGATGGACATGTCATAGAGTGCCATCTTTGCCTCGAGTGCCGGAATGGGAATGAGAGAGATGATGTCGAGGTGCAGGAACCAGATGATGACGCCTGCAAGCACGAAGAGGGAGAGCAGTATGCGGTATTTCACGGAGAATGGCTTGCTCCGGTAGAGCACCAGCGGCGCTATGGTGACGAAGGTGGTGTAGTGGAAGGAGGTGGCAATGAGCCACAGCAACACCCACGACAGCCAGAACCGCTTCTCCACACGACAGACGTATGCCGCCATAGCGAAGGCCATGGCAGCCGCAAGGCGTATTTGCTCGCAGTCATGCAGTTGGAAGAAGAAAGCGTAGTAGATGGGCAGGCCTGCGAAGAGGATGTCGTAGGAGGAGAGCCGTTTGAATGCGTACATCTTCAGGGGTATGCTGAGCAGGGCGTATATCCAGAGCAGGACATCGAAAGAGCCTCTCACCGTGTGCAGGAATTTGCTGAGCATGATGTAGGTAGGCTCTGTGGTCAGCTCTGTCTTGGGGCTGTCGTAATCCTGGAACATGCGGAAGTAGTGTGCATAGTCCGACGAGGTGTCCGGCTTCGTGGCGGCAACGACTATCATGACAATCGCCACGGCCGTAAGAACGAGCCCGAGAACCCTTTTGGGAATGTATTCCGTCAGGAATGACAGTCCCCAAGTGAATAGCATCAGCAGGAAGATGTACAGGTATATCATGCTTTGTCGTAGAGCAGTCCGCTACGTCCCACGACGTACATGGTGATACCTATATAGACGAGAACGAGCAGTCCGAGGGTGATGAGCATGCGCTTCGGTCCGGCAGGCTTGACGGGGACGCTGGCTTTCTGCACTTCTGTGATGACGGGCGTATCTTCCTGTAGCTTGGCTTTCGCCATTTGCAGCTTCTGGTNGANGGTGGAGAAGGCCTGGTACTTACTGTTTTTGTCGTTCTCGAGCTCGGTCACCTTTGCCTTCGCCGTCTCGTTCACCCAGTGCCAGTTCGCGTCGATGGCGGCGGCGTAGGCGGCGTATGCCTCCTCATACTCTGC
>WFLX010064585.1_pt1 | contig 25999 bp, 26 predicted proteins | sample 4967041 | NCBI WGS metagenome assembly WFLX01 (sample SAMN12857096, study PRJNA449069) | gut metagenome | isolation source: stool from male and female vole | host: Microtus ochrogaster | place: USA:Florida | collected 2017
CAACAACATGGAAGAAACAATAATAAAGGCTTTTAAAAGTCTATATCATTCAATAAAAATAACAAGAGAAAACTATGAAAATTGACAAAAATCACATTTTAAGCGTTGTCGAAGAAATACGCCGACAACTTGTAGGTCTTACCCCTCTCAACGTACTTATGTCCTGGGGCATATCCCAGTTTGCAGCCACAATCATTGATGATATGCCTGCTCTCCGACTCAAGGTGAACGGACGGCTTCACAAAGGGGAGGTGTTCATCGCTCTTAATGAGGGAACGGATTTCTATGAAATCTACCTCAAAAACGGCAACAACGCTGCAAGAAAGTTTGCGGAGGACATTGACTTCACTCAATTAGGAGAAACCATCGACAAAGAAATCGAGAGCGGAACTGACAAAGAGGAATACGCCAGATTCTGCGAGGAACAACGGAAACAGCTTTTCATGGGAAGCGTCGGGTAAAATCATGACATTAATGTATAGGTCGCTGTCATCAGACAGTGACCTGTGTCTTAATATCTTATCCTGTTATAATGTGATAATCGTGAGACTTACTCCATTTTTACATTTCTTTCCGGACTTTTTTTCTGTTGGATTTTATACCAGACTTTTCAAGTATACGATACACTGAATCTCTGCTTGCATATCCAGTCGCCTTCATAATGTCCTTAAGACGATGTCCCCCTTTATACATATTGACGACCAACAACTCCTTTTCCACCTGTGTATGCGCTACAGGCGTAAGCACATTAATTTGTGTATTGATTTTCTTCTGTGCCTGTGAATGGCGGCGTATGTAATTAACCTCCTTGGGTAACATCGCAAACATTCTCAAAATGTCGGTAACAGTGGTGTCGGGGAACAGTTCTCCGGCTGAATCTATATGATCATTGATGGATACCAAACGTATCCTTTTGACTAGACAAAACTGCAGAAAAAAAGAGAGCTTGGATGTTGAACTGACTATGTGGGACAGCTTTGAAATAACCAGGGTATCTGAGTTGTTGAGTTTTGAAATCAGGCGATCCCATTCCGGACAAATCTTATCTGACACTTTTTGATCCTCATACAACACTACACATCCAAAGTCCTGCATAAAGACTTTGTCCTTTTCTTCATCGGCATAGGTATCAAATTTTCTTATATATCCAAACTTGCTCATAATGTCCTATTTTCTTTAAATGTCCTATTTTTGCTGCAAATTTAATAAAAAGTTTCCAATACTTATCGGACATCTTTCATCATTTTTATCCAAACTTTATATTATGAGAAGAATGTTCCTGATTTTATAGCGGAATATTCCTTTGATTTTTCAAAAATCGGACTTCAGGGGGTATTTTAACAACATTATTTACAATTGCTTTCTATTATCATCTATTATCATATAACTTACTTATAATAACATATATAAATGTAATATATAGGACAAAAACATATTATTTCATAAACTATCGGACAATCTTGTCGATTAACAAAAAATAAGAAGTAAATTTGCTAAAAAGTTTATTAATATGATTCAAGAAACACTTTTACAAGCACGTTTTAAAGAGCAATTTTCAGACGACGGACATAACCTGAATTTTTATGATTATGTCCGATTTATATTGATTGACAAACATACTTTTCTTATCCTGCTTTCATTAGTTTTTTCTTCCATGGCAGGAGTGACTCTCTGTTCCTGCGATAATCCGCAGAATCACAATATNAATATNNAAAAAATCATCTCTGATTATATAGAAAANCATATAGACTTTAAGGATGGTGACATCAGGGAAACTGTAAAACAGGTTCGTCTATGGCGACAGGAACGAGATTCCATAAATAAACTGATAAATACAATTGACAATACTGACAAGAGAAACAGGTGGCTTNGCTTATTTAACGCTGCCAACGATTCCATACGCTTCTCGCTAGACAAGGCTTTGGATGAAACTTCAACNTCTTTTTNTGACTACTGGTATGCACTCTCCGAATTATCCGAAATAGAGGTTGATACCTCTTCCAAAGAGGTTATGGAAATGATTGCTCTTGCGTATAAAAAGAGCGTTAAAAGTGATGCGCTTATAGGTAATGCCAAAGAGGTTGTAAGGTGTTACGAGCAAATGCTTGAGAAGAGTTTGATGCGCGGCTTTTCCACATTGGATGATGTACTTGGATTCCTAGTTGTGGAGGATATTCATTTCAGATCATTCCTCAGCAAGCTCAATGAACTCGGAAGCCTTTCCCTTGAAACTATCGTTTCAAAATCTGAGAGAGTCATGAGGGATATTCTGTATCTGACTGCAATTTCCGATGCTCCTCTCAGCAAAAGCGAGGCGGTTGTAATTTTGACCATGAGAAACAACCATAGAGTGATACAGAATGCCGTACAGTGCAAAGAAGACCTCTCCAAAAACAAGGTATATGAACAGGCTCGTAAAGACGCTTATCTCTGGATGCTTCTTCAGCCATTTCTAGTCCTTGACAACTTCTCATACGTCCTGTTGACGGACGAGCAACGAAATGAAATCGAAGGACTGGTAACTTTTCTCGAGGAACAAAAGGATTGTCTAGGTTCCGCAGACTTCGCCGTTGATGCCGACAAGCTCCCCGATGTATTGACAAGAGAACTGATTGAACGATACGTGAATCATATAATTCTATAGTATGAACAGAGAACAAATTGACAGATTCGTAACCATTGCATCAATGGAAATGCCAGGGCTGATTTCACCCTCTGAGTTCAAAGGTGCGGAAATACATGAGGACAGTGCGCTCCTTACTTTCCAGCTACCCAAAATCTATAATATCGAAGAACTCATCGATGAGATTGAGGACCAGANGGAACTAGTACTGTTATATCACCATATACCAACAAGAGACNCNTATTTCGGGCAGAAATGCTGTGCCTATTCAAATCCGGATTTCGGCAGAATGTATAAAGTCAATTCTTATGCAGATGATCGTTTTCGGTGCGATACCCTCTACGTTACACTTTACGAGTCTCTTGAGACAATGGGGAGTGAGTTACTTGACGAACTGACTAAATTAAAGAAATACNGANAGTTTAAGTTCTGTATGGAAGAAGAGAGANTTCTGCGTAATTTCTTNTAACAACATAGTCCTATGAAAGATCCTCTATATCGCAAATTAGTCTCCATGATCCATGACTACAGGACATGGATTGATGTTGCGGACAGCGACAGTATAAGTACATTTTACATTCTTGTCGGCGGTGACATACATCCTGTTTCCTGTCGTATCATGACACTAGTTGTCAAGGTCCGAAATGGCCCTTTTTCCCCAGGCAAAAAGTGGGTCATTCCAGAATATATGCTTGACCGTGCCATTCATCGGTTAAAGAGGAATCTCCACTTCAAAAACCGAGTTCTAACCGGCAACCTGTCTCTCCGAGACGTAGAGGCAATCATGGCTTTCGCATCTGAAAACGTGATAAATCTCGAACTTGACTGGTAACTTGATAATGACAATAACACAATTAAGCACAACGCATGATACTAAAAATACTATATCTTGGGAACCTCCTTTCACTGGCTATTTTACTTTTGGTACGGGCAAATAAATGGAAGACATTCCTTTTCGGTTTTTGTCTCCGCATGACTTTGTCAGACAAATTCCGTAAGTGCTATCGCCTGATATTGCTTTCCATCATAATGATGCAACATCTGTACCATCTGTCTATATTCCAGAATCATTATGACTTGGTGATCTCAACGGTTCTATCACTCGGATTTCTTTCTTCATCAAAGGCAGACAGACTATTTTCTTTTCTTCAACGGAAAAGATATTTTATAGCATTCGCCACAATCACTGGTATATTAATATTTGTACCTCACTGCTTGATGATGGCTTATGTTTTTGATGTCATCCTATTCGGAGCCGTCTTTTATCCATCGAAACAAATTTTACAGTCATGTTCAGAAGGCAAAGAAAGGAAAAACCTCATTAAAAATCCGGAACTCTTCATAGATACATATTTCTATTGGTAAAACTGGATAACTGGCATTTGCAAGAATCTTGTAAACTGTCGCAATTTTAATTTCAAATGAGCACAACTGTTTTATGGTTTTGTAAGACCCTTGTTTCCCCTTTCGTCTTACAATACTACGCCCCCTTACGGGTAGTGAATGTTGTACACCGGGCTTGCCCGTTCTTGAGGGTAGCACCATAAGTGCGTAGCCTAATACGCACCTCGCCTAATGAGGGCACGGAGCAACGACCGGCATACCGGCAGCAAGCTGTTAATGATAATATACGAAATATGGCAACCGACACCAAGCAGGTAATGGACATAAGACCCGGCAAAGGAATGACCGTCGGGCAGAGTGACGAACACCAGAGGAACTGGACCGCAAAAGGATGGGACTGGGCAGTAAGCCACGGCAATTATGACCCGGCTAGGGAAACTCTCAATTTTGAGGTATCAAGAGACGGAAAGATAGTTCCAGTTGATAAGTCGAAAACTATCCCTAAGAAGATGACGGAGATTTTGGCAAGACGGGGTATCAAAGACCCTAATGAAGGACTTGCCGAACCTAAGTTCCGTACTGTGGTGAACATTATTTTCGGAGGTAACCGAGGCAGGATGCACAAACTGGCTTTTGGCAGTCAGAAAGTGGATGTTTCTCCCGGTGTTCAGAATACAGGACTCAAGAGGATGCCGGAGATTGAACAGTGGGCATTGGACATGTACCGGTTCTCATGTAACAAATGGGGAAAAGAGAACATCGTCTCCTTTATTGTGCATCTGGATGAGATGAACCCACACATACACGCTACGGTTCTCCCCATTGACAAAGCCAAGCAGCGCATCTCTTTCAACTCTGTTTTCGGAGGTAACATATACGCTTTCAAGGAATACATCACATCACTGCATGACGAACTAGCCATTGTCAATCGCAAATGGGGGCTTGAACGGGGGACTAACATTTTGGAAACAGGGGCCAGACACCGTTCTACGGAAGAATACAGACGTGAACTTAGCCGGGACTGCACCTCTCTAGAAGAAACGATACGTAATAGTGCCGGGGTACTTTTCCAGCTCCAGAAGGATANTCGATTTGCNGAAAAGAGNGTNAAAGGANTATCTACCATGATAGCCAATCTCAACAGTAAAAAGGAGTCCTTGACCGAAGAGATAGAGCGTCTAAAGACCGAGGTTGAAAATGGCAGAGGAAACTCAGAGGAACTCGCCAGTCGCATAAGCCATCTTGACTTTGAACTGCAGAAAGTCCTGACAAGCCTTTCTGATAAGCAGGTAAAACTTGCGGAGGCTGACAACAAACTAGCTGAGCTAAGACAGATCGNAGAAGATTCCAAAAGACAGACCGAGGATTATCGTAATGAGATAAAACAGGCTACTCACAGTATGGAAAAGCAAATCAGGTTCCGAATCTCTGATGCCTTGATTTCGGAGCTTTGTTCCGATTTTATTTCCGCCTATTCTGATTTACCACCGGAGTCAAAAAAAATGTTTGAAGACACCCTGATAAAGGACATGGCAGAACGGGGTGAGGATATCATCAGATGTGCTGTTTTCCTGTATGCCAATTATGTCGATCTTGCTACAACATTTGCCGAAGGACGTGGCGGTGGCGGTGGTGACACAGACCTTCCGTGGGGGAGAAAGGAGGATGAAGACGACCGCGCATGGGCAAGAAGATGTTTCCTTCAGGCACACAAAATGATGCGACCTTCAGGGGGCAAAAATATCAAGCGAAAGTAGAGTCTGATGTACGGTGCGATGTCCGATTTCCCTGCCCGATTTTAATAATTTCTAATATTGGATAGAATTGCCTCGGATTACTTTTTTACTCACNGATTTCCGATTTACTTTACACTCAAAAACAAAAAAGACATGATGAAAAAATTATTATTNACACTTCTTTTGGGATGTTCTTTACTAAACATCCGTGCCCATGATACAGACANTAACAGGGCTGAATTTTTATCATCCGACATGNTTGAGGAAGTCGAGCGGACTGAACAACTTGAACCATCATNCCTGCNAGGTATAGTANCTGTNTCTGACTGNAAATCCAANTGGTATGCCANCCTGTCAGGCGGTGTTTCTTCTTTCCTTGGTTCTCCGTTGGGTTGCAACGACCTGTTTGGTCGAATGAAACCGGTACTGCAGTTTTCGGTCGGGAAATGGCATACGCCGGCAGTCGGAAACCGTATTGTTTACAGCGGTTGCGTATTCAAAGATGCAATCGGAGACAACAGGAAGTACGGGAACTTTCATGCTGACCTGATGGTAAACCTGAACGGATTATCCCCCCGCTTTTTATCCGATATGAAATGGGGTGTCATACCTTTTGCAGGAGTGGGATTTATTCGCAATAATGATAACGGACAGCAACCCTTTGCATTCTCATACGGTATTCTCGGGCAGTACCATCTATCAGACAGGTTGCATCTGACAGTGGAACTTGGTGGCACTACGACATTTAAGAATTTCGATGGCTACGGCGATTCCCCTAAGTTAGGTGATAATCTACTCAATTTCTCTGCCGGCATGTCTTTCACAATCGGGAAGAAAGGCTGGAAGAGAGTTATAGATGCTGCTCCGTATATGGCTCAGAATGACTGGATGCAGAAACATGTATACGTTCTAGGAGACAGATACAACAGACTGCTCAAGGAATACAATACTTCTATGGAAACTGGCATAGAGTTAAAGAAAATTCTAGATTACGAGGGACTGCTGGTAAAATATGAGGATAGGATGTCAGCACTTGCTAAAGGAGACTTGAAGACAGGAATGGACAGCTATCCAAAGAATGATTACAGCGGATTGAATCAGTTACGAAAAAGATTGGCCAATGGGAATAGTAATCTCAGTAATAACATGAATAATAGCCCTCAGCTTACATCTAAAGACAAGGGTTTTTCCGGCAATTCATCGGACATAAATGATGGAGTGTCTCGATATTCGGGAAAATTGGGTGCAAATGTTTCTTGCAATGAATCATCGGACATAAACAATCACTTGACCGATTCCCTTGCGAAGTATGATAAAGCTCTTTCAGGAGCACCAGTCCATTTCTTTTTCAAGCTGGGAACAACAGATTTTACGGATTCCTCTCAGATTATAAATATAGATGAAATTGCCAGGATAGCAAAGAAACACAACCTTTCCCTGACGGTCATTGGCTCAGCTGACGCTGCAACAGGAACCTCTATAATTAACAAACGCCTTGCGGAAAATAGAGCCAAATACATATCATCACTTCTTGCTGAAAGGGGAGTCGAAGAAAGTAACCTTACCCTGATATCCTACGGAGGTATTTCACGGTACTCTCCAACGGAAGCNAACAGGCAAACAGTAGTTATTATGACAATAAACGACAAATAGAATCAAATCCCTACATGTAAAGGTTGGCCGGCTTGTGAAAGTCGGCTTATCTTTTGTCAGTTCCAAAATACTTCATCCATCCTGCACATCTTATCCAAAAGAATGGTGTCTTGGAAATGGTCTTCCCAAGAAAAATGGCGCCCTCCACTTTTCCGCCTTTACGTTCTATTTCCCTTTTGAAATCTTCCATACTTTGTCCGGAAGTCAATATATCGTCAACGATGATGACACGTTTTCCAGACAAGTCTTTTACTATCTCATAGTTCTTTTCAAGGGTTCTCTCCTGACCANTTTTTGCCTCATGCAACGCATTTCTTTGTTCAAATACATCCACGTCAAGAAAACCAGAAGTGAGATCCCGCCGGTTCGTCCTGATATACCAGTTCAGTCTCTTGAAACGTTGCACATATTTTATATCTGAGCTGCATGGCATGAACATAACATGATATGTTCCTCCATCAAGAGACAGTGCGTCTAGGCAGGCTTTGAAATAAGTAATTCCATGAATATTTCCGTTCTTAAACTCGTATATTTCCTTACAGAAATNCCTCTGTCTCTCGGAAATAAATTCTTTGTATCTTGATGGGAAATAGAAATCAAAAAACACGGTTCTGACACCTTTGTGTTTAAATGGCTTAAGCGGTTGTCGATCCTCATAATTAGCAGTATGGGTAAAGTGATANATCTTACAGGCATCCCTGCTTCCTGCAAGAACAGCCAACATACAATATCTTTCCCTGTCCTCTTCCGNCTGAGAAAAGAGAGCTGCGGAAAAAGCAGCATCTGCTGTTCTATTCTTCCAGAAGATGATGATGCGCAAGAGTATAATGATCTGTATCAGCATTATTATGATAAAACCTTTAANNGGCATAATTCTAGAATTGATATTTTTCTGCAAAGGTACAGCCTATATTATAGAAAACCATCTCTTTGCGTTAAATTTGTAGAAAAAAGTCATTAATATGACATAAAAAACTTAANATTAACACAAATTTAACCTNTAGATTAAATTTATCTGTCTATAAATTTGTTATTATCACAATAAATCAGTATTTTTGCAACGTATTTAACCTTTAAGATAAAAGTGGAAATTGTAGAAATATATAAGGACTGGCTCTATAGCATCAGTTTCGATGAGGAAGATCTGAACGAGTACCAACGTGTTTTCCGTGAGTGGCACGATTTGGACTACCTTNTCACTTTCTTCTCTGAGAACAAGGATAGTGTGAATACTGACTTTTGGAAGAACGCNGGACTTGATCCGGACAATCCAGATAAGTCAGCGGAACGTGTAATTGATGAGGCGGATAGCCTTGAGACTTATATCAGTCAGCTTGTCGCCAACTGCTCAAACGGAATAAAGCCGGATTTTGACGAGTATTTCCATTTCCTCGGAGGAAAATACAAGTGTTTGTGGTCACTGGAACCCGTGAAATCATACGGTACGGATTCACCATCGTTACTGAGACTCTATGCCATAAAGATTGACTCAAACTGCTATCTGATTGTTTATGGAGGCATTAAGTTGGGTGAGACTATACAAAACTCACCGGTGTTGAAAGATAAGGTGTTTAACAAGATAGATTCAGTCCTGAGCTTTCTGAAAGCCAACGGCATAACAGACAGCGAGGATATTTAGATAAATGCAGACGTTATGAAATTCAATGTTGAAAAAATGAAGGAAATCTCCCGCCCGATGACTCAGAGCGAAAGACAGGAGATAGAGTTCCGTAATGAAAACCGGGACTGGCTTGCTCTGTCTGCCAAATTTGCCCTCTTGCTGAGGCATATTCTACGGACTGAGAAAATGACCCAGACGGAGCTGGCAGCTCGTATGGGTGTATCATGTGTTCGGATAACAAAACTTCTCAGTGGAAAAGAGAATATCGGCTTGCAGACTATAGCCAAAGTTGAAAAAGCCCTTGGGCGCAGCCTGGTGACCTTCCGTGACAATACCGAGCTTTATGATTCGTCCCGAACACAACCCTACTTTACTCAGGTATTCTCATTTCCGGTCTATTATGGGAAGCCGGAAAGCTTCTCAGTGAGGACACACGCTCCTGAGTCATTCTCAAGATTATCAACTGGTAAGATACTTGTGTAGTTATGGAAGAGCAAATATTATACAGGTTTGTGAAACTTGAACTGAATCAGTTCGCTACATTCGAAGCTGACTATGTCGACGATGTGAAACCTCTGGAACTGTCAAGCTCCTTCCAGTTTGCGTACAGCTTCGATGATGATGTGGTATGCTGCACGACTACGGTTGTCATAACAAAGGAAACAGGTCCGGTGCTGAAGGCTGAACTCAATTCCTATTTCAATATCCAGTCAGAATCGGTAGTATCTATGACTGAGGATGATTGCGTGGTTTTACCGACAGGCTTGATGACACAATTTGCCTCCTTGGGCTATGGATCCATGCGTGGAGTTATATATGCCAAAACAATGGGAACACCATTGGAGAAGATCATTCTACCTCCTAATGATGTGCATAATATTTTTACAGTTCCGGCTAAATTCAGGAAATAGAATGAGCTCAAATAATCGTATAACATTCGTTGTTGGTGCTGGGGCCCCACTTGATTTATCTTTGCCTGAAAATGTTATTTGGCCCTCAACCGGCAATATTACATCAGAAGTTTTAAAACCTTACGATAATTATTTGGATTCCAAAAATCCTATAAATATCGTACAGGACGTTTACGATGTTCTATTAAAAAAATTTCCTACCGGACATAACAATCCTTTTGAACCTGAGCCGGATGGNCCATCTATAAACTTTGAGCAACTATTNCATGTCCTNGAAATGCTTGNTTCGTATTCAGNTGTATGGGAAGGNCGTTNCNNNGCTCCNANTTTNTTCCCTGTTTTTGCTCCTTTCACTTCACCAAGTGTTAGTTTAGACTGCCAACATATTCATTCTGTAATGAAGCAGTTTATTCTAAGAATTATGGAAATTGTCAATGGGTATAATCAACACTTCGCATCGGGAGNAACGGAAAACCAATGGTACAGGGATTTTTATNCCTCTTTCCGTGAAGAAACGGATTTCTTTATATTTAACTATGATACTACTATAGAAGATTCCATAGGAAAGTATGAAGATGGGTTTGAACCTGATGGAATACAAGACAAGTTCCTGCGCTTCAACCCCAAACGACTGTTCAATTATAATGAACGTCCGGCAACCATAAATCATCTTCATGGTTGTATAAATTTCTTTGAGAGCACCTATTCTGATTCTAATCAAGACGTATATACATTCCTTTCACATGATTTGTATAAATATCCTTCTTTTCAGGATGTCAAAAAATTGATGATTGGTCGCAGTAGTGGCGATCCTGCGTCTCAATCTGGCGAAACTTATCATGCCAGCCCAATAATTACAGGGTTAAGAAAAACCGATAAATTGAATTGCATCCCTTTCGATTTTTATCATGGTAATATGTATAAATCAGTTATCGATAACAATAAGTTAGTCGTGATTGGATATAGCTTTGGTGATTTATACTGCAATCAACTTCTCGAAAGGCTACATTATATTCATAAGGAACGCCGTCGCATTGTTCTTATTGATTTTTGGAATATTCCAGAAGAAAATCGTAAATGGCATGGAGGCTATTATTTAAGTCATAATTTGGGACATTTTATTTGTCGAGCTATGGAAGTTGGAGACTTTCATAATGCTGTGGATGAACTTTACCGTAACGAAGACAAATATACGGGAGCTTTATATAGTAATAATGGATGCTTAATGGTATTACCGCAAGGATTCAAAAAAGCAGCCGCTGCCTATGGCGATATAATAAAGTTTTTGAATAGCTGAATATGGAAAATCAAACCGACGAAATAATAGAAAGCAATTCCTGCCACTGTCACGAATGTGACTGTGGAGACTGTCACTGCCATAATAACAGTGAGGAACAAGATACCCGGCATATCTCATATTATGAGCCGTCACCGGATGATTTNGATGACTGGGATTGACAATAATCTNCAAAAACAAAGGGAGCAACCACACATATCCGTGTTCGGTTGNTCCCTTTTTTATCTGCCCCTGCGGAAAGGCACATATTCTTCTTCCGTGACCTCGACCGGCGATCTTTCTTCATGTGCGACTTCCAGNGTGTTGCCGTCATTGTCTGCATCCATCAGATCTACCTGTGCGNCTATGCGCTCCTGAATCGTATCTATTCTTTGAGTAATCATTGAGGATGCTCGTTTAACATCATTCAACGTCGTTTTTATAAATTCAGGAGACTCTTTCAGCTCCTCCAGCCAGCTTTTGAGGTATGCGGCGGAGTCCTCCTTGAGCTGCTTGACAATACCGTATCTCGATGCTATCAACGCACTTCCAAGTTCCGCTACCAGTTCCTCCCTGGCATAGTCCGGCGAACCGAACACAGCACCCGGCTTGAAACGGTTAAATCTGTTCTTAGCTCCGGTTGAGTGCGTCATTTCGTGGAGGAGAGTGGCGTAAAATGCCTCACCGCTCGTAAACTGCGCTTTTTCAGGAACTACAATTTCATCCTTAGATATACTGTAATATGCCTTGTCCTGATGACGTGGATATATGGGGCATTCCCATAATCCATGTTCTATCATTGCGTCAAGTGCCGAAAAAGATGTTTTCTCTCCATCAATCGATGCAGGGCGTTTAAGCATATTGTCCTCAAGTATCTTCTTATACATCTCCGGTCTGGCTTCCTGCAAATTGGTCTGGGAAACATTGAAGACATTATACACGTTCAGTTTAGGGTAAACATTATACTGCGACTGTTCTTCCTCCGGCAACTTGCGATAATCCTCATACTTGATGCGCTGTTTCGTCTCTTTATCGACAACGGTAAAGCTGGTGAGGAATACCGGAAACGATTTCTCTCCTTTGAGAATAGCGACCTGCGGCAGTTTCTCTCCGTTCTTATCAACCAGAGGAAGCGGTTTCCCGTCTTTATCAGTCTTGAAATTCAAACCTGCTATACGGTTGAAAGTACAGAATACGGGTACCTTATAGCCGTTGTTTTCACAGTGGAGCATGAGCATAAACGCATTCATTCCGTTGTATTCACGTCCGGAAAGATTTCGTGGCCATGCCATCATGCCCTCCGTAAACCACGGCTTTTTCCAGTCCTCCTTGATTGACGAGATTTTGTCTATCATCATTTCAGCGAATCTGTCCAATGCCCGGTCCTCGGCAGAGCGTCCGTCACTGTTATTGTCTTTTCGATATCCCATATCTCAGCGTTTATTGAGTGACGTCAGAACGCATTTCTTTTTCACAGATTTCAGAGACGACACAGCTTATGCCTATCGTATCATAGTACACAGAAAGCTCCATCTTACCCTTGGCATGGATTTTAGCCTTACCGGTCAGGAACGCTTCTTTTTCAGCTGAGAACTTGAGGAAGCGGACCCATGTGTACACAAAGTCCTCTCCAACCTTTTCTGTACTGAAAGCGGAGAATGTCAGATAACTGTTACCCTTCTTGTCGGTCTTTTCTTCAACCGTCTTTCCGATGGTGCCGGTGAACTCCATTGTTCCTTCGATGCTGTTTTTAACGCTCGTGGGATTGAAATTAACTGATGAAGCACGGAGGTTTAGATACAGGTTATCACCGCGTTTCCTGAATGTCAGGACTCCGACGATCTCTATGCGACTGCCGACAGCGAACATCGGAATATCAGCTTCTGTCCCGTCCTTTGACACGGACACCTCTATGTCCTTGTTACCTGTTTTCCCCGGAATAGTGGTCTTTACCGTAAAACCGAGATACTTGTCACCTTCGTTGCCTGAACGAACCGATGCACCCTGAGTGATGACACCGTTGAGTGTTACATTGCTTTTAATCATTGTTCAATGGTTTTATATGTTAATTATCGAATTTGCATACTATCCTGACGGCTCATGCCTTCTTCAACCCCTTGCTCATAATTGAGAGAGGCACTGCTGGCAACCGTTATCTGACTGATTACCGCTCCTATTCTTTCTCGTTTCGCATCATCGTCAAGTGTGTTACTTGATAGGATTAGCGACAGTCGATTCATTTCACTGTTGGATAGACGGTGGTCATATTCATGACTGCCATCATTGATATAAAGGACGGTACCCCCGTCCTCCTGTATCTTTAGACTACACTCCTTCAAACCTCGGATCAAAGCAGATAGGTCTATCTGCCTGTTGAGAGCAGCATCTGTGGAGGCTTGCATTTTCTCCTCCTTATTGTCTATCTGATTGGCGAGAACCATAAGAGAAGAGAACATTGTCACTATCATATCCATGATCGGGTCTCCTCCATGAAGGTTGATTCCGCTGTCTTCAGAGGACAGCAGCTTCTTCATCCAGTCCTCCGGGGAAAGTTTTTCATCTTTAATAGTTTCTTCCTGCAGCATCGGTTCGGGCGCATGATATTTGGAGAGTAAATCCTCTCCGTTGTGCATGAGCTGCAAGTTGATATTTCCCTTAACGGCTATCTCAGAAAGATATGCCGCCGGATCAATGTCCCGTAAGGTCCCATCTGAACTTATCTGTTTCACTCCCATATGCAGGTGCGGTCCTGTCGTTCTGCTACCGGTATTCCCCGACACGCCTACCTTCTGACCAGCAAATACGGTATCACCGGGTTTCACAGCCAAGGAGTCGAGGTGACAGTAAATGACCTGTACCTTGTATCCGTTCTCACGGGCATATTCCACGGTTACCGACTTTCCGCCCAGACTGTTGGCGCTGCTGTTCACATTGACAACCTTACCGTTATTCTCAGTCGCAAACAACGGCTCATGGTCTGTCCTTATGTCAATACCCTTATGGAATTGTTGCCTGCCATGATCCATCGGATCGTGTCGGTTGCCGAATGGTGAAGTTACAAAGAGAAACTCGTCACGCTTCAACGGAAATGAGTATGCTTCAGAGCCCTCACTCCATGCTGTCCCTGTTTTCTTGCCCTGCGCTCTCATCTCCTCCATAACCATACGGTCATATTTCGCAAGGTCATTACGTTCTATGATACTGATAAGGGCAGGTGCATATTTACCGGCAGTGGCATAACCTGCTTTGTCAAGTTCCTGCGCCCATGCCTTGTAATTGTCTGGTGACTGTCGGAAGCATTCGGCATACCTTCTGTTATCCTTCAGGAATCGAGAATGATGTTCATATGACTCGGCGACAGAATTATAACTGCAGAACTTTTCATTCGGCTTGTCATCGGTATATAGACCGTATGCACCGCCGGAGGCAAGCCATGACGAAGATGCTTTTATGCCAAAATGGTTGTTTTCGTTCCTCGCCAGCTGACTTTGTCCATTGGCACTTTCAAGTATTCCCTGGGCAAGCGTTACCGATGCAGGTATGCCATACTTACGCATCTGCTCCATTGCGTATTCGGCATATTTCTCGGCATATTCCTTGTTTTTATTGCTCATATTTGATTATATTTTTAGTCCATGATATTCTCGGTTCTTTTCCGCTACCGCCTCGTTTTCGTCTCTTAGAGGCAAATCATAGATAGATACTCTTTCCTCAGCTCGCACTAGTTTGGGCAGCACGGTGTCAAGTTCTTCAGATTGGAAACTAATGTGGCTGACTTCCTGTCCGCTGGCATTGTCCTTACCTTTTTTCAATTCATAACCGGCTATTCTTGAAACCTTTTCTGCATCGTCGAAAAAGCACTCGTATTCTCCTTCATTCCTGAACAGAAGAATGGTATCCGGGAATTTACCTCTCATTTCCTTGTATTTATCCATGTTAAGGTTCACCTCCGCGATATCATTGACACATTCATCCAGCGGCAAACGGTCATTTTGTTTCAGTTCCTTTGCCAGTACGTCGGCAAACAGGCTTGCCGCAAGGCTTGTCTTGTAGGCACCTACATCATCGGTTATCCATAGCCTTTGCCATTGCAGCCTGCTGACTTCCCTAGGCTCAAGTTTTCCGGCTCCCGCAATTACCGGCAAGCACATAAACCTACCATCCTTTGTCTTAAAGACATTCACACGCTCTATACGTGAGGTATCAAGTTCCTTTGGGGAAGGATTAAAGATGTCTGTCTTGAGTTCCGGTTCATTCTTTGCGAGTGCATAGTATTTCTGGGCAAGCTCCATCCTCACGGCGGATGAACGTGTTTCCTCACCCTGCTTGACGGTAGAGAAGAAGCGGTTGATGTCCTCTTTTTCAGGATAGATGGCAAAACCATCTTCATTGACAGGTTTCAGGTACAGCGCCCAGCGGTTGTTGTCGTCACGAAGCATCTGCACACGGTCAAACTGAACTTCGGTGGACTCACGTACTGCCTCGCTGACATCCAGTTCATTGATTATCTCAAGACTAATACCGTTCAGCTTGGCTACTGAGACTCTCTTTCCTGCGAAATAACTGTCGTCGGGTCTGTATCCGAGCCGTCCGTCCCTATTGTAGAACCTTACATAGCTTGCGCCTTCACGTCGAAGAGCCGCCTCGATTCGGTCTTTTGAGAAACCCGGAATATTGGAGGATATGACCTTAGCCTGACGCTCTTTTCTCTCTTCAGCGCTGAACACTTCGTCGGGTGTGATCATATATAGGTGCTTGTCACCGTTAGGCATGACGACATGGCCACCTGCCAATGCTCCTGCCGGCAATACAATATCAACTATGCCGGTTGTGTTGTCCTTTACCATAACCAGCTCCTTACTTTTACGGTCCGGATATTCCTTAAGCATATCACTGATGGTATATGAGCCTTTGGCTTCCCAGTCAACTGGCATATATTCCTCGCAGATTCGATGGATGCTTGCTGCAGATTGGAGTGCCTCGGTATAAGCAACTTCAACAACTTCGGGGTCATCGCAATGAACCTGTTCGAGTGAATGCTGTTTCTGTGACTCGTAGTAACCAAGACTGAACTTGTCAAGGAAATCCTGTTTGTCACCTCGACCCGGGAAATTCCTTCCGTCAATTTTCATACCACCATGTCTGAGTATATCAGATAGTATAAGTGCCTCTTCTGAACTGACCTGCGGTCTCTGCTGCATACGAAGTCCTTCTGTCTGTCGGGAGGTACGAAGGGATGCATATTCTATTTTTTCACCCTGTTCTGCCTTCTTCATCACTGTAAGGGCATTGTTGATATCGGACTCGATGGCATCTATCAGGCATGGGGTCTCCTGCAGCTCTCGTGTCCAGTATTCTACAAGAGGAATACTCTCCGGCTTCAACTTGGCAGGAAGCCCGTATTCCATCATCTTTACTCCTGAAGCCAGTTCCGTTATCAGTTTCTCATATTTCTCTGAGGATTGCGAGGGTGATCTGCCTCCATACATCACCATTCCCTCACGGGCGAGACGCTGCTGATGGCCAGTTGCACTGGTCACTAGGCGCAACAGCTCCTGAACATATTCGTTATAGTGGGCAAAATGCTTCTGGTCTGGGATGTATATGGCATCTTTCACCGTATCGTAGTGGGGAAGACCTGCTGAATCCTTACGTATCGGCACAAGGTTATCCTTCATCCGGTCNGCAAATTGCTTTACAGAGGAACGTAGTTCTCGTTCTTCAGCTTTCAGGTTGCCTCGGTCATTGAGACTTCCGAAGCGTGAGACAACATTTTGGTATGATGTCTTGTCAACCATCGGGAAAGTGGTCTGGTCTATGTTGAAAAGGGTCCGGATTTCCCTCTGTCGTTCCCCCTTGTACAATGCCTTTCGTTCAGGAGGAAGAGACANATATTCCTCCCTTGATATACTGTCTCTTGTATCGTGNCGGTTTACATACTTATCCCATCGATACCAGTTGAATGGAACACCTTTCTCATTGTGCAGGATGCTTTCTCCTCGTTTTTTTGTATCGGTGAAAGTTGTGTACTGTGCGGTTTCGTAGCCGCACTGCGTAGTATGGAGACCCATCATCAGACTGTTGAAAGGACTGATACCCGGACCTTGTGGATAGAATCTAGGAGCTGTACGTCCTGAAGTGTTCAGCCAGTAACCGCTGTTGTTTACCGCTCCGTTAAGGGCATTGATAAGCAAGTCNACCTGTCTTGATGCAGCTGCCTGTTCCTGTTGCGATTTTTCTCTCATTTGATATTATGTTTTATCTNGTTATGGTAGGTCGGTAAACATTCTCGTTCATGCCNATTTCAGTATTCTGGTAATTCTCACTTGCCGATCGGTTCATTTCGTCATTCCTTGCGAGGATAGCGTTGGCAAGCGTGTTCAGTGGCAATGCACCTGTGTTATATGCTTCTATCACGCTATCAGAAAGCCTTACGCTGCATGGCACCCTATCGATNGTTGCTATNAGGATATTACCTTTTATGGCTGGTTCGGATATTCGTGGATTCAGAACTTCGTCTTCATACATCTTGTATCGGTTNTGNCGATGATCAGGCTGCCTGCGTTCTATTGCTTCATGTCCGGCCTTGTTCAGGAGATTCAATCCACCCATGCCCACAAGCACCATTTTTAGGATGGGATTCTTGATGAACATACCGAGAAGGATGGAGGCGATTGGCAGCATATTGTCTTTCAAACCTATGGATTTAGTCTTACCAGTAAAGAGTCCTACCAACATGTCTGGAAGCATGGATATCACATAACCAAGATTTTTCCCAATCTCGCCAATGGAGTCCAGACCCAATGTCGAGAGAATACCTCCCCAGCCACTCTCATTGGTAACCTTTTCCTCATTCTCTTCTTTTTGTTCTACAGTTTTTGATTCCTGCTCAGGCGTGTTAATTTCGACGGTCACATTATTCCCGATACTTTTTTTCGTTCTATTATTTTCTCCATCCCTTTTACGCTTCTCATTTTCGGCAATTTCTGCCAGATACAGTTCTTCATATCCTGGGGCAATAACCAGAGGTACATTGGCTCGGCTTGTGGTGTTCTCTGACAGTGTACCTGAGTTCTGCATTGACTTTCCAGAATCTGTAAATCCTGTAAACGGGTTGGAGGTCCTGAAAAAACCTGTCCAGCTTTTCCAGAAAGGCTCTTTCGTCATGATACCCATCTTTTGCTCAAGCCTCTCATTCACTCCAAGCACATACTTGTTCTCGTAGGATGTGACATCAAAGCTTTTTTTCCGTATTTCATCAAAAACATTGGTAGGACTGTTGAAAATACTTTTGCTGATACATTCCTCAACGGTCATGGTCTTGCCTTTGTCTTTTCCGTCAAGATAGTTGCCCATAGCCCCGAATACGATCTCTACTCCGGCAAGCCTCGCAAGCGCTCCCCATGAGCTGAAGCCCCCTGTCGTCATAACGTCAGTACCAAATGACAACGCATTTCCTGCAACTTTCTCTGTTTTAGACGGTGAATAGGCCGCCTCCCCGCGACGGTCTATCTCTTCCTGAAGCGGGGATTTCAATAATGTAGATCCTAATCCCAGCAGACTGCCTTCCACACCTTTCCGTATGATGTATTCAGCTGATGATTTGGGCATCTGGTCTTTCACCATCTTTTCTATCATCAGATCCTCCACACGGTAGTTTATATAGGCAAAAGCAAGGTCTGTGCCCATCTTTGACGACATTTCATCGTACTTTGCCATGCCTATCTCGTCAATTATTGCGCTACGCCATTCTCCGGCAAGACGGACAACGTCATTCTGCAAAGGTTTTGAGGAGATGATTTTGTTGCGGCACATATCGATGTAATCCTCCACAGTCTTGCTATTCCATTCCCCGGTCAACCGAAGATACTGCATGGTATTGTCCTGCATACATGTCATGGGAGTTGCCATTGAACGCAGAATGCCGGGTAGGCTCGTGGAATATTCACACGCCTCTTTCATCTGCTTTTGATCAAGGTCGCTCTTGACCGCTTCCATCGTAGGGCTGATATGGGTATCAAAATAGCTCCGTAGGCAAAACTCCACTTCTGCCAGCCTTTGTATTTTCTCCGGTTTCATTATTTGTCCTGTTTATGATATGTTTATCTGGCTCATAAGCTGTTCCCTTGTCTGTGCTATAGCAGAATGGTACACCTCCATCTGTTTGGGGAAATATTCCTCCAGCATAGTTTCTTTGTCGATATTGTCATGTATGAAATCAATGGCAGTACGGCGGCTTATCTCGACTGATATTTCGCCCTCTTCCTTGTTGTTGAACCACGCTTTCGTCCACCAACGTACCCCGGCTCGGTCGGAATATACGGTCACAAGGCGGGGAATATCAAAACTCTGCAAGTCGAAGTTAATATCTGCAAGAGGATCAATTATTCCGCAACTCTCCACAGCTGCGTCTATTCTTTTTTTTTATCGCTTTCGCTTGCTGAGGAAAGGAATACATTATGCTGAAGGGCGAGATAGTTGAGAAAATCACCTATCAGCAGGTTCTGTACTTTCGCCGCTATCGGTATCGAGCGTTCCCCGATGCCCATCGGGTTTGAGAATGACGGTATCCTCTCATAGAAATAGTTTTTTATCGCGGACAGGGTGAAGATGTTACGTAGTGACTGTTCGGTATGCTCTGGAACACGATATAGCCCCGAATTGATATCTGACAAGTATTGTGGAAAGAAGCGGAGCATCAGTTCCTCAATCTCATTGCCATAATCGTCATAATCTGTGGGGATATCAAGTTCCACAGTGTCTATTTCCGGGATTCCGTTTGTCCCTCTTCTGAACATCATCATGTTCCCATACACCATTGTCAGGAACGGCATGGGGTCAAGCTCTTCTCCCTTGTACCGCACACTCATATGTAACATCGTGCCGCTCACGGCTACTACTTTCCCCGCGCTTACCCTTGTACCGAAGGGGACTATGGCATTGGACAGATGTCCGTATGTCACCTCATAGTCCCCGTGGCGTATCACCTGATATAGTCCGTAGACAGGGTCGGAACCCATTCCGGCCACTATGCCGTCTGCCACAGAGCGAAGCAGGTAGCGGTTGGTCTCAAAATCCACTCCGTGGTGGAAGAACGGTTCTCCTGTCCTGGGATGAGACTGTTCACCGTAGCCAAGGAGCAGTCTTACGTCCCCCGACTTTTCCTCGAACGGCATACAGTATCCTGTCTCCGATACGAGATTCATTTCTTGAGTATATTTCATCATTTCATAGATTAATCATTCATCTTCTCATCCCACCTTGTCGGGATTCCTCAGGACCCTGTGGCATNACGGTTGGGACGCGACTTTGCGAATTGCTTCCTATAAGCATCATGGCGAGTACGGCACCTATAATCTTTCCGAGAAAGCCAAATCGACCGAATACCAGTATACCGGCGGCGATAAGACCGGCAATGCCCATTTTCGATATGTTCCCGGAAGTGAGGTTACCAAGAAAATCGCCCGTCATATCAAGCCCCTTGCCGTTGCTCAGGTTGCTCATGAAATTCNCAATGCCTCCTACGGTATTACCGATGGTGCTTGCCGAGTCCTTTACTCCTTTCATTGTCTCACCCGCTGTGTTTGCCATGTCGCTTACCTTGTCGGCTGCGCTTCCGGCAAGCTCCATGCCTTTATCCACAGTCTCTTCTCCGACAAGGATGTCGGCAGCGGTTCTCACCACCGGCTTGTCATGCACCAAATTCTCCCATGCCAGATAGCCGAGACTTCCTCCGACAACTGCCGTCTTGGTGGCTTTGCCGAAACCGGTCATTGTCTGCTGGGGGTGTACCACTGCTTTGCCGAGACTCTTTCCCACGGCTCGTGTGGCTGAGTTGTTGATGACCTTACCTCCATATTTCAGTATTGTTGCCCATTTTCCCATAAACTNTTGTTTGTGTTATTATCGTTTGCAGTTTCTTTTCCACCTTGCGATGGATCTTCTCGTTATCTCCGCTTTGTCAGGCTTCTCCGGTCTTGANCTTTCGTCNATCTCTNCCCACACGTCGGAAAGTGAGGTATATTTCACAGCCATTATCAGATGTCGGATTCTTCTGTTCATCATTCTCAGTTTCGGTCGGATCGCAAACACTATCTCCACTCTGTCCTTTTCCGTCATCTTGGTGTCGCTGAGACATACCTGACGTATATCGTTCACGATGTCGATGCTTCCCATTATCACATCCCTGTATATCTGGTTGCGACGTGGTGTCAGTGCCACTGCTATCGCATTCGTTCCGTGTGAACCTAACTGGTGAGTCAAGTCACTTAGATTACCAGCCAGGCGGTCAATCTCATGGTAGAATCCGTATATCTGGGCGGCATAGCAGATGATGTCACGGAAAGAATCGAGATACTCATTGAACTTACGCTGCACATCTGTAACTCCTTCCGTCTCCTCGCGTATCCACAGATGCCCGGTCGTCTCAAGCATCATGGCCTTTTCCTGTGCCTTCAGACTGCTTTTTGCCTTGTCTGTGTATGCCAGTATCATTCCGGCAAGCGTTGGGTCGGTCTGAGCATGACAACGGAAGCATCCATAGAAAATGAGTAATATGAACAGTATCCTTTTCATCTTATCGCTCTTGCACTTCTTTTCCATCGGTCTAATGCAATATTCGCGACCTCTCCGGTACCTCTGTCCACCAATCCCGCCGTGGCGTTGTTCCATACATCGGCTAAGGTGTAGTACCGGATACACAGGCACAATCGGCTCAGTTTTTTCTGGAAAGCTCCGAGCCTGTCAGCAAGCAGCCACATGATTTCACTGCGTTCTGCTCCTGTGAGCATATTTGCTGATCCACCGGTTGCCACGGNATTTCTCAGCAGGGTATAGATGCTTATCAGCTCCGTCGCTGTCTCGACATACAGGTTGTTCATTGACATGGTGGCGGCTATCCCCTGTGGATTATCGTGTACGGCTTGACGAAGCTGTCCGAGGGTGATGATGATTCTTACACTGTCCTCATACAGCGTTGCTCCGGCTTTCAAAGAGGAGGCGTAACCGCTGGCAGTCTGGAGGTAACCGCTGTATTTGCGCTCCCACTCGTGTATCTTGTTGAACTCTGATGCTATGGTGCTCTGAAGGACTGCCGTCTTTCTCTGTCCTTCTACCTGAGACTTTATCTCATCATTGATGGCTTCATTGCCCTCGGCGAGTGCTATCCATTCCAGTGGATTAGTCTGGACATATTGCGCACTGGCTTCCATACTGAAAGCCAGTGCAAGTGTTATAAGTATGCTAACGGTTTGTAATCTCATAGATTCCTTTTCTTCGTTTGTTGTATTCCACACGTTCTCTGATTGCTGTTACAAGAGGATAGCAGTCCGTCACGCCGGTGATGTCAAGCCTCGGTGTAGTCCGGTCACCCGAATAAATGCTGACGGTCTTTAGACCTGTCATCTGCTGCATGATATTTCGGTGTTCCCTGAAGTCCACGATACGGTAAAGCTCTATATAATCACTGCTTCGCGTCAGCACGCCATGTTCTATGATCAGCTGCTCTGCGGAGATAATGTATTCTGTAGTCCAAAGATACACAAGACGGTAAACAAGCAGGAGTAACAGTACCACTCCTGCATAGAAAATAATTGGGCAATCACTAAAACCCTCCGTTCCGGCGATGCCGAGAAATATAAGGCACAGCACTTCCAACGGCAGTTCGTTTATAAAAAACTGTGCTATATGGGGTCTTATCTTTATCGTTCCGTAGCCTNTTGNTTCCATCTCATTACTGTTTATCTGTGGAAACAGCTCCGCTGTTCCTGCTNGTTCNCNGTNCTNACTNCTTCCTCATTCATCTGCTTGCCAAGGAGCTGATCATTCCAGTCCTTATAGCCCTGTGCAGGCACCTCACGCACGATGTAAGGGGAACAAGTGTTGTCATTCAGTCCGGGCAGGGCCTTTTTCATACGGCTGACATACTCTTCCCGTGCAGCCCTCATTTTCGCATCGCTCTCTGCCAAGTCCTCTTTGCTTACAAGCCTGCTATATACCTCGGAATGATGTTCCTCTGCAAGACTTTCATATCTCGAATAAAGTTTTATCAGCTCCGCAGGAAGCAAGTCCGTATCACCGGAGAATAAATCCGACCTATCTCTCAGGGACTTCACATAGGACTTCATCTCTTCGGGATAGGCTTGCTCGCCCATGTCGATGCCGAGGATGTCAGCGACTTGACGCAGGTCGAAATTCTCTAAATCCACAGTCCTGCGGGTGGAAATGCCGTCCTTGCTGTCATTCACCACCAGTTCCCCATCTTTTGAAAGATGGGTGGTGTAGCTGCGCCCGTCACTCGTCAGCAGGAAGTTCACGGCAAACATCTTACCGGCACGGTCGTTGTCGAAACACAGATGATGGCAAACACACTTCTCCGTTTTGTCAAGTACCCCCTTGAATTGCCGTTGGCTCGGATTGCCACCAGTGGATATAAAAGCACTCTGACTGAAATCATGCTCCTTACAGTGAATCTGATAGTATGCCATCGCATCAAAGGCACTCTCGAACCAATAGACGTCATACACTCCTTCAAGACTTTCCGCGTCGAGATTGGCTATCCACATGCCGTTGGTGGCGTCACTGCCCAGTGCCATTCCCTTGTAGGCTGTCTTNCCCTCGGCGTTGGGACAGCTGCGTTCCTCAAGTCCCACGATGCTGTCAGGTTTGTCAGCCCGTGACAATGGAAAAGACAGGTTAGTGTACTTCTTTTCATCACTACGCTCTTTTGTGGCAAGACAAAAATAGTGTGCGAACACGCCCATTGTCTCAAGGTTTATGCCTCGGTTCTTGAAGTACGGGTAAAATTGCTTCCGGCTCCANCTGTCATCCTTGTAAAACCACTGACGCTCATATTCATTTATATTGAAGGGCTTTGANTCCTTCCGAGGTTCAAGGATANGGTCATTCCGGATTTCTTCAGGCATATTCATAAGCCGGCGACACACAAGATTCACNAGCCTGTCTTTTGACATTCCCGGTGTATATTCGATGAANAGGTGTGGATGCTCCTTNATGAAGGATATGATGTTGTAGTTCTTGTGTTCCGGNGGCTGGAAACAGCACATGCCATTTCTGGTGACTATGAACTTGTCACCCCTCACACGCCTGCCGTCACTGTCTGTCCTAACATACGAAGGATAGCGCAAACCATCTCTCCGGTTAAGATGATAGCCTGCGTCCTTCAACACTTCGTGTATGCTGACGTTCCGCTTATAGTCCTCGTATGTCAGTTCTGCCATTGCTTGTTGATTGTTTTACATTCCATGCCCTAAATGGTCATTCCTTGTTATCTCTGCATTTACTGCTGCCTCAAAGTTCCTTGCCGCAACATCCATAGGAGTATCGACACCAGGCTTGAAATAGGCGACAGGCGGTGGCCCTCCGTGTCTTGACATGAAGATGTCGGGGCCCGGATGTCCACGCAATCCTCTCCCAAGTTCTCCTGCGACAACAGCTCCGGCAAGCAAGGCTGCACCTATCTTCGCACCAATTGGGGTCTGGTCACGCGATTTCATGTCCACCTCACCGAATATCTTAGAAAAGAGCTTCATGCGGTGATAGTCGTCAATAGCCATGAACTTGTCATACTGTTTCTGGGTGATTTCGTGGCTGACAACCTCACCGTCTATCACAGCGGTCATCTTGTACTTGCCTTCGCTCTCAACTGGCTCAACCCTAATATCTCCTACAGTCACCTCACGTCCATGCTTTCCTTCCCGATACCAGCCCTTGTTCGAATCCATATAGGCAAGATCGTTTCCTTCCATTATCACGCCGCCTTTGGGTAGATTGTCACGGAGTGACGGCTCACGACTTATCTCGTACTCCTGCTGTTGGGCGATCTGCGCAGTTTCATGTAGCTTGTATGTCAAGTCTTCGGCCACTGACGGTTGCAGGGCAAGGTCAAGGCGATCCGTCTTATTAAGTGAATCCATACTTATCTCTCCGGCATAGTCATTCCTGATAATGCCGTTTATAATGCCGAGGCGTTTGTCAATGCTGTTCTCCTTGAGCGAATTGTCGGTGAGTATCTTCACCTCTTCTTCGGTCAAGTCATAGCGGAAATCGGCAGCAACGGATGCTGACTGTATCGTCAGCATTTTGTTCTCCGCATCTATGATGATGCCGTGACTACAGAGGCACTCCAGCCATTTCTCATTGGAGAAATACACATCCGAGGTGATAAGCTCTTTGTATGGCTTTGCCGGTTCTGTGCTCCTTTCTCGGTTCTGCACAGGCTCTATCACACTTTCCAGTTCTTTCAGTACGTCTTTCTCCGCTACTGGTGATGTACTGTGTCCCTTGTAATAGAAGCCATATCCGCCGCTCTGAAGCTCACCTGGCTTCATACGCCCGTCGGGACGGTTCGGAACCATCGGAGCACCCGGATAATACAGGTCGCCACCGATGCGACGCAGATGGAAACCCCATTGCTGACGGGGTGTCCATCCTAGGAATCCCGGACCCCACGGAAAGCCGGGACGATGGAACGACATTCCTGTCCGTCCGTACTCTCCGACACCTATGCGATAGCCGTGAAGTCCCATTGCCACCCGTCCGTTGGCGTTTCTGGCGTGGACAAAGTCTTTCGGCATGTCGAAGTCGGCGGCAACGATACTCGCAAAGGTGTTGTAGCATCGCTTGTTGCTGTAGTTAGTTCCCCACTGCGTGAGTGCCTCAAGCTGTTTCTGGCTTATTGGATATGACAAAACGGGGGAGTCATGCCCCTGTACGATAAGCATGAAACCCTCGCTGCTGCCTGCCAGATGTCCCCTCATGCCGTTCCGCATCAGAATATCCTGCATCTCGGGTGGCAGTTCCAGTGGCCTGGGATTG
>WFLX010044445.1_pt1 | contig 25994 bp, 21 predicted proteins | sample 4967041 | NCBI WGS metagenome assembly WFLX01 (sample SAMN12857096, study PRJNA449069) | gut metagenome | isolation source: stool from male and female vole | host: Microtus ochrogaster | place: USA:Florida | collected 2017
TCTGGGATTGGGATTTGTATTGGAATTGCTTGCCGTCCTTATGGTTGCCGGGACCGTAATCTGGATTTTAGTGTGAAAAGAAGAGGGAGATTGTAATACCATATGGGTAAAAAATTAGTGTTGATAGATGGTCATAGTATTTTAAACAGGGCATTTTATGGAGTTCCTGAGCTGAGCAATACCAAGGGGCTGCATACAAATGCCATTTACGGGTTTTTAAATATTATGTTTAAGATTCTGGAAGAGGAAAAGCCGGATCATCTGGCGGTTGCCTTCGATGTGCATGCTCCCACCTTTCGTCATGAAATGTATGAAGCATATAAGGGAACCAGAAAGCCCATGCCGGAAGAGCTCAGGGAACAGGTTCCCGTGATGAAGGAAGTGCTGGCTGCCATGAATATCGTCATGATGGAGCAGGCGGGGCTGGAGGCGGACGACATTCTGGGAACCCTCGCCAAAAAGGCGGAGGCGGAGGGGATGGAGGTGTCTTTAGTATCCGGTGACAGAGACCTTTTACAGATTGCCACAAAACGCATTAAAATTCGCATTCCCAAGACAAAGAAGGGACATACGGAGATAGAGGATTATTACGAAGAGGATGTAAAAGCCGCTTATCAGGTGACCCCCGCACAGTTTATAGAATTAAAGGCCTTAATGGGGGATGCCTCCGACAATATTCCCGGCGTGCCCAAGGTGGGAGAAAAGACCGCTATTTCCTTGATGGTGGAATACGGTTCCCTGGAAAATATTTATGCCCATGTGGAGGAAATTTCCAAGAAGAGTATCCGGGATTCCCTGAAAGAAAATAAGGAGCTGGCCGATTTGAGCAAGGCTCTTGCCACCATCAAGACGGATTGCGAGATTTCTCTTGACTATGAGGCAGCGAAAGCGGAGGGGTATTATACCAAAGAAGCCTATGGTTTGTTTAAGCAGTTGGAATTTAAGAATTATCTGAGCCGTTTTGGCGCAGAGGGAGAAGCCATGGCTGCAGCCCAGACGGAGGAACTTTCCTTCCGGGAAGTGGACAATCTGGCAGAGTTGGAGGCTTTTCTTGGAGAAATTGAGAATCAAGCTACCGTTGGAATGCTTCTGGCAGTTGAGGGAGGAGCAGGACATCGGACACAACTGCTTGGAGCAGCTATATCTGTACAGGTGGGCGGCAGAGAAGAGACAGTATTTTATCAAGTATCAGCTTCTGATGAAGATACGGCTCTGGGCGACATCCTTCGTGCTTTTTCCGGCAGGGTAAAGATTGCCACCTTTGACATCAAGCAGCAATATGCCTATTTGTCACAGGAAGCCCCAGAGAATGATTTTGACATTCTCATAGGGGCATATCTCTTAAACCCGCTAAAAAATGATTACGATATTGAATCCATTGCCGCAGAGCATCTGGAAATGATGATACCGGGCAGAACTGAGATTTTTGGGAAACAAAACCTCACGGAAGCTTTTCTAAAAAATCCGGACAAATGCAGGGAGTATTTTTGCAGAGGGGCATATGTTGCAAGAAAGGCATCTGAGGTGATTGCAAAGAAGCTTGTAGCAAGCGGTATGGAGCATTTGATGAGGGATATTGAGATGCCCCTTTCCCTTGTGCTTTTTGACATGGAAAAAGAGGGGGTTGAGGCAAAAAAGGAGGAGCTTAAGGCTTATGGAGATGCTTTGACCTCACGGATTCTGGAATTGGAGGAGTCCATTCAGAAGCAGGCAGACACGGAATTTAATATTAATTCCCCGAAACAGTTGGGAGAAGTCCTCTTTGAAAAAATGGGGCTTCCCGGAGGCAAAAAAACAAAAACAGGATATTCCACCGCAGCGGACGTGTTAGAAAAATTGGCGGAGGAGCATCCCATTGTAAAGGATATTTTAGAGTACAGAGGGCTTGTTAAGCTGAAGAGCACTTATGCAGACGGGCTTGCGGTCTTTATTGGCGCAGACAGCCGCATCCACACCAATTTTAACCAGACCATTACCGCCACGGGACGCATCAGCTCCACGGAGCCTAATCTGCAGAATATTCCCATGCGCATGGAGCTTGGCAGGAAGATTCGCAAGGTATTTGTGCCAAAAGAGGGCTGCCTTTTCATGGATGCGGACTATTCCCAGATTGAACTTCGGGTGCTTGCCCATATGTCGGGGGATGAACAGTTGATTGAAGCCTATCATACGGCTCAGGATATTCACAGAATCACTGCGGCAAAGGTGTTCCATGTGTCCCCCGAAGAAGTGACGGATTTACAGAGGCGTAATGCCAAGGCGGTGAATTTCGGCATTGTATATGGCATCAGCTCCTTTGGACTGAGTCAGGATTTGAGTATCAGCAAAAAGGAGGCGGCGGCATATATTGAGCAATATTTTGCCACCTATCCCAAGGTGAAGGAATTTTTGGACGGGCTTGTTTCGGGGGCGAAGGAAAAAGGATATGTGACTACCATGTTTGGCAGGAGAAGACCTGTGCCGGAACTATCCTCCTCCAATTTTATGCAGCGTTCCTTTGGGGAGCGTGTCGCCATGAATTCGCCCATTCAGGGAACGGCGGCGGACATTATCAAAATCGCTATGATTAAGGTCTGGAAAGCGCTTAAGGAGGAAAATCTCCGCTCAAGACTGATTTTACAGGTGCATGATGAACTGTTGATTGAGACATGGAAGGATGAAGAGGCCGTAGTAAAGAAAATTCTTGAGGAAAATATGAAGGCGGCGGCAGACTTAAAGGTAACTTTGGAAGTGGACCTGCACACCGGAGAAAATTGGTACGAAGCCAAATAGATCATGGAGGTTATATATGCGCTTTATCGGCGTCACGGGAGGCATTGGCTCCGGAAAGACCGAGCTTTTGCAATATATCAAAAAACATTATAAATGCGAGGTTTATCTGGCGGATGAAGTGGCGCATGAGGTCAAACTTCCGGGAACAAAATGCTATAAAGAATTGACAGCGCTCCTCGGAAGCGAGATAATAGAGAGTGATAGACAAATAAACAAGGCAGTCATGGCGGATAAGATTTTTGCGGATAAACAGCTGCTTATGCAGGTGAACGCCATTATTCATCCTGCGGTGAGGGAATTTTTGATGGAGAGGCTTGCTCTGGCCGAGAAGCGGGGCGATACGGAGCTCTTTTTTGTGGAGGCGGCCCTTTTGATAGAGGCTGGATACGCTCAGGCGGTGGACGAACTCTGGTATGTCCATGCGGACAGGGACATCCGCACAAGACGCCTTTTTGCCGCAAGGGGCTACAGCGTGGAAAAGGCGGACAGTATTATGGAAAAACAGCTTTCCGAAGAGGAGTTTCGTAAACATTGTGATTTTGTCATAGATAACAGCGGCTCCCTTGAGGACAGTTACAGGCAAATAGATAAGAAATTGGAGGCTTTTACATGGCAGGAATAAGAGAGGGACAGGGTCAGTTGGTATTCGGTCTGGATATTGGCACAAGAAGCATTGTGGGAACAGTGGGTTATCTGAATGGCAACAAATTCCATGTCCTTGCACAGCGCATTAAGGAGCATGAGACGAGGGCCATGCTGGATGGACAGATTCATGATATTGTCAAGGTGGGCCAGACCATTTCTGAGGTGAAAGAGCAGTTAGAAGAGGATTTAAACAGGAATCTTACGGAGGTGTGTATTGCGGCGGCAGGCCGTGTGCTACGCACTGTGACTACCTATGTGGAGGAGACCTTTGAAGCCGAAAAGGAAATCGTGGATGAGGATATCTATAATCTCTCCACCCTTGGGGTAGAAAGAGCCTATGAAGAATTCCAGACGAACAATGATACGGAGTTGAAATTTTATTGTGTGGGTTACACGCCCATGCGTTATTATATGAACGGTTACCAGATAGGGAATCTGGAAGCCCATAAGGCAAAAACCATCGGGGCAGATTTGATTGCAACTTTTCTGCCGGACGATGTGGTNGACGGTNNGTATAAGGCGGTGGNGCTTGCAGGNCTCCATGNGGCAAACATNACTTTGGNNCNTATTGCCGNTANTCAGGTGGCGANTCCCGAACGTTACCGNATGTNNAATATGNCGTTGGTGGATGTGGGCGCAGGTACTAGTGATATCTCCATCACTAAAGAGGGTACCATCACGGCCTATGGCATGATTCCCACGGCGGGGGACAGCCTGACAGATGTGATTGTGCAGAACTATCTGGTGGATTTTGAAACCGCAGAGCATATCAAGAGAAGCGCAGGAACTGCGCAAAATATTGAATATATGGATATTATGGGGCTGCCCCAGACCATTTCCGCAGAGGATGTGAAGAAGTTATTGGAGGAGCCGGTGGAAAACATGACCCGCATGGTATCCGACTGCATTAAAGAGTTGAACGGCGATAAGGCGGTAAGCGCCGTATTTGTAGTAGGCGGCGGCGGAATGATTCCGGGTTACACGGAAAAGTTGGCAGCGCATCTTGGCATTGCAAAGGAGCGTGTGGCAATCAGAGGTCAGGAAGTCATGCAGAATATTGCATTTGAGCAGGAGAATGCTCAAAAAAATGCCATGATGGTGACTCCGGTGGGCATCTGTCTGAGTTATTATGAGCAGAGCAACAACTTTATCTTTATCGTATTTAACGGTGAAAGATTAAAATTATATGACAATGGCAGACTGTCCGTGGCGGATGCCGCCATGCAGGTGTCCTTCCCCAATGAAGATTTGTTCCCCAAGAGAGGGAAAGCATTGACTTTTACGGTAAACGGCAAATCCAAAATGGTTCGGGGTTCTCAGGGAGAAGCTGCCGTCATTACCATAAACGGGGATGTGGCGGATATGTATGCCCAGATACAAAGCGGTGACATTATCAAGGTGTCTGCATCCACAGAAGGAGAGCCGGCTACGCAGGAGCTTGGAAAACTGTCGGAATTCTCAGAGCAGCTGCATATTTTTATGGAGGGCAAGAAAATTGATCTGCCCAAAACCGCAGAGGTAAACGGTGTATGGGAAAACGAGTATTATCAGATAAAAGAAGGGGATGTCATTAACATCCACAATTATTATACCGTGCAGGAAATAGCAGGGATTCTTGATGTGCCGCTGGGGGGAGATATCCGGGTAAATGATGCTCCGGCAAAGGCGGACACAAGGGTTTACGAGAATTTCACGGTGAGCTTCAAAATGGATGGAGGCTCCTTGAGCTATGAGGATCTGCCGGATGCGGATCCCGAGGAGGAAGCCGCAAGAAAGCAGGCTGCACAGGCACAGGAGGAACAGAATCAGACAGCTCAAAGTCAGGCACAGTCAGTACCAAATCAGGTGGGACAAAATCCGACAGAACAGGGACAGGCTCCGGACAATGGTCTCCTTACTCTTTCCATAACGGTAAATGACCAGCCTGTTATTTTGGTGGGGAAGAAGTCCTATGTGTTTGTGGATGTATTCGACCATATCAATTTTGACTTAAACAAGTCTAACGGAAGGGAAATTGTCACTAACTTAAACGGCAGGCGGGCAGAATACATGGAAGAGCTCCATGAGGGGGATGTCATTCAGATTTATTGGAGGGAAGACTGACATGAGATTATGCAGTATTGCCAGCGGAAGCAGCGGTAATTGTATTTATGTAGGTTCCCAGACTACCCATCTTTTAGTGGATACGGGTATCAGCGGGAAACGTATAGAAAGCGGACTAAACAGTCTTGGGCTGACAGGTAAAGATTTGGACGGCATTTTAATTACCCATGAACATGCAGATCACATTGGCGGACTTGGGGTTATGGCGCGCAAGTTTGGAATTCCGGTGTACGCTACAAAGGGAACGCTGTCCGCTATGTTAAAAAACGGCAGTCTGGGGGAGGTGGAGCCTTCCCTCTTTTATGAGATAGAAGAGGATAAAAAATTTACCATTAAGGATTTGACGGTAAATCCCATGCGAATTTCCCACGATGCCGCGCAACCTGTTGCATACCGCATTATTTACGGTAATAAAAAGATTGGTATCTGCACGGATTTGGGCGTTTACAATGATTATACCGTGGAGTGCCTGAAGGGAATGGATGCAGTGCTCTTGGAGGCAAATCATGATGTGCGCATGCTGCAGGCGGGACCCTATCCCTATTATCTGAAACAGCGTATTTTGGGAGATAGAGGGCATCTGTCCAATGAAAATTCCGGCAGACTTTTGTGCCGTATCTTACATGATAAATTGCAGGCAATTATTTTAGGACATTTAAGTAAAGAAAATAATCTTCCGGAGCTTGCCTATGAGGCGGTGCGCATGGAGATTACCATGGGGGATAATCCATACAGCGCCAATGATTTTCCGCTGTATGTGGCAAAGAGAAGCGAGATATCCAAAGTTTTAGAGATTGCCTAAGGCTTTAAGACAACACAGAAATGGAGAAAATTATGAAAAAAACAATTATAACAGTAGTAGGAAAAGACACGGTGGGCATTATTGCCAAAGTGTGTACTTATCTGGCGGAAAACGGCATCAATATTTTGGATATTTCCCAGACTATTGTACAGGGATATTTCAATATGATGATGATTGTGGACATCAATGAGGCCCAAAAATCCTTCGGTGAAATGGCGGATGAATTGGGCGCTCTGGGAGAGCAGATTGGTGTGGTAATCAAATGTCAAAAGGAAGAGATTTTTGATATGATGCATAGAATTTAACTTATTATTTTTGTTTTTGATGCATTTGCATTATTTGATGAATTTTGCATAATTTCTTGCATTTTTTACAAAAATTGACAAAAAATGTCAAAAAAAGCAGGATAAACTTGCAAAATCTACTGTTCAATTGTACAGAAATGAGGATCAATATGATTAATTTATATGAAGTGACGGAAACCAATGAAATGATAGAGAAGGAAAATCTGGATGTGCGCACCATCACGCTGGGCATCAGTCTTTTGGACTGCATTGATACAAACCTTGATAAAGTCGTGGCAAATATCCATAAAAAGATTTTTGAGGCGGCGGAAAATCTGGTGAGCACGGGGGAGAAGATTTCCAAGGAATTTGGCATTCCTATTGTAAATAAAAGAATCTCAGTAACGCCTATTTCCTTGATTGGTGGCGCTGCCTGCAAAGATATTGAAGATTTTGTAAAAATTGCAGGAATCCTTGACAAAGTGGCTCATGAGGTGGGGGTTAATTTTATCGGGGGATATTCTGCGCTTGTAAGTAAGGGAATGACTCCGGCGGACGAGCTTTTGATTCGCTCCATTCCCCTGGCTTTAGCTACCACAGAGAGGGTATGCAGTTCCGTAAATCTGGGTTCCACCAGAACAGGTATCAATATGGATGCTGTGAAGCTGATGGGAGGCATTATTAAACAGACGGCCGAATACACCAAAGAAGCGGATTCTCTCGGATGTGCAAAGCTGGTGGTATTTTGTAATGCACCGGACGACAATCCCTTTATGGCAGGAGCTTTCCATGGCGTGACGGAAGCAGACAAGGTGATTAATGTGGGAGTCAGCGGTCCCGGCGTGGTAAAGACCGCCTTGGAGAAAGTGCGAGGAGAAAATTTTGAAGTATTATGTGAGACTATTAAAAAGACTGCCTTTAAAGTGACCAGAGTAGGACAGCTGGTGGCAAAGGAGGCCTCCAAAATGTTGGATGTTCCCTTTGGCATTGTGGATTTATCCCTTGCACCCACCCCGGCCATTGGAGACAGTGTTGCGGATATTCTCTGTGAGATAGGATTGGAATACGCAGGCGCCCCTGGCACCACGGCGGCTCTTGCCCTGTTGAATGATCAGGTGAAAAAGGGCGGCGTCATGGCATCCTCCTATGTGGGGGGATTAAGCGGCGCATTCATTCCGGTCAGCGAGGACCAGGGCATGATAGATGCGGTATCAGCAGGAGCCCTTACCCTTGAGAAGCTGGAAGCTATGACCTGTGTGTGTTCCGTGGGGCTTGATATGATTGCCATTCCTGGAGATACCAAGGCAACCACCATCTCCGGCATTATTGCGGATGAAATGGCTATTGGTATGGTGAACCAGAAGACTACTGCAGTGCGATTGATTCCCGTGATTGGAAAAGAAGTGGGCGAGAGCGTAGAATTTGGCGGACTGTTGGGACATGCACCCATTATGCCGGTAAATCCATTTTCCTGCGATGACTTCATAAACAGAGGAGGCAGGATTCCCGCCCCCATCCATAGCTTTAAAAATTGAGTGGCTGTTTTTCAAGCCACGATACGAGCAAAAAGCGAAGCGTTTGCGAGTCGAGTCAGGCTTCACAAAATTTCAATGGGTGTGCTATACTCGTTTACCATAGGTTTTCCGGCTTTTAAAGCGGCAACACTCAAATAGACATCATTCATGCAGAGCTCTCTTTCCAATATGGAAAGGGAGCTTTCGTTTAACTGTTTTTTTGCATCCGCCAATTTGGTAATAAGGGGAATGGATGCCTTTTCTTTGATGGCGGAAAGAAGCGGAGATGCATCTTTTCNGAATCCTAANACTCTTGCATAAGGAGCATAATCCATTTCTTTTNTAGCCTTTATGGCGGCTTTGTCCAGATTTAACAGAATATGAATCAGGCATCTGCTGATGCGCACATAGGTCATATCCTTGCTCTTCAAACGGTCACAGAAATTCAGATAACTGCTGAAATTCTCCAGATTGTNTTGGATACGGTCCGAAAGTTCCTGGGACACATCCAGATAATTGCAATATNCCTTTGATNTCTCCAAAANCAGNTTGTAATGTNANTGNNCGGAAAAATCATCTATGNANANAGGTTTTGTGTCCTTAAGGGCATCTGCCAGAATATGAAAAGCATTTTCCGGCATTTCTTTCTTTAATAAATTCACATCCTGTCCTGCAAGAATTGCCTGTCTGAGAGCAAGAGCAGAGCAGGGGTTGTCCCCTAAACGCTTATCACGATAATCAGCCCCCATCCTCAGGGTAGTATCCGGAAGAATGGAACTTTTCCTGCGTTCCAAAGCCTTCAAATATTCAATTCCCAAAATATTATTGGGGCTTGAGAGAGTATCCTTCTCTGTGCTGAGGGAAGGATCATATTGAATCAGCGCTGATGTACGGGCATTGGGATAGGAATAGCCCATCCGCAGATTGCTGCGAAGAAGCTCCATATATTCTACAGGCTCATTTGCCAAAATATGGGCAATTTTCTGAAGAGGGGCAATCTTACCGCTTTCACTGCCAAAGCACAAATGATCCACGACTCCCAGCTTATCCAAAAGCGAAACTCCTCCCATTGCAAAATATTCTGCGCTGGAAACGGAAAAACCGATGGGAAGCTCTAAAACCAAATCTGCACCACAGGATAAAGCTATACGGGCCCTCGTGAATTTGTCCAAAAGGGCAGGGGTTCCCCTCTGTACAAAATTGCCGCTCATCACCACAATGGTATAGTCCGCTCCGGTTCGCTGTTTTGCATCTTCCAGATGATATTTATGCCCGTTATGGAATGGATTATATTCTGCAACAATTCCGTTTACTTTCATAGCTGGAGCCCCTTTCTGTCTTAAAATATTAGAACATTTTTTAATATTTTGCGTTTCTTTTTTCTTTTTTTNTATAAATTTTANAAAAAAATGNAAGATTTTGCCTTGTCTCTGAGTGATGTATTTANTNTAATATAAATANCNCCGTNTGTTAAGTATNATTANGNAAAATNNTNANTGTNAGGAAAGCGNATTTTGTACGGNCACTGATATGAAATCTATATTCAACAGCCGGAGAAAACAGATGGGAAAGCGGGCAAGCTGCATGAGCGGCATACCGCCGGAAAGGAGAATGTATATGTCATACATTGACACGATTAAGGAGAGAGCAAGGCTCGACAAAAAAACAATCGTACTGCCGGAATCAAATGATAAGAGAACCCTGTTGGCAGCGGCGAAATTAACGGAAGAAGGCATTGCCGATATCATTATGATAGGCAATGAAGAAAAGATTATGGATGGTGCCGGCTGGTTGGAAGTTGATCTGACCGGAGTTAAGGTCGTTGATCCCAAGACGACTCCCAAGCTGGATGATTATGTGAACTTATTATATGAAACCCGTAAAGCAAAGGGCATGACTCTTGAGCAGGCCAGAGAGATTCTGACCAAAGATTATTTAACCTTTGGTATTGTAATGGTTAAGGCAAATGATGCTGACGGTATGGTGGCAGGTGCCTGCCATTCAACAGCGGACACATTAAGACCCGCACTGCAGATTTTAAAGACTGCTCCCGGCGTAAAGCTGGTTTCCGCATTCTTTGTAATGGATACTCTGTTTAAAGATATGGGTGATAACGGTGCATTCCTCTTTGCAGACTGTGGTCTGAATCAGGATCCCACGGCGGAAGAATTGGCTGCCATTGCAGACTCCTCCTCCAGAAGCTTTAAGTCTCTGGTAGGTCCCAAACCCGTGATTGCAATGTTGAGTCATTCTACCAAGGGAAGCGCAAAACATGCCCTTGTGGACAAGGTGGTAGAAGCTACCCGAATTGCCAAGGAAGAATATCCTCATCTGGTATTGGACGGCGAATTGCAGCTGGATGCTGCCTTAGTTCCCGGTGTTGCCAAGACTAAGGCTCCCGGAAGCCCTGTGGGCGGCAGAGCAAATATACTGATTTTCCCCAATCTGGATGCCGGAAATATTGGTTATAAATTGGTACAGAGACTTGGCGGTGCAGAAGCTTACGGTCCCATGCTTCAGGGTATCGCAAAGCCCGTTAATGATTTGTCCCGCGGCTGTTCATGGGAGGATATCGTGGGCGTTGTAGCTTTGACAGCAGTGCAGGCGCAGTTAGTATAAAAAGAAAGAAGAAAGGATTTATTTGCCATGAATATTTTAGTTATCAACTGTGGAAGTTCTTCTCTGAAATTTCAGTTAATTAATTCCGATACGGAGCAGTGTATCGCAAAGGGTCTCTGTGAGAGAATCGGTATTGAGGGAAGCATGATTACTTATTCTCCTGCGGGCGGTGAAAAAGAGGTAACTCAGTCACCCATGCCCGATCACACCGAGGCTATCCGCCTTGTGCTGGAAGCCCTTACCAATTCAAATACCGGCGTGGTGAAGAGTCTGAGTGAAATTGATGCAGTAGGACACCGCATCGTACATGGAGGAGAAAAGTTTGCAGCATCCACCATTATTACGGATGAAGTTATGAAGGCCATTGAGGAGTGCAATGATTTGGCACCCCTGCACAATCCTGCCAACCTGATTGGAATTAATGCCTGCAAAAAGCTGATGCCCGGCACTCCCATGGTGGCAGTATTTGATACCGCTTTCCATCAGACCATGCCGGAGGAAGCATATATGTATGGTCTTCCCTATGAGTATTATCAGAAATATAAAGTGAGAAGATATGGCTTCCACGGAACCAGCCATTCCTTTGTGTCCAAGAAAGCTGCCGAGGATTTGGGCAAAAATTATGAGGATTTAAAGACCATTGTCTGCCACCTTGGAAACGGAGCCAGCATTTCCGCAGTAAAGAACGGCAAATGTGTGGATACCTCCATGGGACTCACTCCCTTGGAAGGTCTTATCATGGGTACCCGATCCGGCGATATTGACCCTGCCATCATTGAGTTTATCGCTCACAAGGAAGGAAAGAACATTGATGAGATTATGAGCATCCTGAACAAGAAATCAGGTGTTCTGGGTCTGTCAGATAACCTTTCCTCCGATTTCCGTGACTTGGAAGAGGGACACAATAAAGGGGATGCCAATGCAACCCGTACATTGAAGACCTATTGCTACCGTGTGGCAAAATATATCGGCTCCTATGTGGCTGCAATGAACGGCGTGGATGTTATCTGCTTTACCGCAGGAGTCGGCGAAAATGCAGCTTTAGTCCGCACTATGATTTGTGAGTATCTGGGCTATCTGGGCATTGCCATTAACGAGGAAGCCAACCACAAGAGAGGCGAAGATATTGTGATTTCAACCCCGGACAGCAAGACCACAGTTATGGTGATTCCCACCAACGAAGAACTTGCCATTGCAAGGGAGACTGCTAGATTAGTGTAGTGAGAATCACAAACATATCATATGAACGCGCGCCGCAAGGCACACAAGAAAAGGAGAATTCCGAACCTTCGGACTTCTCCTTTCTTTACCTGTTTTTACCAAATTTGCATCTTATTTGCATCAAATTTTAAAAAATATTGAGTTCATTGTTATAAAATGCTATAATTTTGACAGGATTGGACAGCAAAAATAAAAAAGAAACATGGGGAGACAAAATCATGGGATTGTTTAAAAAGAAAGAACAAAGCGACAAAACGCTTACTCCGGATATGGCGGGGTATAGACCGCAGAAGGAGTGGTGGCCCGATTTAACCGCCTATCGAAAGGCGATTCTTTTGCATAATATCTCCTATGACGAAATAGATGCTCTGTTAAAAGAATATGCCACCTTATGGTGTGACCCCAGACCTGTTGTCTGTGACTTTTTCTATACGGCCCTGCCGGATGATGAAGCATGGACTTATCTGGAGTTTCCGAACTTTGAAAAGGTTCCACATTATCGGAATTTCTCGGAATATCTGAATCTTATGATCTGGCTCAGCGAAAAGGCTGACCGGCAGTTTTGTCTTGCAATACCCCAAAATCCGAATCAGCCGTTATTTTTGGCTGCCATGGATGAGAAGAATCCCCGAGGTGATGCATGTATGGGCATTTATGCGGATCGGGATTTTTACTTTGAGGTTGCAGGAGATATGTTTGAGTGGGGACCTGTACCTGTATCAGCATTTAATTATGTGGGTTTTCTGGAAGGAGCTTTTCAATTTGACACACAGTGGATACCCAAGATTGCCCATTGTAAATGGGAAAAGACACAAATCACCCTTACTTTTCCGGAATAAATGAAGCGCCATAGGAGGAGGATATCTATGGGGAAAAACCAAAACGGAAGCCTGAGAATTTGTATTGTTTCACTGCTTGTTCTTTCCTCACTGCTTATTGGCAGCAATGCAGTGATCAGGGCTCAGGCTGTGAAAGATACTGCTGTTGCAGAAAAAGACATTGCAGAGGATATCAATGATTTGTATAAGGAGTATGAGTTAAACTTTGCCCTGATAGAAACCATGGAGGATATTGAGGCAAGGGGATATACAATTATTGAAGACCAGATATTTCCTGTAATATTTGAGTCTTTTGGAGAAACAGAAGTTCGTTTTGTACCCGCCATGGAGAAGCGCTATCACAGGCTTGCTGTCTTTTTGGTGGATGATGAGGATAATGTCTTATATAAGAGCAATCAGTTAGAGACCAATTATCGCATGATTGGGCAGCTTGACCAACCCACAAGAGAGATTGCAGCGGTATCCTTCATAGACGTCAACCATGACGAACTTACAGATATCGTGTTAATTACAAAATGTATTAATGATACCGGTGAATATGCCGGACTGCCCTATAAGGTGGGTGATGTGCTGTTTCAGGGAGATAACACTTTCTATCGGGATTGGCGTATTTCTGATAAGATAAATCGTTTCAGTATGAATAAAAGCGCAAAATGCATTATTTCTTTTGTCAGAGATGGCAATTCCACAGAATTTTTATATACGGCTACAACGAAGGAAGAATTATTAAAAAACGGATTCATGGTGATTGAAGAGCAGTGCTATTATCGAAATTTTGAGAAGCTGGGCAAGCTAGAGGTAGTTCCCGGTGTGGCGCGTATGTCAGACTATGATATTTTTATGGTTTATCTGGTCAATGAACAGGGGGATATTGTCTGGAGTTTTCAGCCCATGGGCGATTATGATAATCTGTATTCCTTAAGGGGGATAAGCGGCCGTGATCTGGACGGAGACGGGATGAAGGATCTTGTGGTACTTGCCAGATATAGCCATGAGGGGGAAGCGGGGGAACTGCTGGTAGACAGCAAATGTTCTATTTATTATCAAAGAACCGGTGGATTTGACATTGATACAGGTTTTGATAAGTATTATCAGGAGAAAGAAGATGAACCCATGTCGCAGCTTACCATGGAGCAATTGGTGTTAAGAATACGTGAATATTGGGGATGGCAAGTAGAAAATTAAAATTTTCAATTTATTTATTAGAGTACCCGAGGAGGAAACATGATTAAGATACTGATAGTGGATGACGAAAAGCCAATCTGTGATTTGATTGATATTAATCTGACTGCCGCAGGGTATCGGTGCCAAAGCGTGCAGGATGGTCTGAAAGCCATAGAATTGATTGAGCAGGAACAATTTGATTTAATTCTCCTGGACATTATGCTTCCGGGAGCAGATGGCTTTGATATTATAGAATACATAAGACCGCTTAAGGTTCCGGTTATCTTTATTACTGCCAAAAATGATGTCAGGGATAAAGTGAAAGGATTAAAACTAGGAGCCGAGGATTATCTGGTAAAGCCCTTTGAAGTAGTAGAGCTGATTGCAAGGGTGGAAGTGGTACTGCGCCGATTCCAAAAAGTGGAAAAGATTCTGCAGGCAGGAGATATTGTTGTGGACATGGAAGCCCGAACAGTGACCAAGGCAGGAAAGCCCATCGTACTTACTAATAAGGAATTCGGACTTCTNGTGCTGTTTATACAAAATAAAAACATAGCGCTTTTTAAGGAGACCCTCTATGAAAAAGTATGGGACGACGAATATTTTTCGGACAGCCGTACTTTGGAGCTTCATGTGCAGAGACTCCGCAAAAAGATGGGATGGGAAAACAATTTGGTAGCCGTGTATAAGGTCGGATATCGATTGGAAATTTAAGAAAATAGGCAGATGGGAGTAAACATGAAATTTTCATACAAGATACTGATATGGTCTATTGTGGTCATGGGAGTGGTATTTGGTGTCGGCGGTTATATTTTCGTCGATTCCGTGTTCCAGACTTCCATGGAGAGAGAAATCGGGCAGGCAATGAACGAAAGCAGCATTCTTCAATTTGCTTTTGAGACGGCGGCTCTTAATATTCCCTCCAAATATGATGTACTGCAGAATAATACCATTGAGGAAATCGGGGTAAATCTGGAAAAAAGCGGGCAGGACGCTACAGGAAGACTGTTAAGGCTGTCTAACGAGGACAGGACAATTCTTTACGCTAGTGACGGCTTTACAGAAGATACCGGACTTTTGATGCAGATTGATGCACAGACTAAAATTTATCAGGTTATTAAAAACGGAGATCATTATTATATCCAGACAGGCACGGTCATTCATGCTTTAAATCGCATTTTATATCTGGAGACCATGAAAGATGTCACAGCAATCTACGAAGAGAGAGCTAAAATATTTCAGGTTTATCGCCGCCTTACCATATTTATGCTGTTATTGGGCTCTGTGGTAATGTTTTTTATCTCCTCATGGCTTACCAGACCCATCCGCCTGCTTACAAGAGCAACCCGCAAAATGGCGGAGGGTGATTATGATTATAGGGCAAGACTTGTCAGCAATGATGAAATGGGACAGCTGACAAAGGATTTCAACAAGATGGCAAACACTCTGGAAGATAATATCCATAAATTGGAGGATGAGATTCGCGCCAGAGAGGATTTCATTGCAGCATTTTCCCATGAATTGAAAACACCCCTGACTGCCATTATCGGATATGCCGATATGCTGCGTTCCCGAAAGCTGGATGATGAGACCCATTTTCTCTCTGCCAATTACATTTACACGGAGGGAAAGCGATTGGAAAATATGTCCTTAAGACTTTTGGATATTATTGTTACCAAGCGCTATGAAACGGAACTGCAAAATGTAAATGTAGAAGACTTATTTGGCTATCTGAGGGATATGTACCGGGAGAAAGAAAATGTGAACCTTATGTTTGATTTTGATGCCGGCTGTGTCAGAGCAGAAGCCAATCTGATTAAGTCCGTGCTTTTAAATCTTGTAGATAATGCATATAAGGCATCCTCGCCGCCTGAAGGAGAAAATATTGTCATTGAAGTTTACGGAAGACAGGAGGAACAGGGATACTTCTTTGCAGTGAAAGATTATGGAATGGGTATTCCTAAAGAGGAATTAAAGAAGATTACAGAAGCCTTTTACATGGTGGACAAATCCCGTTCCAGAAGCAAAAACGGTGCCGGTTTAGGACTTGCTCTCTGTCGGGAAATTCTAAACTTGCATACAAGTGAGTTAATCATAGAAAGTACTGAAGGAGAAGGAAGCTGCTTTTCTTTCCGACTGCCATATGGGGAGCCCCTAAGGGAGGTGAATGCAGATGCTACATAAAAGAATCATTATTAACGTGGGAGCAATCGCTGTTGTGGCAGTCATTCTCGGCATTGCCATATGGGGACCGGAACAGATTGCCAAACACAGAGATAAAAAAAGTTTAAATAAAATTACGGTAGAACAGGTGGAAGGCGTTAATGAGGGCTACCGTTACTCCTTAAACAGCAATGAAAAACTTTATATCCTGGCAAAATGCCTGAATAATCAAGTCCTTCCGGAGAGTGAACTTAGTGCTGCAACACGCACTGAGTCCGCTGAAATGGATTATAAGGATTTAACCGGAAGCTATGCTTTTGTGGTAAATCGTCAAGGTCCTTCCGGTATGGAAATTACAGATGAAGAAATCTATGAAATCTGCAACAGAGAGATTCAGACTCTGAAAGAATTGGGTATTTTACAGGATGCCGTAAGGAAAATAGATGCTTCTTCCTATAACGCAGTATTATATTCTGCCATTGATGTATTGGAACCCCGCAACAATATGTCCGTTTGGAAGGTCAGTCTTTCCACCAGCCATCAGAATACAGATAAGTCCAACCGCCTGTTAGATATTTATCTGGATGCGGATACCGGTAAAATTTATGAATTTTATGTTCGGACTGACATCAAATGGGCGGACAGCAAGCCTGAGGAGTTGGTTCAAAAATGGAGTGACTATCTGGAACTTACGGGGATGGAAGCCTATGAAAATACCAATCCTTTGCTGGAGACTACCCCCAATTATAAGAAATATCTGTTCCCCGGAATAGAAGACGGCAAGACCCTTGTTACAGTGGGATTCTATGAAGGAATCAATGAATTATTTTTGAAAATTTCTAAATAAAAAAATTGTAACAAAGAAAATTTAATTGTAATAAAGAAAATTTTTTTGTAACAGAAATGATGCTAATAATATGCAAAAAGTATGAAACTTTGACGCAACCCTCTGATATGCTTTATTTAACAATAAAACATACAGAGGGTGATTTTTATGAGAAACAAAGGAATATACATTGAGGATGCAAGCATATATTATAGAAAAAGATATCGCAGAAAGAATTGGAAGAGAAGAGTGGGAAAAGGAATTACAGCTATGATTCTGGCTGTTGCCATAGGGGGCATGGTTTTTACCACCGTGTCTGCCGTTAATATCAGTGTCAGCGGTTCGGATGCTGGTGTAGATACCTTTGCCGGGGAACAAATAGTGTCCGGTCCGTTGGTTATGGATGGAAAATTATCCATGGAAGCCTCTCTGAAGGAGACAAGCAGTGGAAGTTATGTGGAAAGAGTTGCATCTGTTCAGCCAAAGAAGCCGGAAGAAATTGTAGTAGTGATTGACCCCGGACACGGCGGGACGGATGACGGGGGCTACCGAAACGGTGTTGGAGAAAAAGACATCAACCTGGCAATTGCAAAGTCAGTGGAGTCAATACTTACGGAAAAGGGTTATCAGGTCATCCTTACCAGAGACAGTGACAAGGCAGTATCCTTGGAGGAACGTGTGAAATTGGCTGAGGAAAAAGGAGCCGATGCCTGTGTCAGTATCCACCAGAATACCTGCGAATGGGACAATGTAATGGGGTTGGAGACATGGTATTGTTCCCAAAAGACAGGGGAAGACAGTGAAAGATTGGCAAAGCTCTTGCAAATGTATACCACATTACAGTCCGGCGCACAGGACAGAGGGATTTTAGACAATGACAGCCTCTACATAACAAGAGAAAGCAGTATGCCTGCCTGTCTTGTAGAAACAGGATTTTTGTCCAATACTGCAGAGCGAAACAACTTAACCACCTCCGAATATCAGGAAAAATTGGCGAAAGGCATTGCTCAGGGCATTGATTTATTTTTCTGTCCCAAAACCATGTATCTGACCTTTGACGATGGTCCTTCCGAGGAAAATACCAGCGCCGTTTTGGACATCTTGAAAAGAAGAGGAATCAAAGCCACATTTTTTGTGGTAGGTGAAAATGTCAGAAAACATCCGGAAGTGGCAAGACGCATTGTAGAAGAAGGACATACCATTGGCATTCATTGCAATAAACATGACTATGGAGAAATCTATGCCGATGTAAATAGCTATCTTGCCGATTTTGAGGAAGCAAAGCGCGCCGTCTATGAAGTGACAGGCGTGGAGGCAAAATTATTCCGCTTTCCGGGCGGCAGTGTAAATGTTTATAATGCTGCAATCTGTAATGATATTATTCAGGAAATGACAAACAGAGGTTACATATATTTTGATTGGAACGCTAGTCTGGATGATGCTATATCCTCTGGTGCAGATGCAAAAGAATTGATTCAAAATGCCCGTTCCAGCACTCTGGGACGAAAGAAAATTGTGATGCTCTGCCATGATATGATCTACCAGACCAACCAATGTCTGGATGAACTGATTGACCAATTCCCAGAATATGATTTCCGACCCTTAAGTCAGATTATAGAGCCCATACAGTTCCGCAGATAAACTGTTCCTATATTATTCTTTGTACTTGACAAAAACAATGATAATTAGTATTCTTACTTTATTGTTTTAATTACAAAGAATCATTTGAGCAGGAGATAATATTTCATGAATAAACAAAAAATAGGAATCCTTGTTGGCTTATTAGTGATTATTGTTTTAGGCAGCATGAAGCTATATCCGGTACAAAAAGCCAAAGAAATGGAAACGGAAATTGAGGAAGAAACAGACAAAGAAATTGTCGAAGAAAAAGAGAAAGAAAGTGGTATTTTACTAGCATTTGACGATTATAGTCCTGACAATTGGCGCCAATATTTTGATCTTTTTGAAGAATACGGAGTACATGTTACTTTCTTTATAGCTTGGGATGAACCCACCGATTTTTGTTTTGAAGCGTTGGAAAAGGGACATGATATTGGTTTTCATAGTATAGGTCATACGGATGTGACTGCCATGAGTGAAGAAGAACTCCAAAGATGTGTGATAGACCCTATAGAAGTTTTTCGTAAAAAAGGGATTGAATTGACTTCTTTTGCCTATCCTTATGGATATCGGACTGATGAACTTGACGAGAAACTTTTACAATATTATAAAGTTGTCAGGGGCGCTTATAACACTGATCGACACAGTATAGAAGACTTAAAATCCGGCCATATTTATATTGATTCAGGCTCAATCGATAACTACCACATGAGGGATGAACAGGACTTTCAGGAAACCGTTAAGGACATATTAGATGAACTAAGCGCTAATGAGGGTTCCGTTATTTCAATTTATTCTCATGCGATTGATGCCGGTGATTGGTGTGTGACAAAGGAACATTTAGAGTATTTATTTCAACAAGCCGAAGAACAAGGAATTAAATTTTATACTTTCAGCGAATTAACGAACTAGTTGCATCAACTATATATTTATATATCCCCACAAGTTTAACGAACTAGTTGATGCCCAGAAAAATCCTTATATTATAAATATTCTCTGTTGGGCATCAACTATTCGTTAAACTTGTCTTTTGCGCATAGTTGAATATACCTAGAATTCCTCTCTCCAAATCACCAATTTTCATCTAAATAAAGCTGTACCCGGTTTTGAATGATTTTGGCAACTTCATCAACTGATTTTTGATTCTGAAAGTAAGCCTCGGATTCCTCGTAGATAATCCTATAGATTGCATCATCCCTTGTAGAGATAAATTGTGCTGACCCTAACAAAAATATCACCAAGGCAGCCTCATCCTCAGTAACAGCATGATATTCATATCGTCTTGAAGAATTATTATACATGACACTGTCATACTTAAGCATTGGTTTGCCATTTAAGTCAAGAAGCAGGTCTCCATTAGAGTCTGTTAAGTATTCTACTGCAGAAATCTTTGCCGTCAAATCATTTTTATTACAAGGGAACCCATCAGCGGACCATTCATCAGCCTCCCTGTTCAAAAGAAATTCAATAAATTCCCAAGCCTCTTCCTTATATTTACATTTAGAAGCAATGGCACATGCATTTGAAGTTTCCAGCCTACAGCCATTACTGCCATCTGCGGTAGGATATCCAATAAATGTCACTCCTCCATCATATTGATCATCGTATAATTGGATATCTTGAAAAGCACTGATGTACATTGAAATCAACAATAACTTACCTTGGCGCATTTGTTGGTTAGCACTCTCTTCGCTGCTTGTCCAACTATCTGGGGAAGGATATCTACTAGCAAAGATAAGCATTTTTTTAAATTCCTCACTCTCAAACTCAGCCTTTCCCGTTCCCCAATCAATAAAGTTATTTATTCCAAATTGCAGGCAATCCCTTAGAACACTTTGGTTAACATCAAAAATACTCAACCGAACATCCGGATTTGCATCTACAATGGCTATCATTTCATCCAATGTCCAGCCGGGCTTCTCTCCCACTATGTCAGAGTTTCCCATTAATGTATACAGAGTGACTGTGGCAGGAATGGCTGTCAAAATGCCATCATAAGTGAAGTTTTCAAGAACATTCTCCAAATAGTCCTCCCTGTTTAATGTGCTGCTTTGCTCTAACCAAGGCTCCAAATTTTCAAAAACTCCGTTCTTAGCTAAGGCCTCCACATTGATATTCTTCAAATCAAAGATATCCGGGCAGTTGTTTGCGGAAATAATATCCATATTCATGTTTTGGAGCGCTTCACTGTCAGGTATGTATGCATCTCCAATACCATTATAATTTTTGATTGTTACATGACAGGTATCGCTCTGCCTGTTGAAAGCCACAACTGCTGATTCTAAGTCGCTTCCTGCATAGAGGGCGCCCAACACAAGTTCCGTCTTTTGTGGAATTTCAGAAGCATCCGTTTTTTTAAGCACAGTCATTTCAGCAGCCTTTTTACCTATGCCACTTCTAGTAAGANCCTTANTTTGTCCGTCCTGTGCACAAGAAAAAGCTCCCATGGGATTTTTGCTGACCCCGCAGTCAACCCAATTAAAAAGTTTTTCTGAGGACTCTGTCTCCAGATTATAGCCATACATACTATTGCCGTCATTTACCAAAAAATCATAGTCATCTCCGGGAACCAGCTGAGAATGCATATTGCGGGGATAATTTTGATACTCTTTTCCGCCTATTTTCTTTTGCTCAAAATCAATCTCAGATAATTGCAGATTCCAATCGCCGTTTAATGGATTTCCGTTATATGATGCCACATATACTTTTCCGTCCTTTCCCATGCCAATGCTTTGTACTTCTTTATCTTGAAAAGATATTTTTCCTGACAAGGTTCCGTCGGCAGTAAGCAGTGCAATGTAATCACTTTGGGCAATATAAATCCTGTTCTGTGAATCCACGGTCATCTTATCCACTACGTGCGCACCAAGTAATTTCGTACAATCCAACTGCATTTGAAGCTCGCCATCCTGTGCAAACACAAGAAGCAGTGTGCTGCTGCCTGACATAGGATTGTCAAGTACATACACTCTTCCATCCTCTGCTACCTCAAAATCATATGTAAATCCACTCTCTTCACTAAGCAGTATTTTTCTTGATATTTTCATTTGAGTCAGGGAATATTCGCATAAATAGCGCCTGACCGAATCCTGCTCCGCAGATTCTATTTTGGTGTAATAGAGAAAATCTCCGATGATTCTGGCATCCTCCATGCGGGCGACATCTGCATCGTTAAGCGCCACATATTCTGGAACATAAACATAAGAACCAGATAAAGCTTTTTCATTTTGGAGAGAATTACTGTTTTGGAAAGCATTATTATTCCTGCAGGCTCCCATACATAATAGAGACAAGATTCCGGCAAATGCCACAACTGCTGTCTTCTTAATTCTCTTAGCATACAATTTTGATTTCATAAAGATAATTCCTCCCTTTCGTAAACTACTACATTTTATCCCAATCAATATACCAAAGTCCTGCCTTTTGACACATAGGAAAGGTAAGGGAGACATTATCTGGGAAAGTGCACTTTATAGTGGCATAAGTTCCGTTATTTTCAGATTCTTCTGTCATTATTCCATCTTCAAGATGCAGATAATGTCTTAAGGAAAGCTCCGGGTTTATAAAAATATTCTTGTTGCGAATATGTGAAAAGAACTGAAAATCTTCATTTTCATAATCAAAATAATGGAAACAATAATCCCCGTCTGCCATGAGATAGGCATTACAGAATTCTTCATAGGAAGAAATTTGGTCGCAACATTTAGTCTTGGAATAGTGCACAACACCACTATAAAAAAGTTCATCTATATGTGTTATCTCTTTGAGCTTATCCGTCTCAATTGTCAAATCCTGCCGCCACACAGTCATTTCCGGTTTGGAACTTTCTTCAAAATAATAAAGCTGCACTTCTGTTTCATCATTTTCGGAAATATCCCTGCTGACAGGCATGGAAATGTAAAAACTCTTCCATGGAAAGTACTTTGGATTACTCATGCCGGAAAAAAATTCCGAAGCTACAATATCTTTATTAAACTGCTCTGCATCCACGGCGGTTAACTCGGACATTAGGGCATAATTTTTCGTGCAGAAATAGCTGCCCCATNCCTCTGCAGTNCAATAAATATAGGTCTCCNCTNTGTTTTCCNGCACATCAAGGCTTAAATTTTCTATCCTGACATACCCCTTTTGAGGGGAAGCACTGTCCAAATCCCCGAATAGAATCATAGCATAATATATGGACATGGATATCTCACTTCGGCTCATATTCTGCAAATCTCCATATAGATCTGCTTTTGTAGTGATGCCGCTGCCAATGGAAAGAATCTGAACTTTATCTCCGGGGTTCAAGATTCCTATGATGTTATCAGAACCATCGTAAGGCTGCGCCATTACCTGTATTTGGGATTTTGAATCGGCATTTTCAGTATCAGGAGCAGCCAACACAGCCACGGCATACAGTTCTTGATTTCCCATACATTGGAGCAGATTTGTTGTTATTTGCAATTCCCTTTTTCGNTGTAAAATCTCCCGGGTTGTGGAATTTATTCNCTCCNACACATATTTTGCCATATCTTNTCCGCCTTNTGNNCTATGGGAAAAAGGGTGAAAAAGAGATAAATGTTGACTAATCTGGTCAGTCAATAGCATTATGGCACTCATACACACAAAAGCAATGACAATCAGCGTAATTCCAATACTTTTACGCTTGGCATTCATAATATTTCTGATGCGTGATGATATGTGGCTTCTGCCGAAAGACAGAACATATCCCTCAAAAGTCTGCTTTTTTGTGGATAATTGTACTAAGGCTTTGGCATAAGCCTTCCTCTCCTGCAAATCGGCATTCCTCAAAGCACTTTCGTCACAGGACATCTCCATATCCTTCGCCATCAAATGAAATGCAAGCCATATCAAAGGATGGAACCAATAAACACAAGTCAGAAGAAATGCCAACTGTTTGATAAGATAATCCCTGCGGCGGATATGAGTGTATTCATGAGAAAGACAATGCCTGCTCTCCTGCTCAGTCAAGGTCTTTGGCAGATAAATGACAACATTTTTTATTCCCAGCACAAAAGGAGATTCCAGACCATTCACAAGATAAACGGGAATTTTTTTGTACTGATATCCATATACCGCCCTTGCTTTCAGCTTTCTCTTGGTGCGGACATAAGAAATAATATCATAGGTAAATAACAATAGTGTCACAATCAACCAGATATAAGCAGTTGTGGAAAGGAAGCCATGAGATTTGGGCATAGCAGGCCAGAACGCTGCTTTTTTTAGCATTGCATAAGTCAGATTTTGGAGCATTGGCTGATAAGCCGCATTTCTGGCAAGGGATTCTGGAGAGCCTGAGAATTCTAAATCTTTAGGAGCATCCAAAGATTCTGAGAGTGATTCCATATTCCCCATAGTTTTATTAGTTTCATGAATTTCCTGAATTCCTGTATTTTCCTGCAAACCATAGTTTTTATCCAGCCATACCGCATCCTGCAAATCCACATTTGGCATCAGGCTAAACCGGCTCTCAATCCCCATAGGACAAATCAATCGTATAGCTACAATACCCCACAACAAATAAGAATATATCTTAGGACATTTTCTCAATAAGAGTCTTGCCATGCATATGAAAACAACACAATAAGATGCTGTTATACTCATATTTACAATTCTCAAAAAGATATTTTCCATGCAGTCCTCTCCTCTCTCACTCCCCGAAATGATCAATGTAATTTCTCAACTCATCTGCCTCTTCCTGTGAGATTTTCCTTCCCTGAAAAAAGGCTGTCAGAAATTTTGGCAGGGAGCCAAAGGTCTCCTTTACATAAGCCTGACTTTGATGCCCATAAAATTCTTCTCTGGACAATCTGNCCGTAACAATGGACTTATCATTTTGAAAGATGCCTCTGTCTATCAGCTTCTTTAACACGGTGTATGTAGTGGACTTTTTCCAATTCAGTTCCTGATTACAGATTTTTACTAAATCCGAAGAAGAAATCGGTTCATTCTTCCAGATAATATCCGCAAATTTTGCTTCCACATCAGCCAATTGATAATCCTTCATAGGTTTTGTCTCCTTATCGTCTATATAAAAACACGAGGTCTATTCACAATAGACTATCCCTTTATGGACAGTCTATCATGAATAGACCTCGTATGTCAACGATTATTTTATCTTCTCACGATCCGTGATTCACAGTTCGTAATTCACAGCCCGTAATTTGCAAAAAAGTATGCCGCCATCTGAGCTCTGGAGCTAAAGGGCTCTGTCTCTAACAGCTCCTTTACTTCTTCTTTGGTGTAAAATGCGGCAGAAATCTGTTCATTTTCGGAGGTATGATCCTCAAAGTCCCCTTCCGCTTCCACAAAGGCAATATAGGTGGTTGTATCGGAGATAGCAACGGCGGCAAAAGAAGGTGGAAGAATCGCCTTGATTTCTTTTACCCGAAGCCCGGTTTCCTCATAAAGCTCTCTTTCAATACAGGTTTCAATGGATTCCCCTGTCTCTAACATTCCTGCACACAAATTGTAAATGGTACGGTTTACGCCCATGCGGAATTCATGCAAAAGCAATAATTTCCCACCCTTGGTTGCCACTATAGACACGCCGCTTGGAGCAGCGCCCAAATCCTCAATACCCTGCAGATCTCTTCTGCTTACAATCTCATACTTTTTTTCTTTTCCGACCTTATTTTGATAAGTAATCTCATAGTTTTTGAGATATTTTCCGTCCTTTACCTTTTCAAAATGTAATACTTTCATTTACAACTCCTATCTTAATCCATAAATTGTTCCCTCAAGGTGCGGGATTCTCTTTTCCTTGTGATTTCCACTAGTCCCAAAGGAGTCATGTCTACCACAAAAGTCTTTTGTTTATCTCTGCGTACCAGACTCCTCAGATATTCCAACAGTTCTTTCTCTTGCCCCCTATCATCCATATTGATAAAATCTATGATAATGATGCCGGACAGATTTCTTAAGCGAAGCTGCAGGGCAATTTCCTCAGCAGCCTCGCAGTTTACCAAGAATCCGCCCTTCTTACCCTCATATTTGCCGGAATTTACATCAATAACTGTCAAAGCTTCCGTGGGCTGTATCACAAGATATCCTCCTGATTTCAGCCAGACATTTTTGTGAAAGGCGGTTTCTGCCTTGGTTTCCAAAGCATAGAGCTTGGAAAGGGATATCATGGAACCTTCGTATAATCTGACATTCTTGTCATAAATCTTTTATTCACAGTATGCCTGTAACTGACCGTAAAGCTCTTTATCATCCGTTACAATCTCACTGTATTCATAAGGATATGCCAACTTTTCTATTATAGCTGCAAAAGAAGGCGGAGCCTCTTTTATGCAGGAAAAGCAAGTTTTGTGCAGGGAGGATGAAAGCAATGCGGCAAATTCCCGGGCCAGATGCTCTAATTCCTGAAAAAACTTTTCTTTCTCGCAATGCTGTGCCTGGGTGCGCACCACGATT
>WFLX010167427.1_pt1 | contig 25992 bp, 19 predicted proteins | sample 4967041 | NCBI WGS metagenome assembly WFLX01 (sample SAMN12857096, study PRJNA449069) | gut metagenome | isolation source: stool from male and female vole | host: Microtus ochrogaster | place: USA:Florida | collected 2017
AGCGTTTTTCGTTAATTCACACTTGACAAATTCCATATTTTGTGATATAATTATAAATATCATAAAATGAGGAGGTTTTTTGTGTGAAAAAGTACTATAAATTTATCGCCGGAATCATGGCAGTGTGCCTTGCTTTTGGTGTGGGGGTTATTCCGAATAATATCGCTCCGTCGGTATCAATCACGGCAAGTGCAGCGGAAGAAGCTGAATACATAGAGGAAACATACGAGGAACTTGTATACAGAAATTATGGTGATTACATTGAGATTTTCAAATGTGACACGTCTGCAACAGAGGTTGTTATTCCGTCGGAAATAGACGGCGTACCCGTTACAAGTATCGGAAATTCTGCATTTTCTTCTTGCAAAAGTTTAACATCAATAACTATTCCCGATAGTGTTACAAAAATCGGAAGGTCTGCATTTTCTTCTTGCGATAGTTTAACATCTGTAACTCTTTCAAATAGTCTTACAAGCATTGAAGGCTCTACATTTTATAATTGCAGTGGTTTAACATCAATAACTATTCCGGACAGTATTACAAGTATCGGGGAAGATGCATTTGTTAATTGCAAGAGTTTAAAAACAATAGAAATTCCCGATAGCGTCACAAGCATCGAAAGTGCTACATTTGCCAGCAGCGGTTTAACATCAATAACTATTCCCGATAGTGTTACAAGCATTAAATACAATGCATTTTATAATTGCAGCAGTTTAACATCGATAACTATTCCCGATAGTGTTACAACCATTGAATCCAATACATTTAAAGATTGCAGCAGTTTAGCATCAGTAATTATTCCGGAAAGCGTAACAAGTATCGACTGGTCTGCATTTGAAAACTGCACCAGTTTAGCATCAATAACTATTCCGGACAGCGTAACAAGTATCGGAAACTCTGCATTTAAAGATTGCAGCAGTTTAGCATCAGTAACTATTCCGGAAAGCGTAACGGATATCGGCAGAGATGCATTTAAAGGTACTATATGGCTTGAAGAAAGACAGACTGAAAATCAGTTTGTTATTGTGAATAATAGTCTGATTGACGGAAAAAACTGTGAAGGTGATGTTGTTATTCCGGACGGTGTGACAAGTATCGGCAACTCTGCATTTTCATGGTGCAGTGGTTTGACATCAATAACCATTCCTGACAGTGTGACAAGCATCGGCAACTCTGCATTTGAAGGTTGCAGTGGTTTAACATCAGTAACCATTCCTGACAGTATAACAAGTATTGAGGGCTATGCATTTGCTGGTTGCAGTAGTCTGACATCAATAGATATTCCAGATTGTGTGACGAGTATCGGCGACTTTGCATTTGAGGAATGCAGTAATTTAACATCAATAAACATTCCAGATGGTGTGACAAATATCGGCTACCATGAATTTTATAGTTGCAGTAGTCTTACATCAATAAAAATTCCTGATAGTGTGACAAGTATCGACGACGGTGCATTTAAGGGTTGCAGTAATTTAGCATCAATAGATATTCCGAAAAGTGTGACAAGTATCGGTGACCAGGCATTTAAGGATACTGCATGGCTTGAAAAAAGACAGGCTGAAAATCCGCTTGTTATTGTGAATAATATTCTGGTTGACGGAAGAGCTTGTGTAGGTAATGTTGTTATTCCTGATAGTGTGACCAGTATTGCAGCCTGGGCATTTTACGAAAACCAAAACTTAACTTCAATAGAAATTCCCGATAGCATTACAACTATTGAAGATTATACATTCTATGATACAGGTTTAGTTGAAGTAACATTATCCGATAATGTAAGACATATCGGAGAAGACGCATTTTGTATCTGCAAAAATTTAAAGAAGATAACAATATTGAATCCTGATTGTTATATCAGCAAAAAATATAGTAGTTCTTCTCCGATTTCAAATAAGCAGAAAACAGATACTTATCAATATGATGGTCAATGGTGGATTGCTTACTATGATGAGTATTATTTCAATGGCACTATATANGGCTATGAAAACTNAACNGCNCAGGCGTATGCNGAAAAAAATGANTATGAATTTGTTTCCCTCGGCAAAACTCCCGNAANAACCGGCGANTTAAACGGCGACAATGATTTTAATGTGGCAGATGTAGTGACTTTCCAGAAATATATTTTAGGCACGTCAGATGAGGAACTTTCAGACTGGAAACAGGCTGATTTAAATTCCGACGGCTTATTAGATTCTTTCGACCTCGTTATTATGAGACAGAAATTAATTGAAAAATAAAAATATTTTCAGAACTCTTGACAAACCTGAAAAAATATTATATAATGCAATATATAGTATTAAATGCGGTGACGGGAAAAAAAGCCTGATTATATTTTTGCAGAGAGCTGTTGTCCGGTGAAAGACAGTAAAATATTTCGGGTCATAACTCCTCCCCGAGCAGTCGGCTGAAAACTGTTTTTTTACGGTTATTAGGTTTGAACGGATTTTCTCACGTTACAGAGATACGCATTATTTATGATGCGGACGAGTGGGCGTATTACTATACGTCAATGAGAGTGGTATCACGGAAATTTTTTCGTCTCTCCTTTGCCTGTGGCATGGGAGGGACTTTTATTTTTTAAGGAGGATTTTTTTATGAAAAATTATCAGAAGTACACAAGACAGTTTTTTGAAGCCCCGAAAACAGCTATGAAATGGACTCAGAAGTCCTACATCGAAAAAGCACCGCAGTGGTGCAGTGTTGACCTCAGAGACGGCAATCAGGCTCTTATTACACCTATGAGTCTTGACGAAAAAATTGAGTTTTTCAAGGAACTCGTAAGAATAGGTTTCAAGGAAATTGAGGTAGGTTTTCCGGCAGCTTCCGAAACTGAATACGATTTCTGCCGTACTCTCATTGAGGAGAATCTCATTCCCGATGACGTTACAATTCAGGTTCTCACACAGTCAAGAGAACATATCATTGAAAAAACTTTTGAAGCACTCAAAGGCTGTAAAAGTGCAATAGTTCACCTCTATAACTCAACTTCCGTCGCACAGCGTGAACAGGTTTTCCGCAAGGATAAGCAGGAGATTATTGACATTGCCGTGACTGGTGCTAAACTCTGTAAGGAGTTCCGTGAAAAATATGAGGGTAATTTCAGATTTGAGTATTCGCCGGAAAGTTTTACAGGTACAGAACCGGAGTTCGCACTCGAAATATGCAACGCTGTTATTGATGTATGGCAGCCGACAGAAAACGACAAGGTTATTATAAATCTCCCTGTAACTGTTCAGCTTTCAATGCCCCACGTCTATGCAAATCAGGTTGAATATATGTGCGAAAACATAAACAACCGTGAGAATGTTATAATTTCGCTCCACCCACACAATGACAGAGGCTGTGCCGTTGCTGATACTGAAATGGGACTGCTTGCCGGTGCAGACCGTGTTGAAGGTACGCTTTTCGGAAACGGTGAAAGAACAGGAAATGTTGATATTATTACTCTTGCAATGAATATGTATTCACAGGGCATTGACCCCGAACTTGATTTCAGTGATATTCCGTCAATTACCGAACTCTATACCCGTGTAACAAGAATGACTGTAAACGAGCGTCAGCCGTATAGCGGTGCATTGGTGTTTGCTGCTTTCAGCGGTTCACATCAGGACGCTATTGCAAAGGGTATGAAATGGCGTGAGGAAAAGAACACTGAACACTGGACAGTGCCTTATCTGCCTATTGACCCGTCTGATGTCGGCAGGGAATATTCTGCTGACGTTATAAGAATAAACAGTCAGTCCGGAAAGGGCGGAATCGGATATATTCTTGAAACAAGATTCGGCTATAATCTCCCTAAAAAGATGCGTGAAAGCGTCGGATATCTTGTAAAGGGCGTTTCAGACCACAGTCACAAGGAACTTATGCCCGACGAAGTTTATTCAATATTTAAACTGAACTATGTCGATATAGTTTCACCCATTAACGTGANTGAAACNCNTTTTGTACAGAGAAACNGAATTGAGGCAANTGTAAGTTTTGANTACAACGGCGAAAGTATAACTTCTTCTGCNTCCGGAAACGGTCGTCTTGACGCTGTAAGCAATGCAATACGTTCATATATAGGTGCTGAATATACTATAAACACATATACTGAACACGCTCTTGAAGTGGGTTCTGCATCAAAAGCCGTTTCTTATGTTGAAATCACTGACAAGGACGGTAAAAGTTTCTGGGGAACAGGTCTTGACAATGATATAATTACATCATCGGTAAAGGCACTTGCAAGTGCAGTTAATAACATGATTAAAGAAAATAACAAGTAAAATACAAAAAGGGCGGAAATTAATCCGCCCTTGATTTTTTATTTATTCAGTAGCCTGTATGGCGTTTTCTGCATAGATTACACTAATCATAGTGGCATCTAAAGCATCAACATATTCGTCTTCATATACATTACCGTACATTTTGAAATTTGCGTGTTCTTCTTCTGTGTACCAGTCATAATTGTATGATGAAAGAGCTGCATAGTATACCATAACCATAGTAGCATCAATGCAGTCAACATAACCGTCGTGATTTACGTCTCCAATCTGTGCTTCTGCGTCATAATCTGTGTACATTTTTGTAAGCAGCTTCACATCTTCACTATTAACGTACCCGTCGTTGTTTGCGTCAGCGTATTTCTTTAAAACTATAAACTCTTCATCTGTGTATTTCCACTCATTATAATAGAAATCTATAATAATTTCGATATCAAGATTATTGAATACGCCGTCCTGATTTACATCGCCCATAACATATTCAGCATTTGCACACATAGGCATAGCTGATACAGCAAGAATACCTGCTGATAATAAAGACAATAATTTTTTAGCTTTCATAATTTTATCCCCTTATATTAATCGTCAAAAAGTTCAAAGATATCAATCTTTCCGACGTTGGTGTTATTTACATTTCCGGTAGACATATCTGCATAATATTGCATGATAAGTTCACCATCACCATAACTAATCCAGCCGTCCTGATTTGCATCGGGTGCGGCAGCACATTTAGCATTAGGAAAAATTGACTTATATGTGTGTTTTATATTATTAACATAATATGCTCCGTTTTTTGTTGCTGCCCATATCATACTACAGTCAACAGCATCTACATAGCCATCACTGTTTACATCNNCTACNTTNNATTCATATGCACCAAGCATNGTAGNNGANTCNTCANGATTGTAACTAACAATNNCTTTTCCGTTATGTACCAANCGGTCTTCTATAACCCCATTCCCTAAATACTCTATATTTATTGCGGCATTATCAGGGTCGAAGTTTTCTGCTTTTTCAAGATAAATTGAGCAGAAACTTCCATTAAAATCATAACCATNATAGCTATCTGTAGAAAAACAAACAAAAAGTCCATAATTTGGAATCCCTTCAACAGATAAACNTGCAAGACCTTCAGAGTAGCAACCACGGGTGTTACAGTCAGGCTTTTTAGTACGCTCATTATATTTTAATTTCCAGCTGTCACCTACTTTGATATGAAATCCACCAGCACAAAGTTCTGGAAGATTTTCAAACATGACATCTGCTCTGATTTGTCCGTCGTCCTGATAATGAATATCGACATAGATTCTTGGGTCGTTTGATGCTGATACATTTGATATCGGCATTGCACCTGCAACCATGGAAACAGCCAGCAGAGGTGCAAGAAGTTTTTTAATCTTCATATTAACCATTCCTTTTCAAAAATTCAGATAGACATAAATAGCCGCATTATATCTTTCTATAATTATATTATATCATATTCACAAAGCTTGTCAATAATGTTCGATAATTTTTTACAAAAAACGCCATTTTTTCGGCGATTTGCATAAATAATAGATTTTTAGTTTGTACGCAAATAATAAGTTAAAAAAATAGCTTTATATAAGAATACAAAAAATAACACTTTTTTCACTTTGCAGGTATGGACAAATTTCACAAAACATGATATAATATTAGTGAAACTACATATATAATGCCTTATAAGGCAGGAAAGGAACTTTGTATGCTTCACGAAAAATCATGCGGAGCTATTGTATACCGCAAATTTCACGGCAATACGGAAATACTTCTGATTAAGCATATAAACAGCGGACACTGGTCATTTCCGAAAGGTCACGTAGAAAGCGGAGAAACTGAGGTTGAAACAGCAAGGCGTGAGATTAAGGAAGAAACGTCCATAGATGTTATTATTGACCCGACTTTCCGTGAAACAGTTACCTATTCCCCTAAAAAAGATACTATAAAAGTTGTGGTTTATTTTCTTGCAAAAGCGAAAAATGTTGATTTTGTTCCGCAGGAAGATGAAATCGCCGAAATACGCTGGGTTGATATTTCATATGCAGGAAATATCCTGTCATACGAAAATGACAGGACTATTGTTACCAGAGCTAAGAACGCTATAAAAAACGCTCATTGACTGTACGGGACTGCTGTAGCAGTCATTTTTGTTTGAAAATATTATTAAGAAAGGAAAAATCTATGCTGAAAAAAATTCTGGACAGCAGTTCGTGTGCTGATTGCAGACTCTGCTGTGTGTTTGACCGCTATGACGTTTGGGAAACGCCTGTTTTTACAGAAAATATACGTGACAGAATACTTGCTTTAAAGCCTGATACCGAATTTATTTCAAAAGACGACGGTTACATATTCAAAGTTGGTGAATTATCGGACGAGGGACTTTTTTCGTGTCCTGCTCTTACTGAAAATGGCTGTATGCTCGGTGACGAAAAGCCTTTTGACTGCCGTATATGGCCTTACAGAATCATGGAAGTAAACGGACGGCGTGCCATTACAATTGCATCAATATGTGAGGAACTTTATAACAGACCGCTTTCTCAGCTTGTGGAATTTCTCAGAAACGGCCTTGCTGACGAAATTTTCAGTTATGCCGACAGTCACCCCGAAATCGTAAAACCCTATTACGAGGGTTATCCGGTACTTCTTTTTGAGAAAAAACCGTTATNNTAAAGNAAGTGGTAAAATGTCTGAAAAAAATAAAAGTCAGTATATCTGTTTTGCGGATTTTGAATTTACCTGCGGATACTGTATAAATAAAAATGACAGTGAAATTCTTTCGGCAGGAATAGTCATATGTGATGAAAATTACAGAATAAAGGAAAAATTCTACTGTACGTGCAGACCGAAACGTTTCCCGAAGCTCACAAGGCAGTGCAGAAAGCTTACAAAGCTTACTCAGGAGGAAATAGACAATTCCCCCGACAGCAACGACGTTATGCTTATAATTGTGAATCTTATGAAAAAATATATGATAAATGATATTTATGTGTGGGGAAACTTTGACAGAATCGCTCTTTTGTCAGATGTAAGACAACATCAGAGATTCGGTAAAGGATTCAGGAATATTCAGAAAATAAGCAGTAAAATTGTCGATATACAGGCAGATATTACTGAAAAGACGAAACTGCCCGAACCAGTGAATATAAAGGAACTTGCGTCGGCTTTTGATTATACTCCGCAGGGAAATTTTCACAATGCACTTAATGACGCTCTTGCACTTTATGTTATTTACAAAGCAGTCTATACAGAGGATTTGACAATGAATGGAAAGCTTGCTGAAATCCGCACAGACAGGTATGAAAAGATTGAACAACGCCGTATTGAAGCCGAAAAAAGACGAAAAGAAACAGCTTTTTCCATACCTCTTTCGGACGGAGAAAAGCTGTATTATGAAGAAATCGGTGAAAACAGTGAAGAAGCCGGAGAATTTATATATATGCGTAGCAGGTTTGTGCGTGCATTGCAGAATAATCCCGACGAAAATGATTTTATTCTTCTTTATCTGAAAACACAGGAAAGAATAAAAGTTATTTCAAAGAAAAAGTATAATTATACTTTGCAGCATCTTTCTGAAAAAGCCATTGTTTTTGAGAGAGATGATTTTTCTGAACTGATTCTCAAGGAGTGCAGAAACAGGGATAAAGTAAAAATATAATTATTTTCTGAAACCTTTTGCATATGAAAGAGTCACAGAAAGTCCCTGAACGTCGGAAGATGTCATATTCCTGTCATTCCGCAGTGTTTCAATAAGCTTTTCCGTTANNGNACNCACGGCTTTTTNTGATATTATNNAANTATAGTATTTNTCAANTATCGTNATTTTATATCAAGTTCTTCTTCTGCGAATTTACGGGCATTCAGTCCGGTTTCAGTGCGTTCCTGTCTGTTTTCGACAAGTCTTTTCAGAACTTTATAAATTTCGTCCGGTTCGAGTGATTCGCCCATCTTTTCGACGGACGGAAGCTTGACACAGGCGTTGTCCGGAATTTCCGAAAAACTGCCTATATCGTTGACCATGACGCACTTTCCCTTTGCGAGAATACGCATAAGACTTCCGCTTGTTTCGCCGTTGTACGGATAACGGAGATTTATACATATATCAGTCATATCAATATATTCATTGAATTTTTCAAGATTGATATAACCTGTTACGGTGACACTGTTCTGAAGGTTATTTGAAATAATTGTTCTTTCAAGTTCCTGCTTTATATCTTCGGCAGGTTTTCCGGAAAGCAGAAGATGTACATTTGAAAATTCTTTTTTAAGTTTCGCAAATGCCCTGACTATCGGAATTATACGCTTTGTGCTGTGTATTCCACCGAAAGCCGAAATAATAACCATATCAGCGGAAAAACCGTTTTTCTGCTTTAATACTCTGCTGTCGGCAGGCATAAGAATTTTTGCATAGAGAGGAATGACTGTTACATTTCTCTCTATATTTTTCATGAGAAGTTTTTTCTTTGCGTAATTGCTGTGAACTATAATTCTGTCAGCAGAATCAGTGATATAGCTGTTGAGTTCCATGTTGTACAGGTCGGGAACAGCAGAACCGTTTTTAAGGGACTGAATATATCGGTCAGCTGTTTCAGCAGGGCAGTCACTGTCTATAAAAGTTCTGTAAAGATTATAATTCCCCTTGTTAAGCGTGACTGCACAGTGATAAAATGCACCGTGCATATTATAGTCATGAAGTACGACTGTTCCGTGATACTTTTTTATATACTGGTACATATAGAAATGATATTCAGAATTTCCGACCTGAAAGACCGTGTCTGCATACTGCGAACGTCTTGACGGATATGCTCTATGACTGTATATAACGACATTTGCAGGAAATACAGGTGTTGCATTATATGTTTCCTCAATAAAAACGTCAATATCACAGTAACGACAGAGTTCATTTATAATGTCCTCACTGTAGTCAGCAATTCCTGATTGTATCGGCGGAAGTGGAGTAAAGAATGCTATTTTTATACGTTGCGGTTCAGACGCTTCACCTTTGCTTACAGGGATATTATTTATAAGATATATTATATGTTCATTTATGAGTTTCCAGTTGAAAAGTATCACACGTTTTTTACCTTTTTCGGCATATTCCGACAAAATTTGTTTGTCACTCAGTATTTCTGCCATACCGTTCGCAATGCTTTTATCATTGTCTGCATTTACAAGAATAACAGCGTCACCGCCTATTTCCTTAAGACTGGAATTGTCGGCAGTAAGTACGGGAGTACCGCAAGCCCATGCTTCTACTATAGGAAGTCCGAAACCCTCATATTTTGACGGGAAAGCCATAAGTGTTGCAAGATTGTAGAATTTAAGAAGTTCTTCGTCTGAAACAAAATTTGTGAATATTACGTTATTTTCAACATTGTGCAATTTTGCGACTGATTTCAGATTATTCATGCCGTTTTCCGAAAGTTTGCATACAACCACAAGCTGATATGAATTTTTCAAATTTTCCGGTAAAAGAGCGTATGCACGGATAAGACCGTCAAGATTTTTTCGTCCGTCCTCTCCTCCCGTACACATGACAAAAGGCTTTGTTATACCGAATCTGTCCAGTAACAATGCTTTTTCACTGTCAGATATGTCAATAATCCTGTATCTGTCGTCAACTGCTCCCCATATGACTTTTATATTTTCCGGACTGAAATTCAGATGTTTAACAAGGTCTGTTTTTACGCTTTCGGAGATAACAAAAAGTTCGTCTGACCATCGAAGATTTTCGACGCATTTCATGTACNANNTATAAGTATTTTTATCATTCAGATATTTTTCTTTCATGACATAGGGGATAATGTCGTAAACTGTCGAAATTACTTTAATGCCCTCGAACCACTCTTTTTTATAAAGTGTGAAACTTGATTCAAAAGGCGATGTTATATAAAAAATATCAATATTGTNTTCACGGATATAACGCTTTATTATATTTCCGATAACTTCGCTGTAAGCGTCATTACGGAGCAGGACGTTGTTTTTTCCTGTATCNATAAAATCCTCTGTGAAACCCGATTTGTTTGTTATGGAACTTTCAAGACTGAAATCACCGTCAATCATGTTCAGAAAGAAATAATGATTGTTACTGTCAAGGTTTNCCATGCCTGTAAACTGACTTAACGCATAATTTCNGATACCTCTGTTTCTGNTCATAGGTCCAAGTATTGCNACNGNGCNCAAAAGCTATATTCATGTTATTTTCCTCCTGAAACTCTCTTGTCTATAAATATTGAATTTATACCGGTAAATGCAAACTCCTCATAATTTTTTCCGTGCATAAAGTCAATTATCTCCTGATTTTTTTCACCGACTGTAAGACCGTTTCTGTACTCAATCATCTCACAGATAATTACAAGCGGACGGAATTTTTCAAAATCCGTCATTTTTAAAACAGCAAGTTCCATTCCCTCAATGTCTATATTAAGAATGTCCGGAGCTTTTTCGGGGAAGTATTTTTCAGTGATTTCGTTGATTGTTATGGAATCTACTGATACAGTCCGTTCGATTTTAAGTGTGGGATTTTCTTTTATGAAACTCTGTGCCGCTTCATAGTCCGTTGTGGAAAGACCGTCACCGTTCATGACATAGAAATCAAGTTTTTCGCCGGATTTTTCGGAAAGACACTTGTTTATTACAATATCGTCCGGACGCTGTTCTGAAAGTTCCCTTGCAAGTTCGGGGTTAGCTTCAAGAAGTACACCTTTTGCACCCTGAGTATAAAAGCTGTAAGTATTACTCAGGTGAACCGCATGATTTGCACCTAAGTCAAGATACGTGCATTTTTTTATGTCAATTCCGAGAGTACTGAAAATATATTTTATAATATTATCTTCTCCCGACTGCGAAAAAGAGAATTTTACTTCATCTTTTTCGGTTTCTTTCAGAATACAGGAATTTTTTTTCAGGTCGTCAAGCTGACTGCGGAGTTCTTCAATATGACTGCTCATATTCTGTATTGTTTTTTCAAGTTTCTCCATATTTTTAAGCTTTGAACGCATTTCATTGATTTCGCTGTTGACTTCTGCTGAAAAAATATTATTTGCTGAATTGTACTCGGTTTGTTGCATCATACACGGTTCAACGTACCAGAAAGTAAGACGACGCATAAGCCTTTTGAAAAGTTTTGTTATTTTTCCGACTGTTCCGTTTGCAGTTATGGGACGATATGAACGGTTTACGGAAGTTCTGTTCATTCTGTCGAGAGAATCAAGCATTTTTATATTTATGTCTCCGGAAAAAATAGGTCTGCTTGTTTCCGTGATATTTCCGGAAAGTTTCTTCATAATAACTTCTGATTCAAGTCTATCATATTCTATACTCAAAATTATATCCTCCATTTGTGGTCAATACTGAAATAGCCTGTACTTCTGTCCTCTGAAACAACTTCAAATTCACAGTAGTTTCTGTAGAAATCCATTGGTGTTCCGTCGGAATCGACTACGGCGACGTTAAGGACGTATTTTCCGGCAAGCAACGAAAGCCTTTCAATATCAGCGTAAACAGTGCCGTCCGTATTTCTGGTATTTACTTTTATACGGTCAATCTGCGTATTGTTGCCGTAAAGACATTCACCCTCCAGCGTATAGAATCCGAATCCGAAAATATAATCGTCAAGCGGTCTGTTTACATGATAGTGAATTTTTATGGAAAGCTTTTCGCCTGTACGGAAAATCCTGACATCTTTATTTTCAGAGTTTATCATTTCTGCCTTTTTTATTTCGACATATTTAAGTCCGAAACGATTGGCAGAATAGTCAATTTCATTATTATCACTGCTGTTTTCGGTTTCTGTTTCTGATGTTTCGTCAGTTGGTTCGGACTCTTTCGGCAGAACAGGTTCGCTTTCAACTCTTTTCTGATTCATGAAACTGAAATAAGCGTCCACAACCTCGTCAGAACGTCCCTCACGTACAATAAGTCCCTTGTTTATCCAGATAGACCTGTCACAGAATTTTTCTATTGTGGAAAGGTCATGCGTTACTATAATAATGGTCATGCCTTTTGCTTTGAGTTCACGCAGACGGTTGAAACATTTTGTCTGAAAATTCGTATCACCTACCGCAAGTATTTCATCTATAAGAAGTATATCCGCATCGACGTTTATTGCCACCGAAAATGCAAGTCTCATATACATACCGGAAGAATAAGTCCTCACGGGATTATCTATAAATTCCTCAAGTTCCGAAAATGCTATTATTTCGTCAAGACGTGCATCAATTTCCTTTTTTGTAAGACCGAATATTGAAGCATTTGTGTATATATTTTCCCTGCCCGACATATCGGGGTGAAATCCTGCTCCGAGTTCTATAAGACTTGAAATTCTACCTTTCATGGTTATTTCACCACTGTCGGGATACATTATTTTCGTAAGGAGTTTGAGAGTAGTACTCTTTCCGCAACCGTTATGTCCGATAAGTCCGACTGCCTCACCCTTTTTAACCTGAAAGCTTATTCCCTTTAATACTTCTCTTTCTTCATAGCGGTTTCTTTTTCGGAACAGAAGTCTTTCTTTCAGTTGTGAACCCTTGTCCATATAAATTTTGAACTTTTTGGTTATGTTTTTTACATCTATGACTATTTCATTCTTTGTCATTATAGTTCCTCCGCAAAGTGACGCTGTAGTTTAAGGAAAAGAAAATGTCCCACAACAAGAAAGACAGTTCCAAGCACAAACGACGAAAGCAGACCTGAAAGTTCCGGAACAGTCTTATAATAGAGAACATCACGGTAACAGCCGATAACGTGTGTCATGGGATTAAGGTTGAACAGTGGCAGAAGTCTTTCCGGAACTATTGACTTGTCGTACATAATCGGAGTCATATACATCCAAGCCATTGTCACTATACCCAAAATATGCTCCAAATCCCTGAAATAAACCGTAACCGCAGAAGCGATAAGTGCCGTTCCGAGAGCAAGCATATATTCCACAATCATTATCACAGGCAGGCACAGCGCAGCAAGCAGATTAATTCCTGCTCCGGAAAAGATAATTACTATAAATACCACGATAAAACTTAAAAGCATATTCACAAAACTGCTTGTCACGTATGAAACAGGTATCACCTGACGTGGAAAATAGATTTTTTTAACAAGGTCTTTCTGTGCGACTATTGAGGCAGAACCTCCCGTTAATGATGCGGAAAAGAAAATCCACGGAATCAGTGCAACAAAAAGGTAAAGATAATAGCGTTCTATTTCCGTCCGGAGTATAAGACGGAAAACTACAGTATATACTACCAGTTGTAACAAAGGATTTATAAAAGTCCACATAAAACCCAGTACAGAACCTTTGTACCGACCTCGCAGGTCTTTTTTCACAAGACTGAAAATCATCTGTCTGTAATCATATATTTCTTTAAGTGTTTTCATTTGATTCTCCTTGAAAACTTATTATTATCAATTATTATATCATGGTGTGTCAATGCCTGTCAATCATATTTTTTCAGGAACTGTTTTTATTTTCCTGTAAATCACTTGATTTTATTCATGATATATGTTATGATACTAATAGTATTTTTGTTGGAAATAATATACGTAAAGGAGAAAAAAATGAAAAAAATATTTACAGTTCTTAAGAATCTTAAACCGTTCAATATGGTTATGCTTACCGTTGCAGGAATTATAACTGCTTTCGGAATAACGCTTTTTCTTATGCCGGTCAAGCTATATGACAGCGGTATTACAGGTACTTCAATGTTGCTTTCGCAGTTCACTCCGGAATGGCTTTCGCTTTCAGTATGTCTTATTCTGATTAACGTTCCTATTTTTATCTACGGACTTAAAAAACAGGGTGCAAATTTTACATTCTGTGCGATTTATACAGTTATGGTGTATTCAATATCTTCATGGCTTATTACAGACGTTCTGCCGATTGATGTCAGCACAGCTTCACCGCTTGCCGAAACTGATTTGCTTTTATGTGCATTGTTCGGCGGTGTTATCTGCGGTATAGGGAGCGGTGTTGCGATACGTTTCGGCGGTGCAATGGACGGCATAGAGGTACTGGCGATTATATTTTCAAAAAAACTCGGAATGTCGGTAGGCAGTTTTGCAATGATATACAATATATTATTGTACGTGACCTGTGGTATTTTAATAAAAAGCTGGATTCTTCCGCTTTATTCAATTGTTACATATGTGGCAGCCATGAAAACGATTGATTACATAGTTGACGGTTTACAGCGTTCAAAGGCTGCAATGATTATTACGTCCCAGCCGGACGAAATATGCAGTGAACTTATGGAAGAATTTGGGTGCGGTATAACTCTCATCGACGCAAAGGGCGGATTTTCCGGAGCAGACAGAAAAGTACTTTATTTTGTTGTAAATCGTTTTCAGGTAATGAAAATGAAAAATATTGTCAGAAAGTCCGACCCGCTTGCATATATAACACTGACAGAAGTTGCAGATATTTTTTCAGCGTGTTCATGAATAGGTTAACAATCTGTTTATTCCGGACTCAGAACTACATAGCTAAAGCGACCAAGAAACTCTTAGTCGCTTTACATGGTTTTTACTGAAAATATTTGTCTGACTTTTATTCTGCCTTTTCTGAATCATTGTTGATTGCCCGTGCTTTGAGTAAATCCCTGATTTCCGTAAGCAGTACTTCTTCCTTTGACGCTTCTGGCTGAACAGGTTCTTTCTTCTCATCATCTTCTTTTTTCCTGCCTATCTGCATAAGTGTGTTTATGCCTTTCATAAGAAGAAAGAGGACAAACGCCATGATAATGAAGTTTATGACCGCTGTCAGAAACGCACCGTAGTTAAGTGCCTGTCCGGTATCTCCGAGCTTTATTTTTCCGGCAACCTCTGCACCCCCTATACAATTTATAAGCGGATTTATGAAACTTTCAGTAAGTGATGTTACAATATCCTGAAAAGCCGCACCGATAATAACACCGATTGCGAGGTCCATAACGTTTCCTTTAAGTGCAAAAGCCTTAAATTCCTGTAAAAATTTTTTTAACATCTTTTAATTACCTTTCATAAATAAATATAAATATCTGTCGAAAAAAATTTTTCGACAAATTTCGACAAAACAGTCACTCAAAAACCGCCGGAAAAGCGGTCAGAGTTCCGGAAGTACAGGGGTATCATTTCGGACTGTTTTTTTAGCCTTCATATAATCAGGAAGTTCAATTTTATCAAGTTCGTCAACATATTCAGGCTTTTTCTTCGGCATTGCCTCAACCGCATGGTCAGCCTCTGCCATAATGGATTTTGCAGCTTTAGGTGTATATGATTCAAGCGTATCGGGGTCTGCCTCGCCCGCTCCGGACATGGTAATACGACTTTTATACTTCTTATTTGCGTTCAGTCTGTTTACGTCAACTTCCTTAGCAGCACGCATGATATGATTTGCACCGTAAGTCTTTTTTTCCTCAAGATTTTCGGCACTGACCTTTTCGGTCTGTCTCATATACATTTTATTGAACTTTGCGGAATCATTAGGAATAAGTTTATCTCCGTCAACAAGAGGAGTTTCATTCATATAATTTTTCTTTTTACTGTCATGTTTCTTAAGACTGCCAACGTCAATACCTTTCGCTGAAACATCACCCATGCCAGACGACTTTCCGAAGAAATCTTCTTCAGATTTCCGGCAATTCTTTTTGTCTTTTCCGTCATCAATGAAATCAAGAAATTTTTCATTGACTTCATTGTTTCCGGAAGTATTTTTCTGCAACTGTTCGGAAACAGGCTGAAACTGCGGCACTGACGGCTGCTGATACAAAACAGGTTGCTGTGCATAAATCGGCATACCGCTGGAGTCGTAACCTATAATTTGCGGAGGGGCATACGTTATCGGCGACTGTGCGTAAATCGGCATACCGTTCGGGTCATAGCCTATGATTTGCGGAGGTGAATAAGTTACTGGCGGCTGTGAGTAAATCGGCATACCATTGGAGTCATAACCTATAATCTGTGGCAGTGCTTCATTGAAAGCAGACGGGTTCATGTACGGATTAACACTCATATACGGCTGACTTGGAAGTGGTACAGAATTAATACCACTCTGCTGTGCCGGTACATTCAATCTGTCTGTATATGGCTGCGAAACCAACGGTTCATCACGTCCACCAAAGTCAAACTCTTTTTCTACTGACTGATTTATATAATTCGATTTCATATCGTCCGCACGACCTGAAAAACTGTCTTTGTACGGCTGCGAAACCAACGGTTCATCACGTCCGCCGAAGTCGAACTCTTTTTCTACGGACTGATTTATGTAATTCGATTTCATATCGTCCGCACGACCTGAAAAACTGTCTTTGTACGGCTGCGAAACCAACGGTTCATCACGTCCGCCGAAGTCGAACTCTTTTTCTACGGACTGATTTATATAATTCGACTTCATATCGTCCGCACGACCTGACAAACTGTCTTTGTACGGCTGTGAAGCCAACGATTCATCATGTCCGCCGAAATCTGTTTCACCGAACTGACTTACTTCTTCTGACATAAACATTCCTGACGATACATACGTAGTACTTTTATCATTTGTAGTAAACATATTTTCAAATTCATTTCTGTTCTGTGAATATTCTTCTTGTGTATGATAGCCATTCATACCTATATTTTCGTAATTTACTTCCCGTGAACTTTCAAAATTCCTGCCGCATCTAACGCAGTACTTTAGTCCGGAAGTATTACTGGCTTTGCAAGCAGGACAATCCATACAAACCCTCCATAATATATTGTTCATATTTATTATATCATTATAATGAAATTATTTCAATAGATTTTTCCAAGATTGTGCAAATCAGTGCTAAAACTCACCTTTTCTTTGTTGGTTTTTCACATTGGTAACAATTTTGAAAAGGTTGATTTGGTAAAAATTTACAATATTTTTATTTAACAATATATTTGAATTTTCAGAGATACAATATAATATTTTTTGATTTATTGTGTTTTTTTACATATTACGGTATATTTAATAAGAAAAACACAGCATTTTTACAAATATATGCAATATAGTCTATATTTTTCCGGATAAATGTGATATAATATTATAAATAGCTGAAACAAAGAAAAGCACGCATTAATTCAGAGCAAAAGAAAAAAATTCGCCGGCTGTTTCCGGAAAAAGCCGCACCGGAATGCTTACCGACCGGTAAAACACTGCGGCAGATTGGAGTTTTGAAATGTCTAAACCAAGTAAGATAAGCAGAGAAAAAAGTATCCGCATAACAAAAACACTGTTTGAAATATTTATCACTGCTTCCATTATAGGTGCAAGCGGATATATTATAAAAGGTATCGCCGAACGTTCCCAGATAGTAGGCACTTCACAGTATTATGCAGAACAGGAAGTACCAGAAGAAGAACAGGAAGTCCCCGACCCGAACAAAGTAATTTATGAAACATATAATGTGCCTACAAAAGACAAATTTCACGGAAATCTGATTCTCGTAAATGAAAATTACCGTTATTTCAGCGGTGACGAAAAACTTGTCAGCATAAACGAAAAAAATGAAGAAAAGGGTCGTACACTGTTCCATGCTGTTGACCCGAGTGAAACTGACAAAATGCTGATTGTTGATGATGTATACGAACCTATGGCAAGTATGATTTTTGATTTCTATGACGCAACTGAAATTTCAAATATACTTATTTATGGTGCANACCGCTCAACTGATTTTCAACAGCAATTATATGAAGACGACCTTGCAATGACCGGTGAAGAAGATTCAACCCGTGTCGCAAAGGCAGGTTTCAGCGAACACGAATCCGGACTTGCTTTTGATTTGACTACTTATCCCGATTATGACTATCAGGGTGAGGGCGAATACGCATGGTTTACGGAAAACTGCTATAAATACGGTCTTATATTAAGATATCCGGAAAACAAGGAACGTATTACCAAAATTCAGTCTGAACCATGGCACTTCCGTTATGTAGGATTACCACACGCATATTACATGACAAAAAATAATCTCTGTCTTGAAGAATATATAGACATGATTATTACAAAGTACTACTATCAGGCAGACAAGCACCTTGAATTTACAGACGAAAACGGCAAAGAATACGAAATATATTTTGTATTGTCAGACGATGCTTCAGAAGTGACCACAATTCCTGTGCCGACAGGTAAAAAGTTTGAAGTCTCCGGCACTAACGTAAACGGCTTTATAGTTACGGTATACAAGAACGAAGATTCAGCACAGCCCGTTACAGAACCGCCGACAGTTACCGAAGNAGATGAGGAAGAAGAAACCACCGAAGAAACTGAAACAACCACCGGAGAAACTGAANCAGCAACCGCAGATTTAGCGGTATAATAACAANTAAAAAAATTCCCTGCCGACCGTGAGTTGTCGCAGGGAATATTTTTTGTTTTATTTGTAAAAAGAACTGGGGAGTGTTCAAACCCCCGAAATAATGCTTTTAATGTCATAAATCTGCGGAATAATTTGGCTATTATGCGTATTGACATATTATATACTATATGTTAAAATTTAAATATAAAAATATATACGAAAGGCGGTTTTTCTATGAGAACGAACAGAATTATTGCAGGAATCATGGCGGTTTGTCTTGTATGCGGAGCAACCGTTATACCCGAAAGCATATCTCCTGTTATTCCACAAACGGCAAATGCAGAAGCTTCCGAAAATATTTCATGGACGCTTAAAGACGGCGTTCTNANAATCAGCGGTACAGGCGATATGCCGGACTACCCATCAAGAAGTTATTATCCNGAATATCCCGAAGANGAACGANAATCCGACGCACCATGGGGCGAAAGTCATGCTTCCATTGTTGAAGTCGTAANAGAGGANGGAATAACAAGCATCGGAAATTTTGCTTTCTATANCTGTATAAATCTTAAAAAAGTTACTATGCCNGACAGTATTACAAAAATCGGACATTGGGCTTTTGACGGGTGCAGGAATATTGATTCAATAGAAATTCCGGAAAATGTTACGACAANCGGAAATTGGGCTTTCTATAAATGCAGCAGTATTCCGTCAATCACACTTCCCGACGGGTTAACAGATATTGGTAAATACGCTTTCTGTGGTTGCAGTAGCATTGATTCAATAGTAATCCCCGACGGTATAACAGTTATCAAAGAATCTGCATTTAACGGCTGTGACAGTGTCACTTCTTTCATCATTCCCGACAGCGTTACAACTATTGAAGATTATGCTGTTGCAGGCTGTGACTCTCTTGTTTCGGTGGAAATATCTGAATATGTAACCAGCCTCACATATTCTTCATTTTGTGGAAGCAAAACTCTTATAGATATAAATATTTCTGAAAACAATCCGAATTACAGTAGTGAAAACGGCGTTATTTTCAATAAGGACAAAACTGAACTTATAATGTATTCTTCAGGAAAGCAAGATGTATCTTATACAATCCCTGATACTGTAACCACTATCGGTAAACGTGCGTTCAGATTTTGTAAACTTAAGTCAGTCGTAATTCCTGACGGCGTTACCACTATCGGTGACCATGCGTTCAGTGAATGTGACTTTGAATCAGTTGTAATTCCCGACAGCGTAACAACTATCGGAGATTTTGCATTTGATATGTGTGAATCTCTTAAATCCGTAAAACTTTCCGAAAATCTGGAAACTATGGGAGAACGTGCATTTGCTTATTGCACAGCTTTGGAATCAATAGATATTCCGGCTTCTCTGGAAGCTACAGGAAGCCACGCATTTTACCATTGTGGTCTTAAATCTGTTACATTTCATGAGGGGCTTACAACAATTTCAGATTATTCTTTCACTAGTTGTAATTTTACTTCCATAGATATACCGAATACTGTAACAACAATTGGACGTGACGCATTTGGATATTGTGATTTTATTACCTCTGTAACTATTCCTGAAAATATGGAATCAATCGGAGAGAGAGCATTCGAAGGCTGTAAAAGCCTTGAAAAAGTAATTGTTTTAAGTAAGAGATGTTATCTTGGTCCAAATAAATATACATTCTCAACCGATTTTGGAAAGGCTGATGTTCCACTCTACGGTTATAAAGGTTCAAGTGCAAGCAATTTCTCAAGAGCCTACGGAACTACATTTGTACTTCTCACCGAAGAACCTACTGTAACTTTATTCGGCGACGCAAATGAGGACGGGAAAGTTGATATGTCCGACGCTGTACTTATAATACAGTCAATTGCAAATCCCGAAGAATTCAGCATCAGTGAACAGGGTAAACGCAATGCAGATGTTGTTGACAACGGAAATGGTGTCACAAATATCGACGCTCTTGCCATTCAGTACATTGAAATCAAAGCTCTCAGTACGGACAATCTGCCTATAACGTCAGCCGAACTTGAAGCTTTAAGCCAGTAAATAAATAAAAAAATTCCCTGCCGACCGTGAGTTGTCGCAGGGAATATTTTTTGTTTTATTTTTAAAAAGAACTGATTAGCCGGCAGCATTGAGCTTCTTAGCAAGCTGAGACTTTTTTCTTGCAGCCTTGTTCTTGTGCATGAGACCCTTAGCACAAGCCTGGTCTACTCTCTTGATAGCTACTCTGATAGCCTCGTCCTTGTCAGCAGCATTAGCTGTTACAGCAGCATCAGCAGCCTTGAGTATAGTCTTAAGATTTGACTTTCTTGACTTGTTAGCAGCAGCCTTGGTTGCATTAACCTTAACTCTTTTCTTAGCTGATTTAATGTTTGGCATTTTGTTACACCTCCTTGAATCTCACAGACTGTATAAACGTCCGTATTTTACAGATAATAAGCACATGAAAACAAATTCACGCACTCCGGCAGGTGCAACGCACACCTGTCCTACTGAGACAATAATAATTATAACATTTTCTGACGCATTTTGCAATAGGCAAAACAGCAATAATATGCACAGATTTTTTCCACAATTAAAGCATAATGCACAATAGGAGGATTTATGGCTATACGTACAGACCTTGCACTTGAAAATTTCCCCGATGAAAACGACTATGAAAAAGTTCATATAAATACACGAAACGGTGTTTTCAGTATAACGGAAATCACACTCGACGATGACAGCTATACGGAAACTCTCGGCAAAGGAAAAGGACGCTATGTAACGCTTGAAGGACATAATCTTACAGTTTTTTCAGACGGCTATGAAAGCATGATTAATGAACTTGCACAGGAAATCAGAAAATTCATTCCCGACGGTGATATACTTGTTGTCGGACTTGGCAACAGCGATATAACTCCGGACGCACTCGGTCCTGCTGTTGTCTCAAAGGTACTTGCGACACGTCATCTTGAAAAAGAGCTTGCACACGAAACAGACGGTTTTCTTGCGTCGTTACGCCGTGTAAGTGCATTTGCAGGCGGTGTACTCGGACAGACGGGAATAGAAACGGCGGAAATAATCCGTGCGGTCTGCAATGAAATAAAACCAGCCGGAGTGATAGCCATTGACGCTCTGGCATGTTCAGACGTAAGCCGTCTTGGAACAACTATTCAGATTTCAGATTCAGGAATTTCTCCCGGAAGCGGAGTGGCGAACGCACGGAAAGAACTTTCCGAAAAACTTCTCGGTATACCTGTAACTGCGGTGGGCGTGCCTACTGTCGTCGATATACACACGATAATACGTAATTTCACTGACTGCGACCTGAATGACATTCCTAATATGATGGTGACTTCCCGTGAAATTGACCGCCTGATTGAACATTCCGCCCAGATTATATCATTCGGAATAAATCTCGCACTACAGCCGTCGCTCACCATTGACGATGTAAAAGGACTTTTCTGAATTATCAGTTGAACTCTCCGCCTCCCACAAATTCACGCACCATAGAATTATACGGAACAGCAGAATTTTCAACGGAAACAAGTTTTTCCATTACTTCCGTAATATCTGCAAGTTCCGGAACGTCATTCATTTCACGAAGCTGATTCAGCAGACTGTCACGGTAAAGGCTGAGTTCATAAGGCACAAACGTATCGACATCATAGTCGGAACGGTGTTTATATGGCATTATATACTTGTTTTCGCCCTGTTCAACACTTTCAAACATATTCATAGTTTCATAAAGTGAACGCTGTCTGAAATTTCTGTCCCTTATCATACGACGCATAAGACGGATTTTTGACGGGTGAAGAATAATATCACCACAGGTCACACGGGTACGGACACTTACGTAAATCTTGCATATTTGACTGTCCGGAACAGTTATAACGTCCGGATTAAGAGCATGGATTCCCTCAAACATAACAAGTTCGCCGTGTCTGCGACAGAGAGGTTTTCCCTCCGGTTCACGCATTGAATTTCCGAAATTATACTGCGGAATTTCAACAGGTTCTCCCCTGCCGATTGATTCAATATGACTGTTTAAAAGTTCCTTGTCAACACGCAGGGGTGATTCCAAATCCATTTTACCGAGTACCGAAAGACGTTTTTCCTCATCTGTGAGCGAACAGAAATAATTATCCATTGAAATTGTATGGGTTCTGTGACCGAGTTCAGTAAGAATTTTTCCGATTGTAAGGGCGGTGGTGGTTTTTCCCGAACCCGAAGGACCTGCAAGAACTATAACAGAACGTTCGCTTTTGTTATCTACAATATCCGAGACAATTTTTTTCAGTCTGTATATATAGTCCTCATTGGACGCTCTGACATATTCTTCCGGATTTTTTTCTATTTCGTAATTTATTCTTGTAACTTCTATATTCATTACCTTTTCCCCCTTTGCTTATAAAATAGAGTATTATAATTATAACATATTTTTCATATGATTTCAACTACTATTCTATGTATAAACGCCAAAAAAAATCCCTCTCACCGAAATGAGAGGGATTAATTTCAATTAGTCTTCTTTTCTATTCTTTCCTGAACGTGAGATAAACGCTGTTGCTACAGCAATAGCCATAAGGAATATTACTGCACTCATATCATTTACGCCTGTTCTGGGAGAACTTGAAGTTGTGCTGTTTGAGGATTTTTTACTATTGCTGTTTGATGAAGTATCTTTTGTTTCATCAACCATGACAACTGTATCTCCGTCAACAACTGCATCACCCTTTACAACGCCGTTTTCAATTGTGAAAGTGATATCTGTTGCAACTTTATATCCGTTCGGTGCTGACACTTCGTGAAGTGTGTATGTTCCGTCCGGAAGATTCTTTACATATGTTGCCGTACTGCCTGAAATCCAGATAAGTTTTGTTTCTGTAGAACCACCGTCAAGCTTTGCCCCGTTGCCAAGTTCAAGATTTTCGATATCGAATGTGATTTCGTTACCGTTTTTGTCCTTACCTGTGAGTGTAAGTTTTGCTCCTGCAAGTTCTTTGCTGTTAACGTCCTGCTTGCTGATTTTTACATCTGTGCGAGCTGTTTCATCAATCATGACAACTGTATTTCCGTCAACAACAGCCTCACCTGTTACAACGCCGTTTTCAACTTTGAAAGTAATATCTGTTGCAACTTTGTAACCGTTCGGTGCTGATACTTCGTGGAGTGTGTATGTTCCGTCAGGGAGATTCTTTACATATGTTGATTCACTGCCGGAAGTCCAGATAAGTTTTGTTTCTGTAGAACCATCATTAAACTTTGCACCCTCACCAAGTTCAACATTTTCAATATCAAACTTGATTTCGTTGCCGTTACTGTCCTTACCTGTGAGTGTAAGTTCTGCGCCTGCGAGTTCAGTACCGAATACGTCCTGCTTACTGATTCTTACGTCCACAAGAGTTGTAGTTGTAGTAGTTGTTGTATCTGTTGTAGTTGTTGTTGTGCTTGTATTTGACAACTGGTCAGGTAAAACAGAACCATTTATTGTAGTAGTTGTGTTTGAACCGTCGCCGCCGTCTATAATACCGCCTCGTGTAGTTGTAGTAGTTGTAGTTGTTTCTGTTGTTGTGGTAGTTGTTGTAACGATAGCTTTATCAACCATAACAACTGTGTCGCCGTTAACTACTTCATTTCCTGTTACAACGCCGTTTTCAATTGTGAAAGTAATATCTGTTGTAACTTCGTATCCTTCCGGTGCTGCTACTTCGTGGAGTGTGTATGTTCCGTCTGGAAGATTCTTTACGTATGTTGATTCACTGCCGGAAATCCATTTAAGTTCTGATGTATTTCCAACGCTGATAAGTTCTGCACCTGTTCCTGCTGTAACATTTTCTGTATCAAATATTACATCATTTCCTTCGCTGTCCTTACCTGTGAGTGTGAGTTCTGCACCTGCGAGTTCAGTACCGAATACGTCCTGTTTACTGATTCTTACGTCCACAAGAGTTGTAGTAGTTGTTGTTGTATCTGTTGTAGTTGTTGTGGTCGTATTTGACAAATCGTCAGGTAAAACAGAACCATTGGTTGTAGTAGTTGTGTTTGAACCGTCGCCGCCGTCTATAATACCGCCTGGTGTAGTTGTAGTAGTTGTAGTTGTTTCTGTTGTCGTAGTAGTTGTTGTCACGATAGCTTTATCAACCATAACAACTGTGTTGCCGTCAGCTACTGCATTTCCTGTTACAACGCCGTTTTCAATTGTGAAAGTGATATCTGTTGTAACTTCGTATCCTTCCGGTGCTGCTACTTCGTGGAGTGTATATGTTCCGTCCGGAAGATTCTTTACATATGTTGATTCACTGCCGGAAATCCATTTGAGTTCTGATGTGTTTCCAACGCTGATAAGTTCTGCACCTGTTCCTGCTGTAACATTTTCTGTATCAAATATTACATCATTTCCTTCGCTGTCCTTACCTGTNAGTGTNAGTTCTGCACCTGCAAGCTCAGTACCGAATACGTCCTGCTTGCTGATTCTTACGTCTGCAAGAGTTGTAGTTGTGGTTGTTGTGGTTGTGGTTTCTGTTGTTGTTGTTTCTGTAGTAGTTGTTGTNTCTNTNGNAGTTGTAGTAGTNGTTGTTGTTTNTGTTGTAGTAGTAGTAGTTGTTGTTANNATAGCTTTGTCAATCATAACAACTGTGTTGCCGTCAGCTACTGTATTACCTTTTACAACGCCGTTTTCAACTGTAAATATGATGTCTGTTGTGATTTCATATCCTTCCGGTGCTGCTACTTCGTGGAGTGTGTATGTTCCGTCCGGAACGTTCTTGATTTCTGTTGCTGTCTTACCAGAAGTCCAGATAAGCTTGGTTTCTGTAGTAAGTCCGTTAACCTTTGCCTCTTCACCAAGTTCGATATTTTCAAGGTCAAACCTGATTTCGTTGCCGTCACTGTCTTTACCTGTAAGTGTAAGTTCTGCACCTGCAAGCTCAGTACCGAATACGTCCTGCTTGCTGATTCTTACGTCTGCAAGAGTTGTAGTTGTGGTTGTTGTGGTTGTGGTTGTGGTAGTTGTTGTTGTTTCTGTTGTTGTAGTAGTTGTTGTTTCTGTTGTTGTAGTTGTTGTAGTTGTTGTTGATGTAGTTGTTGTGGTTGTTGTTGATGTAGTTGTTGTAGTTGTAGTTGTTGTACTTGTTGTCGTTGATGTAGTTGTTGTTGTGGTTGTACTTGTTGTTGTTGTACTTGTTGTTGTCGTCGTTGTACTTGTTGTTGTTGTTGTACTTGTTGTTGTCGTCGTTGTACTTGTTGTTGTGGTTGTACTTGTTGTTGTCGTTGTTGTAGTTGTTGTTGATGTAGTTGTTGTGGTTGTTGTTGATGTAGTTGTTGTAGTTGTAGTTGTTGTACTTGTTGTCGTTGATGTAGTTGTTGTTGTGGTTGTACTTGTTGTTGTTGTACTTGTTGTTGTCGTCGTTGTACTTGTTGTTGTGGTTGTACTTGTTGTTGTCGTTGTTGTA